>Ga0102946_1000297_pt1 | contig 17242 bp, 14 predicted proteins | sample SalPon2A_A_D1_MG_FD_78209 | JGI IMG/M metagenome (GOLD analysis project Ga0102946, IMG submission 78209) | Soil microbial communities from South San Francisco under conditions of wetland restoration - Salt Pond MetaG R2A_A_D1_MG | ecosystem: Environmental > Terrestrial > Soil > Wetlands | place... | reverse complement strand
TTTCCGACGACCCTTGCCTTGCAGGTGTCGGAGGTCAGTATCAGTGCACCGCAGGGCATCGCCGAAGTGCTGGGTGGATTGCTGCAAAAGCTGGTGGACAACCCGGTGAATGCCGTTCTGAATGGCAACTACATCGGCATCCTGGTCTGGGGCGTTCTGCTCGGCGTATTCCTGCATCGTGCCGCCGACAGCACCCGGCAAATGCTCGCCGATACTGCAGACGCTGTGACGAATATCGTGCGCATCGTCATTCGCCTGGCGCCGATTGGTATTTTCGGTCTGGTCGCCGGCAACCTCGCGGAGTCAGGGCTGTCCGTGCTTGGCAGCTACGCACGCCTCCTGACGGTGCTGCTGGGCTGTATGCTCGCCGTTGCGCTGATCATCAATCCACTCATCGTCTGGGTGAAAACCCGCAAGAACCCGTATCCGATCGTGTTTGCTGCATTACGTGAAAGCGGGGTTACCGCATTTTTTACGCGCAGTTCCGCGGCAAATATCCCGGTCAATCTCGCGCTATGCGAACGACTTGGCCTCGAAAAAGACACCTACGCTGTTTCGATACCACTGGGCGCGACGATCAACATGGGCGGCGCCGCAATCACCATTACGGTGCTTACGTTGGCGGCGACGCACACCCTGGGTATCAACGTGGACTTTGCAACGGCGTTGCTGTTGAGTCTCATCGCGGCCCTGTCGGCCTGTGGTGCGTCCGGTGTTGCCGGCGGGTCGCTGCTGCTGATTCCGCTCAGCTGCAGTCTGTTTGGCATTTCCAATGACGTTGCGATGCAGGTTGTCGCTGTCGGTTTCGTTATCAGCATCCTGCAGGACTCGGCGGAAACGGCATTGAACAGTTCGACGGACGTCGTGTTTACGGCAGCGATTGCGCGTAAGGACCCGGCCTAACGCGGCTTGCTGCCGCGCAATCCCAGCATCGCCGCATCAAACAAATCCAGGTAGACGCTGAAACGAATCTTTCGAATCAGCGCCGCACGAATGCGTCGCTTGGATTTCTTGTGCGCGTGCATATCGAGTGCTGTGAAATCGCTTGCGCAGGTCTTCGCGTGCAGCGATAGCTCAGCCGGGTCGACCAGCGTGTCGAAGAATCCGGCGTTTTTCGCCGCTGCGACGTCAAAGTATTCCGACAATACGACCGCACGCTGGAACGCAGCAGGATTCAGACGATGTTGTAACATCGCGGCGGCAACACGGGGCATCGGCAAGCCAATGGCGACCTCGTTAGCGGCGATCCTGAAGTTGCCGCGACAACCAATCACGTAGTCGGCAGCGAGCATCAGGAAAACGCCCATGGCCAGCGAGTGGCCGTTACAGGCCGCCACCACCGGATAAGGATAGCCAAGGACCCGGGCCGGCAAGCCATAGCCAAGGCGCAACATGCGCAAGGCATTTGCACCGCCACGCTTCATCACGTTCAGGTCGAAGCCCGCAGAAAATACATCTTCCCTGCCGGTCAGAACGATGGCGGCGCGATCAGCCTCGGCCCGATCTAACGTTGCGTAGATTTCCTGCAAAACGTCCGGCGAGAGCGCATTGCGCTTGCCGTCATCAATCCGGATAAGGGCTATACCATCCTGCAGGTTGTAGTGGACGAATTGCATTGATGCTTCTCAGGCGGCCATGCCGTCGGCCTGGGCTTTGAGCACCTCCATATGTGGCGCGTAGTTCAGGGAACAGCGGCGAATAAACTCATGAATTTCGGCGAGTTTTCCCTGGTGCAATTCCGCGTCGCGCGTCTGTAAGCCTGCTTTCGCCGGGTAAATGCCGTAGCCGGCGAGCAGGCAATGCCAGGACATCGTCGGGTAGAAGTGTTCAATATTCTGGCGCTTGAGTTCTTCGGTCAGGTCCTTGCCGGAGGTCCAGGTGGAGATGACATCGAACAGCGACTGGGACACCTTGTTGTTGTTGGCGTTGTCCTGCCAGTAGTTGCTGTCCGTTCGAGAATTGACGACGTAGTGCGCCACGATGTAGTCGCGCACCGCGTCAAATCGTGCGCTGATGTCGTCGTTGAATACATCGCGTCTACTGTCACCGAAATTACCTTGATCCAGCGCCTTGATAAAGCCCTGTATCGTCAGCTGCACGAGCAGCAATGCGGTTGCTTCGAGCGGCTCTATAAAGCCCTGTGACAGACCTACGGCCAGCACATTGCCTTTCCAGTGCTCAGCGACGCGTCCAACCTTCATATTCAGGTGCCGTGCGTCCACGTGGACGTCGTCACCAATGCCGGCGAAGGCGCGCAACTCTCTCTCAGCCGCATCGGCAGAGGTATATGCCGAACTGTAGACATATCCATTGCCAATTCGGGATGTCAGGGGAATCGTCCATGCCCAGCCATTCTTCAGCGCTGTGGAGACGGTTTGTGGTGCGACTTCCACGGGTCGCGGTGTCGCAAAAACCACTGCGGCATCGTTGAACAGGTTGTCGGCAAAGGGCAGGAACGGCACGCCGAGGGTTTCCTGCAGGAGCTTGGAACGAAAGCCGGTGCAGTCTATGAAGTAGTCGGCTTCCAGCGTCCGACCGCCGTCATCGATGAGAGCAGTGACGTTGCCGCTATCATCCTGCGTGGCGTCAGTAATCTTGGCCTGCAGGTGTTTGACGCCGCGTTTTCGCGCCAGGTCGCCGAGAAATTCACCGAGCAGGCCGGAGTCGAAGTGATAGCCATACAGGGTTGTGAACGGAAAGTTTTCACCGGCGAACGGGCTGAGCTTCTGCTGCGCCATGTAGGTATTCAGGAAAAAATGATCGGGATGTCCCTCGACATCCAGCCCGTTGCGGCGCGCCATGCTGTTTTCAAAAAACGGCGGCGAGGTCAGATCGTCCAGCTGTGCCGGGAAGGGATGAAAGTAGCGCGGGAATCCCGGCATGGTCGACCAGTTGTCAAAGCGTATGCCGAGCTTGTAGGTGGCATTGCAGGCCGGCATCCAGTCCCGCTCTTCGAGACCGATTGAGCTCATGAACGTCTTCAACATTGGCGTAGAACCTTCGCCGACGCCAATGATGCCGATGTCAGGCGATTCCACCAGCGTAATCTCAAAGCCGCGCCCACCCCAGGCCTTGATCATGAGGTTTGCCGCCATCCAGCCGGCGGTGCCGCCGCCGAGGATCAGAATTCGCTTGGTGTGATCAGATGTACTCATAGCAAAAGAATAACAGGTGCCCTGATATACTGCGGCAGCAAATCGGAGCATACCGATACGAGGGGAGCCTAATTATTTCGCAAGATAACTCTGACGCCGTCATATTCCACAACGGCATGCTGGTCGACGGGTCGGGACCGAAACCGGTTGGTCCGGTCGACGTGCTCGTGGAAAACGGCCGGATCAGCGCCGTCGCCAATGAGCCGCTGCAGCGAGAGGGGGCAGCGGAATTTGATCTCGCCGGCAAGACCATCATGCCCGGTCTCATCGACTGTCACATGCACCCGTTCCTGACGGATATGAACCTGATGCGCCTGGAAGAAACGCCCGTCTCCCTGGTGACGGCCCAGGCAACCGTGGTTTTGAACCGCCTGCTGGATCGCGGTTTCACGACCATCCGCGATGCGGCGGGTGGTGACTGGGGCCTGAAGCAGGCAGTCGATGATGGCCTCATTGCCGGTCCGCGCCTCTTTATCTCTGGCAGGGCGCTCAGCCAGACCGGCGGTCACGGTGATTTTCGCCGACGTACCGACGATTCAAATATATGCAGTTGCAGCAGCGCCTTGCATCTCACGTCGAGAATTGCCGACGGGGTTGACCAGGTACGCCATGCCGTGCGGGATGAGCTGCGCAAAGGCGCCGATCAAATCAAGATCATGGTGTCGGGCGGCGTGTCGTCGCCACACGATCCGCTCGAGGGTTGTCAGTTTTCCATGAGCGAGAGCGAGGCCGCGGTGGACGAGGCAACACGTGCCGGCACCTATGTGCTGGCGCATGCCTATTCAGCAGAGGCAATCACTCGTGCCCTGCAAGCGGGTGTGCGAACGATCGAACACGCTAACCTGATCGATGCAAAAGCCGCAGAGCTCGCGGCCGATAAGAACGCGTTCGTGGTACCGACGCTGGTTGCTTACGAGGCCGGCGCACGGCATGCCGAAAGCGCGGGTTATTCAGCCGAGATGCTGGACAAACTGAAACGCGTTCGGGAAGCTGGATTGCGTTCGCTGGAACTTTGTAAATCGGCGGGCGTAAGCATGGGGTTTGGCACCGACATTATCGGTGACCAGGAACTGCATGCTCAGGAATTCCTGCTGCGCACGCAGGTCCTGCCGGCGCATGAAGTCATCGCGTCGGCGACCCGGATCGGCGCAAAGATCCTGCGACGCGAGGGCGAGTTGGGTGTCATTGCACCCGGCGCCATCGCCGACCTGCTGGTTGTGAACGGCAATCCGCTCGAAGACATCTCCGTGTTGGCCGGTCACGGCGAGGCACTGGCGGCTGTCATGAAAGACGGTCGGTTTCACAAGAACAAACTCTAGAAAAAAATGGGGACATAGTGAAAATCTCTGCAATTCGCGTGTACCAGGTCGACTTGCCGCTGGTCGAGGGTCGCTACTCCTGGTCGGAGGGAAAGTACGTCGAGGTCTTCGACAGTACCGTGGTTGAACTGCTGACCGACGATGGCCTGGCTGGCTACGGTGAAGTCTGCCCGCTCGGCCCGTTTTACCTGCCGGCTTTCGGTGCCGGGGCCCGCGCAGGCATCGGGGAGCTGGCCGACACAATTATTGGTGAGGACCCGACGGCACTTGGGCCGATCAATACGCGGATGGATCGTGCTTTGCTCGGCCATCCGTACGTTAAGTCAGCGATCGATATGGCGTGCTGGGATTTGCTGGGGAAAGTTTCGGGCAGGTCAGTGTGCGATCTTATGGGTGGCAAGCACGGGTCAGCGGTCGATTTATACCGTGCGATCAGCCAGCGACCGGCGGCCGAGATGGCCGAGAATGTGGCGGGTCACCGCGCCGATGGCTACACCAAGTTCCAGTTGAAGGTCGGTGGCGATCCTGGTGAGGATATCGACAGGATTCACGCCGCGGCCGACATACTTTCAACCGGAGAAGTGCTGGTAGCTGACGCGAATACGGGCTGGCGCGTCGACGATGCCGCACGCGTCGTCAATGCGGTACGCGACCGGGATGTTTACATTGAACAGCCTTGTCGCAGTTATGAGCATTGCCTGACGATCCGGCAACGCACATCGTTGCCGTTCATACTTGATGAGAACATCGATGGCATCGCGGCCTTGCTGCGCGGCCATGCAGACGGTGCGATGGATGCGATCAACCTGAAAATCTCGAAGGTCGGTGGTCTGAGCAAGGCACGCCTGATCCGCGATCTGTGCGTATCGCTGAATATTCCCATGACCATCGAGGACAGCTGGGGTGGTGACATTATTACGGCTGCAATCGCCCACCTGGCGCATTCCACCCCAGAAGCGATGCGCTTCTCGGCGACGGATTTCAATAGTTACGTCAAGGTGCAAAACGCGAGCGGTGCGCCGCAACGCGAGGCAGGCCGTATGGTGGCATCAGATGCACCGGGCCTTGGCATCGAACCAAACAGGGAGGCGCTCGGCGAAGCCGTGGCGGAGTACAAGTGATGATTCAATTCCGGACAATAATGGCGCTGATTTTTCTGGCCGCTGTGGCAGCAGGCGACGCCCGGGCAGAAATGACGCCGCTCAGCATCGACCGCATCTACCATGACAAAGAATTCGAGATAAACAAAAAAGTAGAGAGCAAGTGGCTGCACGGCGGTGAAAGTTATACGACGGTAGAGAAATCGCAATCGGTGCCCGATGGCTTCGACATTGTGCGGCATGACCCGGCAACGGGGGCGCAGTCGGTGCTGGTGGCGGCCAGTCAACTCGTTCCCGGGGAAGCAGACCAGCCTATCGAGATCAAGGATTACAGCTGGTCTGCCGACGGTCGCTATGTGCTGATTGCGACCAATACGCTGAAGTTTCGGCGCAAGGAACCGCTGGCTGACTACTGGCTGTTGAATCTCGACAATGAAGAGCTGCGCCAGGTCGGTGAGGGCAAGCAGCCCTCGTCGCTGATGTACGCGAAGTTTTCGCCCAACAGCCGCAACATTGCCTACCTGTACCTGAACAATCTGTACATCGAAAGTATCGATGGTGAGCAAACCACGCAGCTGACGACCGATGGCTCTGACCTGATCGTCAATGGCACTGGCGACTGGGTCAACGAAGAAGAGTTTTCACTGCGCGATGGTTTCAAGTGGAGTCCCGATTCCAAGCGCCTGTGTTACTGGCGCTTCGATACAGAAGGGGTTGGCACCTTCTACATGATGAAGAACACCGGCGGCGTCTATTCGCAGCCGATCCCGTTGCAGTATCCGAAAGCGGGGACAACCAATTCCGCGGTCAAGGTCGGCGTAGTCGACGTAGCCACGGCCGAAACGGTCTGGATGCAGCTCGAGGGCGATCCGCGGCAGCACTACGTGCCGGAAATGGACTGGGCCGCAAGTTCGGAGCAGGTCATCATCCAGTACGTCAATCGTCTGCAAAACCGCAACGAGGTCTACCTGGGCAACGTCAGCGATGGTTCGGTTGAGCATGTTTTCACGGATGAGGACGATGCCTGGCTGGACCCGAATGAGAACCTGAAGTGGCTCGAAGGCGGCGAGCACTTTACCTGGTTGAGCGAACGCGATGGCTGGCGGCACCTGTACACGGTATCGCGCGATGGCCGGCAGTTGCGACTGATCACACCCGGTGAATTCGACATCCTCAAGGTCGACCACATCGACACCGCTAATGGCTACGTGTACTACACGGCGTCACCGGACGATCGCACTGCCCGCTACCTGTTTCGGTCGCCGTTGTCGGGAGAGCCTGAGGTCGAACGGCTGACACCAGCCAGCGAACCGGCATTTCACGTATACGATGTTGCGCCGAACTCGCGCTGGGCCTTTCATAAAGTGTCCACGCTGAACAAACCACCGACGATAACGGTGATCAACCTGCCTGAGCATGAGCCACAAAGAGTCGTGGTCGAGAACAACGAGGTTGCGGAGCGACTCGCGTCGACGCCACGTGGCGTTACCGAGTTTTTCACTGTCGATATTGGCGACGGCGTGGAACTGGATGGCTGGATGATGAAGCCGCCGGACTTTGACCCGGAAAAACAGTATCCCCTGCTGATCTACGTGTACGGTGAGCCGGCCGCGCAAACCGTCAAGCAGGAATGGCGAACCGATCGGAATCTCTGGCACATGTTGCTGGCCCAGCAAGGTTACGTGATAGCCAGCGTCGACCCGCGTGGTACGCCCGCGCCAAAGGGCAGAGCCTGGCGAAAATCCATCTATGGGCAGGTCGGTATCCAGGCATCGGCAGACGTGATGAAAGGCGTGCGTGCAATCCTTGCAGAGCACCCCTACCTGGATCCGGACCGTGTTGGCAGCTGGGGCTGGAGCGGCGGCGGCCAGATGACGCTGAACGGCATGTTCCGCTACCCGGATCTGTATCGCACGGGCATCGCCATCGCCTTTGTGAGTGACCAGCGGCTGTACGACACGATATACCAGGAACGTTATATGGGCCTGCCGCAGGACAACGATGAAGGCTATACGCAGGGCTCACCAATTACTCATGCAGAGGGCCTGCAGGGTAAGCTGCTGATGATCCATGGTACGGCCGATGACAATGTGCATTATCAAAGCGCGGAACAACTCGTCGACAGGCTCATTGCGCTGAACAAGAACTTCAGCTTCATGATTTATCCGGACCGCAGCCACTCCATTGACGAAAAGGACAATACGCGCCGGCATCTCTTTGGTCTGATGACAGATTTCCTCAATGAGCATTTGCCATTGGAAGCACAAACAGGGAATTGAGTATGCCGGCAGATGATCATGTTTTTCGCGGCTGCATGCCGGCGCTGATGACGCCGTGCAGTGCGAGTGGCGAGCCGGATTTTGCCGCACTGGCTGCCAAAGGTCGTGAGTTGGTCGATGCGGGCATGCAGGCGGTCGTTTACTGCGGATCGATGGGGGACTGGCCGTTACTGACCGATGCCCGGCGCAAAGAGGGAGTTGCGGCACTCCTGGCGGCGAAGGTGCCCGTGGTGGTGGGGACGGGCGCGCAGAATACCGCAAGGGCAGTGGCGCTGGTTGAGCATGCGCGGGATGCGGGCGCAGCGGGTCTCATGCTGATTCCGCGGGTCCTTTCGCGAGGCTCGTCGGTAGCTGCACAACGCGCCCATTTCCTCGAATTGCTGGCGGCCTCGGGTGACCTGCCCGCCGTCATCTACAACAGTCCCTACTATGGTTTTGAAACGCGTGCGGAACTGTTTTTTGAGTTGCACGGCGCGTATCCCAATCTCGTTGGATTCAAGGAGTTTGGGGGGGCAGACAGCCTGAGCTACGCCGCGGCCAATATTACCGGCGACAATCCGGACCTGACGTTAATGGTCGGTGTGGATACCCAGGTTGTCCACGGCTACCTGAATTGTGGTGCGCAGGGTGCGATCACCGGCGTTGGCAATGCTTTGCCGAGGGAAGTGCTGCGGCTAATTGGGCTTTGCGAACTCGCAAAGACTGGCGATCCTGATGCCGCGTCACACGCGCGTGAGCTGGAAGCAGCGCTGATGCCTCTGTCAAAGTTTGATGAAGGGCCGGACCTGGTGCTGTTTTACAAGAAACTCATGGTCCTGGAGGGTTGCCCCGAGTACCAGCATCACATCAACAAGTGCGATTTCCTCGATGCGGGGCAAGAGGCGTTGCTGGAAAAGGAGTGGCGCAAGTTTCGCGAATGGTGGAGTGCGTGGCCAGCCGCTGCGGCCGGCTAACATTTCGTGCTCAGCTTCTTAAGAGAAAATTTTCGCTGGATTGCCGGCGGCTTTCTGCTGACCTACTTTTCCAGCATTGGCCAGACGTTTTTCGTCTCCGCATCCATTGCCGAATGGCAGGCCAGATTTAACCTGAGCCACGGCGAGATAGGGCGGCTCTACATGCTGGCGACGCTGGGGAGTGCAGCCTGCCTGCCATTCGTTGGTCGCATCATGGATGTGATTCCCGCCCACCGGGTCGTTGCAGGCGTGGCCCCGGTGCTGGCGATTGCGGCGCTGATGGCGGGCAACGCGGTCTCGATACCGGTGCTGGTCATTGCGATCTTCCTGCTGCGCCTGTTCGGCCAGGGCATGATGACTCACATTGCACTTACGGCAACGGGTCGCTGGTTTGTCGCCGAGCGTGGACGGGCTGTGTCACTGGTTGTGTTGGGACACCAGGGCGGCGAAGCAACGTTGCCACTGATTTTTGCAGCGGTCACGATTGCCTATGGTCACACAGCAGGATGGACCTCTGCCGCTGTTGCCCTGGTCGCAATCGGCCTGCCGTTGATTTTCTGGAGCTACCGCGTACCCCGCATTCCGCATGGCACCGTATCGAAGGAAGTCAGCCGGTCGCAAGTAGCACGGGAATGGGAGCGTCGGGAAGTGCTGCGTGATCCCGTTTTCTGGACCTTGCTGACCGGCGTGCTGGCGCCGCCGTTTATCGGCACCACGATCTTTTATCATCAAAATTACCTGACATCGCTGTTTGCCTGGCCGCCGCAGCTGTACGCGCAAGGACTGCTGGTCATGGCAATGACGACGGTTACCTTTGCGCTGCTTTCGGGGTGGATCATCGATCGAGTCAGTGCGAAGAACGTACTGTCATTCTTCCTGCTGCCACTGACAGCGGCCTGTTTCGCGCTTGCCTTTGCCGGGTCGGAAGCATCGTTGTTCGTGGTGATGATGCTGCTTGGGATCAGCTACGGATTCTCATCAACCCTGTTTGGCGCGCTCTGGCCGGAAATTTACGGCACCAAAAACCTGGGCGCGATAAGATCCGTTACCGTGTCGGCAGCGGTGCTTGCAACGGCCGCAGGCCCCGGCGTGACGGGTTCGCTGATCGACTACGGAATTGAGTTGCCGAGCCAGATGGTTTTTCTCGGGTTCTATTGCCTGCTGGCGGTGGTGGCAATGGCGTCAGCGTCGGCGGTACTGCGCAAGCGCAGTGAGGCATAATCGGTTTTTTTGTGTGACAAGCATCCAATGAGCATCAGAACGGTCGATTACAGGCAGCCCGATGCGGGACATGAGTTCGTTCGCTCCCTGCACGAGACAGGCTTTGCTGTGCTCCGGAATCACCCGATTTCGAGGAGTTCGCTGGACAGCATTTACCGCGGCTGGACCGCATTCTTCAACAGCGACCAAAAGCTGGACTTCATGCATGACCCGGAAAACCGGGATGGCACACAGCAGGGGTTTCACCCGGTAGCGGTGTCAGAGACCGCGGTCGGACATTCGGTCAAGGACATCAAGGAGTTCTTTCATGTCGTGCCAGGCTGTCGCGTTCCGGAATCACTGGAGGCGGAAATCCTGCAGTACCGTCGCTCAACCTTCGACCTGGGCCAGGAGCTCTGCAACTGGTTGCAGGACTTCTCGCCGCCTGACGTTACCGGGAATATCTCGGAGCCATTCAACGAAATACTGTGCAGCCGCGGCAGCCTGTTGCGGGTGTTGCATTACCCACCATTGACCGGGACAGAAAAGCCCGGCGCCGAGAGGGCAGCTGCACACGAAGACATCAACGTCCTGACGGTTCTACCGGTGGCCGAACAACCCGGGTTACAGGTAAAGGACAAAGCCGGCAACTGGGTCGATGTCGCCAGCATCCGCGGCGAGATTGTGGTGAACAGTGGCGATATGCTCAAGGAGATGACGGCCGGCTACTATCCCTCGACGACGCATCGCGTCGTCAACCCGTCCGGGGATGACCATATAGAAAACGTCTCACGGATTTCCATACCGTTTTTCCTGACAGCGCGAGCGGATGTTGTTCTGTCAGAACGCTATACCTCGGGGAGTTACTTGCAGGAACGCCTAAGCCTGATTACTCGCTAGCGCCAGCGTTTTTGTATAGAGGTTGCGCACGCGCTCGGCCTCGACAGCGGTGGAGACCTGGCAAAGCGGTCGGCCTCGCCATGCGCCGGATGCGTAGTCGGCCACAGGATCACCCGCGATGGTCTGGCCGATGGCGATGCCTTCCGTGACAACTCGCACCGCCGCACTTTTTTTGGTGTACAGCTGTGGTTCGAGCAAACACGCGACGGCGCTGGAGTCGTGCATCGGACATTCGCGCTTCCCGGTGATGCGTTCATGAAAATCGAGGTAACAGCGATTTATCTGGTAAATAAAATCACCGGCTTCACCTGCCAACTCCTGCAGTGATGCCAGGAACTTTTCATCGATAATTGTTGCATGCGTGACATCGAGTCCGACGATCGTCAGCGGCCAGCCTGCGGCGAAAACACGGTCAGCGGCCTCAGGGTCGCCGGCAATGTTCGCTTCGGCGACCGGTGAGACATTGCCGCTGTGTCCGAAGGCGCCGCCCATCACCACGACCTCTTTCACCAGGGCTGGCAGCTCCGGATACTTCGCCAGTGCAAGGGCCAGGTTGGTTAGCCTGCCGACAGCAACGATACTGATCTCGTGTGGGTTGTTCCTGACCAGCTCGACGATGGCTTCCGGACCTGCCAATGTCTCGGCCGTTCCGGCGTGTTCCGGGATTTCGACGTCCCCGAGGCCATTCCTGCCATGCACAAAGTCGGGGTAGCCTTCGCCGAGGCGCGGTCCCAGGGGTTCTGCCGCGCCACGAAATACCGGGGCGCTGATGCCGAATCGGTCCTTGAGATAGAGCGCATTGCGAGTCGTGGTATTGATATCGGCATTGCCGAATCCACTGACAATGGCCTGCAAGTCTACATTCGGCGAAAAGTGCAGAAACAGCAACGCCATCGCATCGTCGATGCCGATGTCCGTGTCGAATATAACTTTCTTCATGACTTCGATTCTGTTTCGCCGAAGAGTCTGCGCTATGGTTGGTCTTGCCGGTTCTGATCGAGCTTGTTGTGCTCGACGTAAATTATCTCATCGACCGCGAAGCCCAGGCTGTCAGCCCTGGCGACCATGGCATTAAGCGTCTCCGGATTCATTTCCGGTGTACGCGACAGGATCCACAGGTAATTTCGATTGGGACCCACGACCAGGGAGTACCCATAGTCTTCCTTGTCCAACTCCACGATGTTGTAGCCGCCATAAAATGGACCGAAAAACGATACCTTGAGTTGACCAATATCGCTGTCGCCGACGAAGTAGGCTTTTCCGGTTGCGGTGTCCCACTCGTCCGTGTCAGCCAGGTAGCCACGATTGACAACGTGGACACCGCCATCGTCGCGCATGCTGTAGGTTGCAGTGACGTTGGACATGCCGCGCTCGAAGCGATGATCGAGGCGTGCGATTTCGTACCAGGTGCCCAGGTATCGATCGAGCTCGAATCCGGAGATTGGTTCGACCCCCTCGGGTGCAGTTGTGCACGCGCCGAGAAACGTCAGCGCTGACATCGCGATTATTCGTCGAAGCATGGTTCGGATATCAATCACAGGTGTTCCCCTGTTGCGGCTGATGAAACGGGACTGCTCAAAATACGTAGGTCACTGCTGCGAAACCCTTGATTAGCAGGTCGTCCGCAACGATTGGGCTGTCCGCGATCTCATCGGGCAGTTTTTCGGCGGATACATTCAGGATAATTATCCAGTCCTCAGTCAACTCGATAAAGCTGCTGACGCCTGCTTCATAGCTGGTAACGCTGCCGACATCATAAGCGGGCCTGCCCGAAATTGCGTCTTCCGGCGCGACACCGAAGTCGTGATTCGCCAGCTCTTCATCCAGCCAGTTCACTTGCAGTTGCGGTGAGATCCGCAGCCAGCCGAACTGAAAACTCCGTGAGGCGCGCACCACTGCAGTACCACCGCCGATGTTGTCCAGGACATCGTGTTCGTAGCGAGCAACCAGGTTAATGCCGCCCGGCGCCTCAAAGCGGACACCGAGGCCGGCCATCAGCGTGCTGTCGCGGTCGCCCATGCCCGCAAGCGCAGGACTGTCCTTTTCCTCATAAGCACCAATCCGATAGGACGCCGATGCCGCCAGGCGCCACTTGCCGGAACCGAGCAGCCCGTATTGAATGTTGGGGCCCAGCCACTGCAATCGCTCGCCGTTGTAAGTGATGGCCGGAATCGCTTTCAGAACGGTGGTATCCGAGCCCACGTAGGGGCTGCCGCGGCCGATCATGCCGGCGCCGACACCGAGGCGCCCGCGTTCTCCGAGAACCTTGTAGATGTCGACATCGAATGCGTTTGCACCCGAAGCCGTTACCGCTACTTTCGCCCGGTCAAAAACAGGCGGGCCTTTCGGACGGTAATTGTTTGATAAGCCCAAGGGCTCTTTCGGGATGCCGATAAAGTTTTTGTCGATCAGGCCGTTGTCGTTGCTGTCGACGTAGACGAGGATCGCAACTTCGCCTGCAGGTATACCCGTCAGCCGGTAGGTATCGTCGCTGGTTTTCGCGCTGCGAACTTCTCGAATCGGGTCGCGAAAATCACCAAATGAGCTGGCCGAATCGTATACCTGGACCACGACGGTGGCATCGGCAGGTACATCGCGGGCGGTTACCGCGATATCAGCGCTGTGCGCGACGTCCCAATCGAGCAGTGCGCCCAGTGCCAAAGACGCTGTAACAATTTGACCAAAAAAGGGAGAGGTGCGACGCATGGAGCGAAAAATAGCACTTGAGCGGCCTAAGCGATATCTGCGAGTGCGTCTCGTTACACGATGTTACGAAATAATGTTCTTCAAACTTGCATCAACAGCTCTAAAAAAACGCCCCGTCACCGGGGCGTTTCTCGTTCTAAGGTCAGTGCAAATCTAGTTGCGCGGCGGCGCCTGCAATTCGTTGAGCACCGCGTCGATGCTTAACGATCCGCCCGCAGTCGGTGGGAACTCCTTGAACGTTTCCAGGAATTTCTGCACCTCAGCCTGTGCTGGCACGAATGTCCACATCTGGTCGGCATAAAATTGCCGCGTGTACAGCGCCGAGTCCGGGCTTACCTCATACGGGTCCATGCGCAAATTGATGATCAGCGGCCAACTGGGCGTCTTGCGATAGCCCTCATTAATCGATCCTTCCATGATCGTCCAGTGAATCTTCCAGTCGTTGTAGCGCAATGCATTGAGGTTACCGCCAGCATCAAAATAGAAGATTTCTTTCCTGGCACCCGGGCCCTCGCCCGAGAGCAACGCCGTCTGGTCGTAACCATCGAGGTGTGCCTTGAAGCGCTTGTCGTTGGCGCGGTGGCCACCGTCTTTGAGTTTCTCCTTCACGTCCGGCTCGCCTGCAGCCGCGAGAAAGGTAGGCATCCAGTCTTCGTGCGAAAAGATGTCGTTAATGATCGTTCCGGGTTCGACGGTACCGGGCCAACGCACCATCTGCGGAACACGGAAACCGCCCTCCCAGGTCGTGCCTTTCTCACCTCGGAACGGCGTCGTACCACCATCGGGCCAGGTAAATTTCTCGGCACCATTGTCGGTACTGAATACGACGATCGTGTCGTCAAGAATGCCAAGCTCTTCAAGCTTGTCCAGCAGTATCCCGACGTCATCGTCCAGCTGCATCATGCCGTCGGCATACAGCCCATAGCCGGATTTGCCCTCGTACTTCTCGGGCAGGTGCGTCCAGACGTGCATACGCGTCGAATTGTGCCAGACGAAGAATGGCTTGCCGTCGCGGTGCGCGCGTTCGATGAAGTCAACGGTCGCGGTCAGGAATTCGGAGTCGACCGTTTCCATGCGCTTGCTCGTCAGCGGGCCGGTGTCCTCGATTCGACCGTCCGCATAGCTGTGCAGTACCCCGCGCGGTCCGAACTTCTCTTTGAACTCCGGATTATCCGGGTAAAACTCGCTCTCTGGCTCTTCTTCGGCGTTCAGGTGGTACAGGTTGCCGAAGAATTCGTCAAATCCGTGGTTCGTTGGCAGGTGCTCATCCCGGTCACCCAGGTGGTTCTTGCCGAATTGACCCGAGGTATAGCCGTGTGGTTTCAGCAGTTCGGCAATCGTCGGGTCCTTGTCCTGGATTCCCTGCTCGGCACCTGGCATTCCGATTGTCAGCAAGCCGGTGCGAAACGGATGCTGCCCGAGGATGAAGGATGCACGTCCGGCGGTACAACTTTGCTGCGCATAGGCATCGGTAAAGATCGCGCCTTCGTTCGCAATGCGATCGATGTTCGGCGTACTGCCACCCATCAGGCCATTGTGATAGGCGCTGATGTTCATCATCCCGACATCATCGCCCCAGATAACGAGTATGTTGGGTTTCTTGTCGCCGTCCTGCGCGCCGGCGACACCTGACACAAAAGCCGCGGACAGGACCAACAACAATCCAACACGACTGACTAAAGTTCTCACTAGGCTTTCTCCTTGCTATTGGAATTTTTCGTAATGTGGTTTTTTCCAGTGGCCATCGAGAGTATCACCTCAACATGACGAAATCCGGCGCGTCGAACCTGAAATACTGTTAACTGAAGCGGCTGGGAAATTAACGCTAGTGGCGAAACTCACCGGCTTTGAACAATTCGCGAACGTCGCCACGATTCGCACATTGATAGTCTTCGAGTTCGCAATTGGTCCCAATACAAAAGGCAACCTCATCGCTCCTGCAGCCCAGCAAACGGGCAGCTTCTTCCGGTGTGGTCTGGGTTACCTGGGAGGTCGGATACGGTTGCTCGGCAACGCAGGCGCTGATCGCGACGCAGACGGCGGCCAGCCGAAAATTGCGTGTAAGATGAGCCGCCATGAAATTCGTTAAGCTACTTGCAGCCGCGGCAGCTGGTGCGTGCGTTGCCTTGGTCATCGCCGGTGTCCTCGTGTTGAACAATCGTCCGGATTTGTCGATCTGGCACACGGTGGATCTGGACGAAGAGTATAGGGCAGATTCCGCGGTGCGAAGTTTCGCCGACTACCTCGAGCTCGAAGATCGGCTGTTCAGACAACTAGACTCCGAGGTGGTCAGCAAAGTTCCGTCCGGGCCGGCGCAGATCGTGAATCGATATAGCCGCGGTAGCCTGTCGGATCCGGAGCAAGCGGAGACCAACTGGAATCGCACTTTCGAATTACACCAGGAGCAGCCCGCGGCCGGCGTATTGTTGCTACACGGCTTGTCAGATTCGCCTTACAGCCTGAGGGCGTTGGGCCAGTCGTTGCATGCAGAGGGCGCTACGGTCCTCGGGCTCAGGATGCCGGGCCATGGTACGGCGCCTTCTGCGCTGGTCGGGGTTCGCTGGCAGGACATGGCAGCGTCGGTGCGCCTGGCGGCGAGTCATCTTAAACAGCAAGTAGGCGACAGGCCGCTGTACCTGGTTGGCTATTCGAACGGCGGGGCGCTGGCCGTGGACTACGTCCTTGCGGCCCTGGAGGACGGAACACTACCCACTGTGGCAGGCGTCGTGCTGCTGGCACCCGAAATTCGTGTCTCGGGAAGCGCTCGTTACGCCGTCTGGCAAGCGCGCCTGGGTCACTTGCTTGGCCTGGACAAGCTTGCCTGGTTTTCCGTAAAGCCCGAATACGACCCTTACAAGTACGGATCGTTCGCAATCAATGCCGGCGATCTTGCCTACCAGATTACGCTGCACGTCCAGAAACGAATCAACGAATTACAGGGTTCCGGCAAACTGGAAGCCCTGCCGCCCATGCTGGCATTCCAGTCGGCAGCCGACGCGACCGTGACCGCATCTGCACTGATCGAACACTTGTTCGCGCGTTTGCCGCCGGCCGAAAACGAGTTGGTGTTGTTTGATATCAACCGCAAGGTCGATGTCGACTTTCTGCTGAAGAACGATCCGGCTGATACTTTTATTCCACTGCTGGAAGACCCAAGCCGTCGCTATGAACTCACGCTCGTGACCAATGGGCTGAAGGAGTCGAGCCGGGTTGCGGCGTATGCCCTGCCGACTGGTTTGAGCGAGCCCGAGCCGGTTCAGTTCCTGGATGACTGGCCCGGGAATATATACTCCCTGTCACACGTCTCCATGCCATTCCCGCCAAGCGATCCGCTGTATGGCGGGCCCGATTCGGTGCGGGAGGGTAAACTTCATCTGGGCAACCTGGCACTGCGGGGCGAGCACCAGGTCCTGCAAGTATCCGCTGCCGACATCATGCGCCTGCGCTGGAACCCGTTCTTCGACTATGTTGAACAGCGAATTCTTGGTTTTGCTGGACTGGGCGTACACGATACTGAAGAGCCGCAACCTTATGATTAGCTAAAACAGTCAGATACACGCATTAGCTTCACTTTCCTGGTGTGCAGTGGCAGAGTGCCCGGTCTGCACTGATGTCCAACAGGCAAGACAC
>Ga0102946_1000296_pt1 | contig 17271 bp, 12 predicted proteins | sample SalPon2A_A_D1_MG_FD_78209 | JGI IMG/M metagenome (GOLD analysis project Ga0102946, IMG submission 78209) | Soil microbial communities from South San Francisco under conditions of wetland restoration - Salt Pond MetaG R2A_A_D1_MG | ecosystem: Environmental > Terrestrial > Soil > Wetlands | place... | reverse complement strand
TCCTCGTGCACGGCGACACCTCCGGACGCCTTCGCGCTGAGTGTCGCCGAGCGGTGGCGCGAGGACCTGCTCGACCGCACGCTGGACGGTCAGCAGCCGGTGGCCGAAGAGTGGCACGCTGGGATTGCCCACCGCCTCATCGCGGCCATGGGTCTCGACGCCGAGTGGGCCGAGCGAGTGGTCCTCTCGCCCTCCGGCACCGATGTGGCCTCCCTGCTGACGACCCTCGTCCAAGGGGCACACGGGCGTGGCGTCTCGGTCATCACCGTCGGGGCTCGCGAGGCCGGGTCGGGAACCCTGCCTGCGGCGGGTCTGAGCGCGTTCCGGGACACGGCCGCCTACAGCATCGACCTGCACTGCGGGGCGCCGCTGCCCGGCACCGCCCCCGACCGTGTTCGCGTCACCGATGTCGAGCTCCGAGACGCCGCAGGGCGGGTCCGGCGCGCGAGTGATGTCGAGGCCGAGATCGAGGCCCATATCGAGTATGCCGTGGAGTGCGACGACGCAGTGCTCGTGCACGTCATGGGGGGGTCCAAGACCGGCCTCTGCTGTCCGGGGCCGGAGTGGGTCAGGGCGTGGCGGACCCGCACACCCCACGTGCGTATGGTGCTCGACGCCGCTCAGCTGCGACTGGCACGTCCCGACCTGCTCGCCTACCTGGATGCCGGCGCCTCGGTGCTGGTCACCGGGTCGAAGGCGTTGAGTGCGCCCCCCTTCTGTGGGGCTTTGCTGCTCGATGAAGCCTTGGCCGCCGATGCCGCCGACTTCGTCGCTGTCGGTGAGGGCCTGCCCTCCGGGCTGAGCCGATCGGTGTCCCGGGCCGACCTGCCGCCCTTCCTCTCCCTCCTCGGGCGGGGCCTGGAGGAAGTCAACGTCGGGCTGCACGCCCGATGGCACGTGGCCCTCACTGAGTGGGAGCGCTACCTGGCGGTGCCCGCGCCGGAGCGGCGACGCGTCGTGAACGCTTTGCTCACGGGGTGGCGCCGCGAGCTCGACCGCGTGCCGGGGGTGCATGTGTTGTCACCGTACCCGGGCGCCTGCCCCACCATCGTCTCGCTGGCGGTGGCGGACGCAGACGGCTGGATGGGCAAGCAGGGCCTGGCGGAGGCGTACGCCAGGATCGTGGAGTCCCCCGGGGTGTACATCGGCCAGCCGGTCGAGCTGGCCACCGGGGCTCCGGCTGTGTTGCGCCTGGCGGTGGGTGCGGCGACGGTGACCCGGTTGCTCGAGGACGCCGAGCGTGTGGGAAGCCTGGACCGGGCCGTCGCCGACGTCGTCGGAGTCACGGTCGACTGCTTCGCCCGTGTCGTTCCCGTCGGAGCCGTCGAGCCCACTCCCTAGCCGCAGCGGCACGCCGCCGGGCCCCGGCCGGGCCGTTCGGGTCAGCGCACGCTACTCCGGTCGCCGAGCACGCTCGGCACCGTGAGCAGCATGATCCACAGGTCGAGCCAGAACGAGTGATGGTCGATGTACTCGATGTCGAGCTCGACCCGCTGGATCACCTCGGCCGGCGTGTGCATCGGGCCCCGCGAGCCGTGGATGGCGGCCCACCCGGTCATGCCCGGCTTGATCCGGTGCCGGTGGGCGTACTCGGCGATGAGCTTCTCCGACTGGACGTCCCCGGTCATCATGCCCATGGCATGCGGCCGTGGGCCGACCAGCGACATCTCCCCGCTCAGGACGTTGAGCAGTTGCGGGAGCTCGTCGAGGCTGGTCTTGCGCAGCACCCTGCCCACCGCGGTCACGCGGTCATCGTTCGCCGTCACCTGCCGCTCAGCCTTGGCGTCGGCAGCTTCCTGCCGCATGGTCCGGAACTTCCAGACCACGATCTCCTCGTTGTTGAAGCCGTGCCGGCTCTGACGGAAGAACACCGGCCCGGCGCTGTCGAGGCGTACCGCCAGCGCAATGAGCGCCAGGACGGGGATGAGCACCAGCAGAATCGGCACAGCGAGGAGGAGGTCCTGGACTCGCTTGGCGAAGGCGCGCCGCTCGGGCTCGACGTGCCGCAGCTCGGCCAACGGGGAGTCGGCCAGCCGCGTGATGGCCGCCGCTCGGTCGGTGGATCCGGGTCGGTCGAAGACGAGGGTCACCGGGTTCGGTAGGACGGCCAGCCGCGAGGTGATCTCGCGCACCCGTGCCGTGGCCGCCGGGTCGACCGCGACCACGATCAGGTCCACCGCACTGATCACCCGGTGGTTCAGCAGGTCCTCCGTGGTGCCGAGCACCGGCACACCCAGCTTGTCCCGGGGGGCTCGCTTGAGACGGTCATCGAAGATGCCCAGCACGTGCATGTCGCGGTGCTCCAAGGTCTCGCGCACCAGCTGCTCCGCCAACGCGGTCGCTCCGACGATCACGACGTTCGGCGTCAGCCAACCCTGGGACCGCCAACGGCGTACCAACAGCCACCACAGAGTGTGCAGGGCCAAGACCGCCACGCCGCAGCTCAGGGCCCAGGTGGGGATGCTTGACCAGGCCGTGGGACCCCCGACGACGAGCCGGGTCAATGCTGCGCCGAGGACGCCGATGGCCACGGCCGCGGCGGCCCGGGCCAGATGCGCTGCCAGCCTCTCCTGTCGTCGCAGCTCGTAGACCCGCAGCGAGGCGAGCGAGGCGATCAGACACCACGCCCCGACGATGGGCGGAAGCATGCCACCGAGGGTGGCGTCCAGCAGGGAGCCCGGAAGCGACCAGAGCACCAGCACCAGCGACACCACGACCACGACCGCGATGTCGACCGCCCGGAAGGCGTAGGAGCTCTGCCGCCGCCCTCGGCGGGAGCGCGCCTGGAGGAGTCGCGGCGGGCGCAGCGGGCTGCGTCGATGAGGTCCAGGCGCCTGCTCCCCCAGGTCGCCCGACCCCTGCTCAAGCGTGGTCTCACCCTCCCCATGCGGGCTCACATCGCCAGACTACGCCCCCGAACACCACGAAAGAGTCTGGGCCAGGTCAGCGCCTCACGGGTTCGTCTCGCCCTCGCTGCTGCTCACGGCCCCGCGCATCTGGTCGACCTCGGCGCTCACGGTCGTGACTGCGGCGGCGGGGACCACGAGGGCGTCCAGAGCCAGCGCGCCGTCGGTGGTGACGGCGAGAGGGTTGACGTCGAGCTCGGCGATGAGGTCGCCGACGTCGGCGGCCAGGTTGGACAAGGCGACCAAGGCGTGGGCCACGGCCTGCTTGTCGACCACGACCCGGCCGCGCGCACCGTCCAGGACCGGGGCGATGTCGAGCTTGTTGATCATGCGTCGGGCGATGGGTAGGTCGATCGGTACCAGCCCCAGCTGTCGGTCTCCCAGGATCTCGATGAACACCCCACCCCCGGCCACCAGGACCATCGGGCCGAACTGCGGGTCGACGACCACCCCGAAGGCCATCTCCACGTCGGCGAAGTGCATCGCGGCGACGAGTGCCTCCGGCCCCAGGTGGGCGGCCAGCTCGACGTAGGCCGCACGGACCTGTTCCGCATCGACCAGGTTGAGCCAGACCCCGCCGACATCCGACTTGTGCAGGATGCCCGGCACCGCGGTCTTGACCACGACCGGGAAACCCACCTCGTGAGCCGCCGCCACGGCGCTCTCGGCGTCGGTGACGGTGCGGTGGGCGATGGTCGGCACCCCGTAGTCGGCGAGCAGGCGCAGGCCCTCCCCTTCGGTCAGGATGCGCGGCTCACCGAGCCGGGCCCGCCAGTGGTGGCTCACCTCGGTGCCGGGAGCGACGGCTGGCGCGATCCGCGGGCTGAGCCGGTAGTCCCGGTAGGCAAGCGCGTGTCGAATGGCCTGGAGCCCGGCGACCGTCCCGTCCAGGACGGGGATGCCGAGGTCGGTGAGACGCCGAGCGAGATCCTGGGAGTCGGTGCCGATGTGGTTGGTGATCACCGCGACGGGCTTGGTGGTGCGCCGGTGCACCCGGCGGCAGATTCGCGCGAACGACTCGTGCAGGTAGAAACCCGAGGTCAGGTCGATGACGAACGCGCCCATCGCGGTGTCCTCGTCGTCGATCAGCGCCTGCCAGCAGCGCTCGAAGATCACCTGGTAGTTGTTGCCGGTGCCCCACGCATCCAAGGGGTTGACCGGCTCGAGGCCGTGGTCGAGGTTCTCGGCGAGCGTGGCGGTGGTCTCCTCGCCGATCTGGGCGAACGGCACGCCGATGTCGTCCGCGAGGTCGATGAGCAGCTCGCGCTCACCGCCGGAGTCGTGGATGGTGGCCAGCCCCCCGGGTGCCGCGCGGCGACTGCACGAGAGCAGCAAGGCGGTAGCGGCCAGCTCGTCCAGGGTCGTCACCGACAGCACGCCGTACCGGTCGAAGAGGGCCTGGTACGCGGCGGCATCCCCGGCGATGGCGCCGGAGTGGCTCAAGGCCAGCTTGGCGGCTACCGGCGACCGCCCCGCCTTGAGCGCCACCACCGGGATGTCGCGCTCGGCCGCCTTGCGCAGGACGGCGATGAAGCCCTCCGGGTCGCGCACCGACTCCAGGAAGAGCGCGATGACCTGGGTGCTGGGCTGGTCCAGCGCGTAGTCCATGTACTCGTCGACCGTGGTGACCAGCTCCTGACCGGGGGAGACGGCCAAGTTGAACCGAAGCTTCTGGTCGTTCCACAGCAACGAGGTCAGGACCGACCCGGAGTGGGCGACGAGCGTGACGCCTCCCTCGCGGAGCTCGTAGGGCCGGTAGAACGGGAACGCGCGGAACCAGGCGTCCACGTTGTAGAAGCCCATGCAGTTGCCCCCGACGATGGGCAGGTCGGCGGCCGTCGCCATCGCGCGGATCCGGCCGCGCAGCGAGTCCCGCTCGGTATCCGTGGGAAGCAGCACACTCCCCGGGATCACCAGCCCTCCGACTCCCATGTCGATGGCCGTGCGAACCTGCTCCTCCAAGGCACCGTTGCCCACGCCGAGGACCGCCAGGTCGGGCACCTCAGGGAGGTCTCGCAACCCGGAGTAGCAGGGGTACCCCTCCACCTCGTCGTAGCGCGGGTTCACCGGATAGACCCGACCCGGGTAGCGCGAGGCCTGCAGCTCCAGCACCATGTCGTTGCCCGCGATGTTCGGGACCGTCGAGGCACCCAGCAAGGCCACCGACGAGGGCGCGAGCATCCGGCTCAGCCGGTGCTGACCTCCTGCGAGCTCGGCCATCATGCGCGCCGTCGAGCAGGCATCAGCCGCCACATCCGTTGTGGTTGGGTCACACGATCCACAGTGACATACCCCGCTCGGGCTCGCCCGGCGGGCACCGGCAGGGAGAACGACCGTGAGAGCTCCCATGGCGCACGGCTGTTCGTGGCGGTCAGGCGTTCACCTCCGAGGCCTGCGGCGCCGCTGCGCGCCATCCCAGGCCGGGCGCGACGTGCGTCACCAGGCTCTCCATCAGGTGCGCGTTGTAGTCCACGCCGAGCTGGTTGGGCACGGTGATGAGCAGCGTGTCGGCGGCGGCAACGGCTTCGTCGCCCGCCAGCTCCTCGACCAAGCGGTCCGGCTCGCCCGCATAGGTCTTGCCGAAGCGCGCCATCCCGCCGTCGAGGTAGCCCACCTGGTCGGCACCGCCCTGTTGGGTCCCGAACAGGCGCCGGTCCACGTCGTTCACGATCGGGAAGATACTGCGACTGACGGAGACCCGTGGAGCGCGCTGATGCCCCGCTGTCGCCCAGGCATCGCGGAAGATCCGGATCTGCTCGGCCTGCAGCTGGTGGAACGGCAGTCCCGTGTCCTCCGTCAACAGGGTCGAGCTCATGAGGTTCATCCCCTGTTTCCCCGTCCAGTCGGCTGTGGCCCGGGTGCCGGCGCCCCACCAGATCCGGTCGCGCAGACCGGGCGAGTGCGGCTCGATGCGCAGCAGGCCGGGAGGGTTGGGGAACATCGGACGCGGGTTCGGCTCGGCGAAGCCCTCCCCGCCCAGGACCTGCAGGAAGCGGGCCGTATGCCGACGGGCCATGTCGGCGTCGCTCTCACCGTCCGCGGGATGATGGTCGAAGTAGCGGAAGCCGTCGACGACCTGCTCCGGCGAGCCTCGGCTGATGCCCAGCTGGAGCCGACCGCCGGAGATGAGGTCGGCAGCCCCCGCATCCTCGGCCATGTGCAGCGGGTTCTCGTAGCGCATGTCGATGACGCCGGTGCCGATCTCGATCCGCGTCGTTCGCGCCGCCACCGCCGCCAGCAGGGGATAGGGGGAAGCGAGCTGCCGGGCGAAGTGGTGCACGCGGTAGTAGGCGCCGTCGGCACCCAGCTCCTCGGCCGCCACCGCCAGGTCGATCGACTGCGTCAGCACATCTGCAGCGGAGCGAGTCCAGCTGTAGGGCGACTCGCTCCAGTGCCCGAACGAGAGAAACCCGATGCTCTTCACAGCCTGCCGAACGCTGTCGGACCTCCGCGTCATTCCACGCGGCGACCGGCCACCGGTCGTATCGCCGGGTCGAGACCCGCTAGGAGGCGTTCAGGCTGGCCAGCTCCTCGACGGTGAGGTCGATGTCCGCGGCAGCCGCGGAGTCGGTCACGGACTCGGGTCGCTTCGCTCCCGGGATGGGGATGACCACGGGAGCCTGGGCCAGCTCCCAGGCGAGAGCGACCTGCTGGGGGCTGATGCCGCGTGCCTCCGCGACCTCGGCGAAGGCAGGGTGCTTCGTCGCGAGCTCCTTGGCGTCGGCGAGACCTCCCAGCGGGGACCAGGCGAGGAAAGCGAGACCCAGCTGGTGGCAGAGGTCGATCTCCTGGGCGCTGGTGCGGAACTTGGGGCTGAACTGGTTCTGCACGCTGACCAGCGAGTCACCCAGCTCGGCATGGGCGGCACGAATCTGGTCGGGGTCGACGTTGGACAGCCCGACCATGCCTACCCGGCCGGACCGGACGATCTCGCCGATCGTGCCGACGACCTCCTCGAACGGCACCTTCGGATCCGGGCGGTGGTGCTGCCACAGCGCAATCTGCTCCACGCCGAGCCGCTCCAGGCTCGCCTCCACGGCGAAGTGCAGGTGCTCCGGGCTGCTGTCGACGTCCCAGCCTCCGTCGTTGGTGCGGATGTGGCCGCCCTTGGTGGCCAGCAGCACCTGGTCGCGGACGCCGAGCTCGTCCAGCAGGGAGGCGACGAGCTCCTCGTTCTGGCCACGGGCGGCGATGCCGTCGTCTCCGGACCCGTAGGCGTCCGCGGTGTCGAACAGCGTCACCCCGGCGTCCAGCGCGGCTCGCATGGTGCTGAGGAGCTGCTCACGGGGGTACTCACCATCCTGGCTCATGGTCATCAGGCCCAACCCGATGGCGCCGACATGGTGGTGTCCGGTGGTCTCGTTGCCCAGGGTGCGTGTGCGCATGGGCCGACCCTACGCGCGGGTCCTGTCGTGGCTCACACCCCCTTGCCCGGCGGCATCTTGATCGCTCGTGGCAGGCTGGGCTGATGACCGACGACGACAACTTCCGTTCTCCGATCGTGGTCACCGGGGCCAACGGCCTCGTGGGCTCACACGTCTGTCAGGTGCTCTCCGAGAGGGGCGCTACCGTGCGGGCCGTGGTGCGCCGGCCCGGCACGGCTCCTCGGCTGCCGGGGCTCACGGAGCACGTAGGGGATTTCGGCGACGCCGAGCTGGCGACAGCGGTCGTGCAGGGAGCCGGTGCGGTGGTCACCACAGTGCACCCCATGGGTGCGGAGCGGTCCACCCAGCACCAGGTAGGCGTGGTGGACACCACCACCCTGGTCCGCGCAGCACGGGACGCGGGAGTGCCACGGGTGGTCCACATCTCCACGGCGGCGGTGTACGAGCGGTCCCCCGAAGCCGGAGACATCGTCGAGTCCTCACCGTTGGTGACCGACGACGCCGGGGACTACGCGGTGACCAAGCGGGACACCGACGCCGCGCTGGCGGAAGTGGAGGGGGTCACCGGCATCCTGGTGCGTCCGCCGGCCATCCTCGGTGCCGGGGAGAGCTCGATGTGGAACTCCATCGTCCCCGACAAGGTGGCCCAGGATGGCGCTGCGCGCCAGGTAATGCCGGATGCCGCCTTCGCCTGGGTGCACGTCGAGGACCTGGCTGCCTTCGTCGTCGACCTCGCCACCGGCGCGATTCGTACGGCCGGTGATACCCAGGACGGCCCGGCGGAGAACGCCTGGACGCCCGCGAACGTGGCTGCCGCTCCGGCGACCGCTCGTGACTACTACGGCACGGTCGCCGAGGCCGTGGGGGTCGAGCTCGCGTGGCAGGACGGTCCTGCCTGGACCGGCGAGATCCGCACCGACCGTGCCCGAGGCTGGGGTTGGCGTCCCGTCGTGGGACTGGCCCAGGCGTTGTCGGAGATCGAGGCCGGCCTACGCTCCCGAGGCGGCTAGTCGTGGCGGGAAGGACGTTGCCGGAGAGATCGCTCACCTCGGGGCATGCTCGTCCGCCCGCTGTCGCCGGCCGGCCCGGACCTCCCAGGGCAGGGTCATCACCAGCAGCCAGAAGGTGCTGATCACCAGGACCTCGACCAGGACGTACCACGGCCAGGGGCCGAGAAGGTCCAGCACCGAGGCCGTCGAGGGCTTGCGCATCAGGTAGCCGTAGTTGGTGCCGAGCACGAGGTTGATCGCGACCACGCTCACCGCCCACGCCGCCGTCGCCGCCACGGCGAAGGCCCATAACCTCCAGGTGGGCCGCCAGCCCAGGCCCCAGGTGAGGTAGCACGCGGCCCAGACGATGCCCAGGTGCATGCCCCAGAAGGCCAAGAAGCGTGGGTCGGGGAAGTCCGAAGCCAAGGCCGGGGTGAGGATCGCCTGGATGGTGAGCGTGAGACCCACGTAGTAGGTGAATGCGGTGGCCCGTCGACCCCGGGTCCACAGCGCCAGCACCACAGCGACGACTGCCACGTCACAGAGCTGGAAGGGCCAAGAGGTCTGCAGGCTGTAGTCGCCCGGGGTGAACTGGTAGATCTGCAGAGCGCCGGCGAAGAACGCGATGAGGATCGCGAACGCCCGCCGGCGGGACCGCTCGTGCGGGTGGCCCCGGTGATGTCGGCCCCACCAGATGATGGCCCCGATGCCGGCCACGAACACCGCGAGCATGACCAGGTGGGAGCCTGCGAACGCCTGGAACCCCTGCTGCGCGGCCGTCACCTCCACCCCTCCAGCATGGCTCGACCCCGGCGTCGGCGCGAGAGGCGAGGCCGTGTTGCCCAAGTCATCGACATCTGCCAATATAGACATATGTCGATAAATGATGCCGCCAGTCCTCGCCCGGCCGTCACCGCCGAGGAGCTTCGTGAGGTCGTCCGCGCCCGCTACGCCACGGCCGCGTCGTCGTGCTGCGACGATCAGGTGCCAGGCGAGCTCACCCACGACGCCGACGGACAGGCGGTCTTCGGGGCCGCGTTGTACGACGAGGAGGACCTCGGGGTCGTCAGCGGCTCACTGGGGTGCGGGGTGCCGACCGCGGTGGCCGACCTCCACCCGGGTGAGACCGTGCTCGACCTCGGCTCGGGGTCCGGGGGTGACGTGCTCATCTCGGCGCGCCGCGTCGGCCCGACCGGGCGCGCCATCGGCCTGGACATGACCGCAGAGATGGTCCAGCAGGCGCAGGCCAACGCCGCGCAGACGGGCCTGGAGAACGTCGAGTTCCTCCTGGGCTACCTGGAGGACATCCCGCTGCCCGACGACAGCGTGGACGTGGTGATCTCCAACTGCGTGCTCAACCTGGCCGCCGACAAGGACGTCGTCCTGGCGGAAGCGGCACGGGTCCTCCGGCCGGGGGGACGGCTCGCGTTCTCCGACGTCGTCGCCGACGAGGGCATGGACGAGGCCACGAAGGCAGACATGCAGGCGTGGACGGGATGCATCGCCGGAGCCCTCACCGAGCACGAGATGACGACCGCGCTGAGGGCGGCGGGCTTCACCGGTCTCGAGGTGCGACCGACGCACCGGGTTCACACCCACGCCCGGTCCGCCATCATCCGCGCCCGACGCTAGCCAGGCTGCCGCACCCCGGCGCTACTCCTGCTGCCAGGACTGCTGGGTGCGCGCGATGAGGTCCTGCATCACGGGTTGTATGTCGCCGTCGGAGCCTTGGGCGGCACGCTGTTGCTGAGCCCCGGTGCCGCGTCCCAGCACCGTCTCGGCGAGCCCACCGAGGGTGCTCCGGTCTTCGGAGTCCTCCAGAGACGGCTCGACGAAGGCCAGGGCCGAGGCGACCACATCGGCGGCCGGGGCCAGCTCGCCGCTCTGGGGGTCGACCAGCTCCCCGGCCAAGCCGTAACGGCTCGCCCGCCACATGGACGCCGTCAGCATCTGCGTGCGCCACGACGGCATGGGCCGCCCTTCGGTCGCGTGCTGGGCGAGTGCCTGCACCAGTCCGCGCGCCAGTCCCGCCACCAGGACCGCGTCGTCGATGTCGGTGCAGACGTCGTTGATGCGGATCTCGACCGTGCTCAGCCCCTCGGCCGGGCGCGCGTCGAGGTAGAGCATCCCCCGGTCCAGGGCGGCCCCGCTGGCCAGCACCTGCTCTACTGCGGCCTCGTATGCGGCAGCGTCGCCGAAGGGCTCGCACTGCACGGCCGCCGGCCAGCGGCGCCAGGTCTGATGCCGCCAGCTCGCGTAGCCGGTGTCCTCTCCCGCGCTGAACGGGGAGTTGCTGCTGATCGCGAGGAGCACCGGCAGCCACGGCCGGATCCGGTCGATGACGACCACGGCCTCCTCCCGGTCGGCCACGTCGACGTGCACGTGCATGCCGCACACCACCGCGCTGAGAGCGACCTGCCCGAACTCGGCGACGATCCGCTCGTAGCGGTCGTCCCGGGTCACCTCCCCCGACGGGTCGCTGAGCGGGGAGGAGCCGCTGGCGACGACCACTCCGCCCACCGCCTTGACAGCGGTGCCGGCCATGCGCCGCCCGCGCCGGATCGACTCGGCCAGATCGGTCAGGCTCTCGACCGGCTCGTTCGTGGTCTCGATCTGTTGCTGGTGCAGCTCGGGCTCCACCTCGGGGCCGTCAGGTCGGCTGACCTGCTCCGCCTCGGCCGCGGCGTCAGCAGCGGCTTCGTGCTCGGCGACATCGAGGGCCCGCTGGGTGACCGTGCTGTTCAGACCCGTCTCCGGGTCGACCACCAAGAGCTCTTCTTCGACCCCGATCAGACGCATGAAGCCCATCCTGACCCACAGCCGGGCCCGGCGATACTCGAAAGGCAGGTGGGTCCCGTGCTCGCGACGAACGCGCGGGCACGGGACCCACAGACCGGCTACTCGGCCTTCATGGCGGCGCTGTCGCTCAGGCCGAGCGTCTTCTGCATCTCCTCCAGCGGGATGCCCTTGGTCTCCGGCATCACCTTGAGCACCCAGAGCGTCATCGCGACGCCGCACAGGAAGAAGAACCCGAAGGCCACGCCGCCGCCAGCGGTGGCCGCGATCGCCGGGAAAGACCACGAGATGGCGGCCGCGAAACCCCAGTGGGTCAGCGCACCCCAGGACTGGCCCCGTGCCCGGATGGCGGTGGGGAAGATCTCGGAGATGAACACCCAGATCACCGCCCCCTGGCCGAACGCGTGACCGCCCACGAAGAGCATGAGCATGACGACGACGACACCACCGGTGAGACCGCTGAAGTTGCCTCCGTAGACGAAGAACATCGTCGACAGGGTGCCGAGGGTGACGAGATAGAACCCAGCACACACCTTCATCAGGAACTTGCGCCCGACCTTGTCGATGATGAGCAAGGCAGCCACGGTGGCGATGAGGTTGGCGATCCCGACCCCCGCGCTGGACAAGAAGGCTGCGCTCTCGCCGAGCCCTGCGTCCTGCATGATCGTCGGCGCGTAGTAGAGCACCGCGTTGATGCCGGAGAGCTGGTTGAAGGCGGCGATCGCGAAGGCCAACAGGATGACCTTGCGGTGCCCACTGGTGAAGAAGGGCACGTTGGGCCCTTCTTCCTCCTCCCGCAGCGCCTCCTCGATCTCCTCGCGCTGGAAGCGCGCCTCCTCCTCGTCGGCGGACAGCCGGCTGATGATCTCCCGCGCCTCGTCGTTCCGGCCCATGGCCATCAGCCAGCGCGGGCTCTCCGGCACCAGGAACAGCAGCAGGAAGAAGACGAGGGCCGGCACGGCCTCGACGCCGAACATCCAGCGCCAGGCCGTCTCGTCGGGGAACAGGCCGAGGATCGCGAAGTTGGACAGGTAGGCGACCAGGATGCCGATGACGATGTTGAACTGGAACAAGCCGACGAGCCGTCCGCGGTGTTTCGGGGGCGCGACTTCGGCGTTGTAGATCGGCGCCACCGCTGTCGCTGCGCCGACCCCGAGGCCGCCGAGGAAGCGGAAGATCATGAAGACGATCCAGTCGGTGGCCAGGGCGCTGCCCAGGGCCGAGATGATGTAGAGGATGCCGATGACGAACAGCACGGGTTTGCGCCCGTAGACGTCGGCCGGCTTCCCCAGGCCGGCGACCGCGGCGCCGATGACGGTCCCGATCAGGGCCGTGGTCACGGTGAACCCGAGCCAGAAGCCGTTGAGGTCGAACACCCTCTCGAGGTCGGTCGTCGTGCCCGAGATCACCGCCGTGTCGAACCCGAATAAGAGCCCCCCGAGGGCGGCGATGATGGCACTGCGCAGGACCAGTGGCTGCATAGGAGCTCCTTTGCTCGAGATCGACGCGTCATCATTGCAGGTGGCGGCGGCACTTGCTAGAGGGACACCGGGATCTGACGCGCTGTGGGCCGAGCGGGTCGGTGCTACGTTGCCAGAGTCGACACCACGGAGTGGAAGGCACGGCGATGAGCGCGACGGACGACGCAGTCCAGGAGCAGGACCACGACAGCGACACGGCACCCGGTCGCTCGAAGGCCAAGACGTGGGGCTTTCGGGCTCTGGGCGTGGGCCTGGCGTTGCTGGTCTACGTCGTGCTCGCCGGGGCGGAGCTCAGCGCCGACGCGCGCGTGGTGGCCGCGGTGGCCATCCTGATGGCCACCTGGTGGGTCACGGAGGCTATTCCCCTGTCCGCCACGGCGCTGCTTCCGATCATCCTGCTGCCCTCACTGACCGAGCTCACCATCGACGACGCCACCGTGCCCTACGCCAACCCCATCGTGTTCCTGTTCCTGGGCGGCTTCCTCATCGCCATCGCGATGCAGAAGTGGGATTTGCACCGGCGGATCGCCCTACTGACGCTGCGGCGGGTGGGCACCCACCCCCGGCGGATCATCCTCGGAATGATGATCTCGACGGCCTTCCTGTCGATGTGGGTCTCGAACACGGCGACCACCTTGATGATGCTGCCGATCGCGATCAGCGTGCTCGCGCTGGTCGTCGAGAACGCCTCCCACCAGGGTGAGGACGGCGGCGAAGACCTGCGCAGCCAGATGGAGGAGGGCAAGGGCGTCACCGACGTCGTCGACGATACCGACGTACGCATCTTCGGAGTCGCTCTCGTCCTCTCGATCGCCTGGTCGGCCTCGATCGGCGGCCTGGGCACGCTGCTCGGCAGCCCCCCGAACGCCATCGTCGCCGGCTACATCAGCGACGAGCTCGACAAGGAGGTCGGGTTCCTGGAGTGGATGATGCTGGGCGTGCCGTTGCTGGTGACTTTCCTGATCATCGCCTGGCTGTTGATCACCCGCGTGCTCTACCGCTTCCACATCGATGAGATTCCCGGCGGCCGGGAGATGATCGACAGCGAGATCAGCGAGCTGGGGCCGATGAGCCAGGGCGAGAAGATCGTGCTCGCGGTCTTCGGCGGCGCAGCGTTCCTGTGGATCGTGCCGGGCTTGCTCGCGGGTATCGGCAGCATCGGTGAGGCGCTGCCGTGGCTCGACAGCTTCAACGACACGGTCATCGCCATCAGCGCGGGCATCATCCTTTTCCTTTTGCCCGGGGACAAAGAGGGCCGGATGGCGCTGGAGTGGGAGGACGCCGAGAAGGGCCTGCCCTGGGGGGTGCTGCTCCTGTTCGGCGGAGGCCTCAGCCTGGCCGCAGCCGTGGCCGCGACCGGTCTGGACGAGTGGTTCGGCGAGCAGGTCAGCGGCTTGGAGGCCTTGCCCATCGTCCTGCTGCTCGCTGCGGTGGTGACGATCGTGCTTCTGCTCACCGAGATGACGAGCAACACCGCGACGGCGGCAACGTTCATCCCCGTTCTGGGTGGCGTGGCCATCGGCATCGGGGTCGACCCGACCACCCTGCTCATTCCTGCCGCCCTCGCCGCGACCTGTGCCTTCATGCTCCCCGTCGGCACCCCGCCGAACGCCATCGTCTTCGGCTCCGGCGCGGTCACCATCGGCGAGATGGCGCGTGGCGGTGCCGTCCTCAACGTGGTAGGAATCCTCCTGGTCACCATGTTCGCGGTGGTCATCGGCCCCTTCGCCCTCGGCTTCGTGATCTAGCCCGGCCGTCCGGCTCAGCACAGGCTGCACCATGACGCAGCCTGTCTCCAGGGCGTATGCTGCGCCTGCACCCGATCGTCGAAGTCCGGTCCATCCCGGCACTGACCCGCAACGGTAAAGCCGCCTCTCGCGAGGCGGACGAGTCCGGTCGCACGCATCGAGCTGCGGACCACACACCCTCGAGGACACAGGGTTGGTCTGGCCGACATCGCACTGTCGTTCGGGCACATCTTCCTCGACCGACAGGAGGCATCGATGACTCTTTTCCCCCGGTTCGCCACGCGCCGGAGCCCGCTGGCATCGCTCGCGCTGGCGGTCACGCTCGCCGTGAGCCTGACCGCCTGCTCCGACGACGGCGGGGGCTCGTCCTCGGACGGCGAAGCCGCCGAGAACGAGAACAGCGAGAACGAGAACAGCGAGAACGAGAACAGCGAGAACGAGAACAGCGAGAACCAGAACAGCGCCGAAGGCGACTTCCCGGTCACCATCTCCTCGGACGCCGGGGAGTTCACCCTGCAGGAGCCGCCGGAGCGCATCGTCTCGCTCTCACCGTCGGCGACGGAGATCCTGTTCGCGATCGGCGCCGGTGAGCAGGTGGTCGCGGTCGATGAGCAGTCCACCTACCCCGAGGAAGCCCCGGTCACGGACCTGTCCGGCTTCGAGCCCAATGTCGAGGCGGTCACCGGCTACGAGCCGGACCTCGTGGTCATCTCCAACGACGCCAACGACCTCGTCGCCTCGCTGACCGAGCTCGACATCCCCGTGCTCGTCAACCCCGCACCCGCGGACATCGAGAGCGGCTACGCCGGGATGGCCGAGCTCGGCATCGCGACGGGACACGTGGACGAGACGGCCGAAGAGATCTCCCGCATCCGCTCCGAGGTCGAGTCGGCGCTGGAGGAGGGCCCTCAGGAGCCGGTCCGGGTGTATCACGAGATCGACGACACCTTCTACTCGGCGAGCTCCAACGGCTTCATCGGCTCGGTCTACGCCGAGCTCGGAGCGACCAACATCGCCGACGAGGCGGACACCGACGGCACCGGGTTTCCCCAGCTCACGGAGGAGGCCGTGATCGAGGCCGACCCGGAGCTGATCGTGATCACCGACCAGGTGGGATACACGCCGCAGGACGTGGCGCAGCGTCCCGGGTGGGATGAGGTGACCGCCGTGCAGGAGGACAACGTCGTCACGGTCGACGCCGACCTCGCCTCCCGCTGGGGGCCCCGGCTGCCCCAGTTCGTCTCGACGGCGGCGGAGGCGATGAGCCAGGCCGCCGGCGTCCCCGCCGGCTGAGGCGAACCGGGTGTCACCGACGATGATCCCGCTCCGCCCGCCCGCCTCTCGTGATGCGAGCGAGCTGAGCGACGCCCAGGAGCTCGAGCGGGCGATCGACCGCTCCTTCGCCGTGCCGGTCTCGGCGCTCGGCGGGGCGGCCCTCATGGTGGTTCTGGTGGCGTTGTTCAGCTCCAGCAGTGGTGCCGCGACCCTGCCGCCGGGCGGGGTGGTGACCACCCTGGTCGACCGCCTACCCGGGGTGTCGGTGGCGACCTCGCTGTCGGAGCGACAGCAGGCGGTCCTGCTGCAGATCCGGCTGCCGCGCATGGTGCTCGGGATGCTCGTCGGCGCTGCGCTGGGCATGGCGGGGGCGGCCTTCCAAGGTGTGTTCCGCAACCCCCTCGCCGACCCGTACCTCCTCGGCGTCTCGGCCGGTGCCGGGTTCGGCGCCGTGCTCGCTCTCGGCTTCGGGCTCGACCTCGGGTGGGGACCGTTCGCCGCAGTGCCCGCGGCGGCCTTCGTCGGGGCCTTGGTCGCGGTGACCGCCTCCGCCCTGGTCGCGCGCGGCTCGTTCTCCTCCCCGGCCACGCTGCTGCTCAGCGGTGTGGCCATGGCCGCCCTCTTCTCGGCGGCGCAGACCTTCGCACTGAGCAAGCTGGACGAGACGCGCGCCCGTGAGGTGCTGTCGTGGCTCTTCGGCCGTCTCGCCACCAGCGGGTGGGACCAGGTCGTCCTGCTGGGGCCCTACGTCGCCGTCTGCGGAGGCATCCTGCTGGCCCACCGACGGCACCTGGACGTGCTGCGTGTCGGGGACGACGAGGCCCGAGCGCTCGGGCTCGACCCCGCCCGCTCCCGCCTGGTCGTCATCGTCGCCGCCACCTTGCTGACTGCGGCCGCGGTCTCGGTGAGCGGCCTCATCGCGTTCGTCGGCCTGGTCGTGCCGCACATGGTGCGACTCGTCGCGAGCCACAGCTACCGCGTCATCCTGCCGGTTTCCGCCCTGGTCGGGGCCGCGCTCCTGGCCGGGGTCGACGTCGGCGCCCGTACTCTCGTCGCGCCCGCCGAGCTCCCGGTCGGGGTCATCACCGCGCTGGTGGGCGCCCCGGTCTTCGCCCTCGTGCTCCGTCGTAGCCACGGGAGGGCCTGACGTGGCTCTACGGGCACCCCACCGACCGGTTCGCGCGCCTCATGGCCAGGAGGCACCCGCGCTGTCGATCGAAGGGCTGCACGCCGGGTACCACGGCACCGAGGTGCTGGGCGGGGTGGATCTGGAGGTCGGGCGGGGCGAGTGGCTGGCCGTGATCGGGCCGAACGGGGCGGGCAAGTCGACGTTGTTGCGCGCCGTGGCCGGCCTGGTCGCGCACACGGGGAGGGTCACCGTCACCACAGGTGGCTCGGCGGCGGCGCGCGAGATCTCGCTGGTCCCCCAGTCACCCGTCCTGCCGGAAGGGATGACGGCGGCCGAGTACGTGCTGATCGGTCGCACGGCGCATCTGGGGTGGCTGGCCCGGGAGTCCGGGGCCGACCGTCGCATCGCCGCCCAGGTGCTGGCGAGGCTGGGTCTGCATCGCCTGGCCGGTCGGCCGGTGACCGACTTGTCCGGCGGGGAGGCGCAGCGGGTGGTGCTCGCGCGGGCCCTGGCGCAGCAGGGCTCGGTGATGCTGCTGGACGAGCCGACCACCGCGTTGGAC
>Ga0102946_1000295_pt1 | contig 17274 bp, 18 predicted proteins | sample SalPon2A_A_D1_MG_FD_78209 | JGI IMG/M metagenome (GOLD analysis project Ga0102946, IMG submission 78209) | Soil microbial communities from South San Francisco under conditions of wetland restoration - Salt Pond MetaG R2A_A_D1_MG | ecosystem: Environmental > Terrestrial > Soil > Wetlands | place... | reverse complement strand
CAGAGCAACCTTGGCGACAAAATATAGAGAATGGCCCAATGTACGACCCCACAAACGACGTAAATCGGCCAGAACACCATCCTGTCTTCCGGAAAGGACCATATACAGAGACGTGGCTGCAACATAAAGGGCAAACAACCCAAACACTATCTGTGCATTCATGACGCCAACCTCCGCAGAGTCACAACAATCACTCTAGCACCTTTATATTACATGCAAAACCTCAGAAATGGCAAGGCACAATAAAACAGCGTTTTACTATAAATGAATTATACCCTGTTATTCTCCAACAATCTTGACCAGAACACGTTTGCGCCTGCGACCATCAAATTCACCATAAAAGATCTGTTCCCACGGCCCGAAATCAAGATGGCCGGCGGTAACGGCAACCACGACCTCACGCCCCATGATGGTTCTTTTCAAGTGCCCATCGCCATTATCTTCTCCGGTATTGTTGTGTTGATAGAGACTCAAAGGCTCATGCGGCGCCAGCTGCTCAAGCCAACGTTCGAAATCCTGGTGTAATCCACTTTCGTCGTCATTAATAAACACGGACGCGGTGATATGCATGGCGTTGCATAACACAAGTCCTTCCTGGATACCACTTTCTCGCAGGCAGGACTCGACCTGGCTGGTGATATTTAAGAAATCACGACGTCCAGGGATTTCGAACCATAACTCTTTACGATAAGACTTCATAATGGCTCCCTTGACTCAGGTCAATGAATCAACTGTATGTTGTTTGCATAAAAGAGATCGTGATATTATAGCGAACCGTCTATGCTTCCAAGACTTGGACAGATGGTCTCACTCCATCGGGGTCACTTGATGATTCACGACACTTTCATAGTATCATGCAGATCGTCATTGCTCGCCCTGGTTTTTCTTTTTCTTTTTTCCGGATTCTCCGTACAGTCCCGGGCCGATTCGTCGATGATTGACCTCGAAGAGATCCCGTCAATCAGACCGGAGACGACAAACGGGCTGCAGGCTTTTTTCCAGGCTCTCGACTATAACTGGGCGGAACTGGAAGAAGGTGTGCCGCCTTTAATTCTCGAAAACATTCCTGACGACATCGACCGGACAGCTAGCACCAAAGCTAAGAAACACGCGTTCTTCATGGGCTTGCTGCCGATGATCCTTTTAGCCAATCAGGAGATCGAAAAAGAACGTAGAGATGTTCAGCAAATATTATCCAGACACAGGTCAAGCCAGATACAGGAAGGAGACCTCGAACGTCTGGATGAAATCCTCAGGCGTTACGGTCTGCTCGGGCACCCGCTTACCGATCATCGGACCAGGTCACGATTAATGCGGAGAGTCGACATCATCCCTCCGTCCCTGGTTTTGGCCCAGGCGGCCAACGAATCCGCCTGGGGGAGTTCCCGGTTTGCCCAAATAGGGAACAACCTGTTCGGCGAATGGACCTACAAGCCGGGCGCCGGGATAGTACCCGCCGGACGCCCTGAAGGGGCGACTTACGAGGTTCGCAAGTTCCCGAACATATATGAATCAATCCGCAGTTACATGAACAACCTCAATCGCAACGGAGCATATCTCGAGTTGCGTGAGATCCGGGAGGAGTTGCGAAGATCGAATCAGCCGGTAACCGGGACGGCTCTGGCAAGAGGTCTGGCAAAGTATTCGCAGAGAGGCAATGATTATATTATAGAGATACAGGCCATGATTCGTCAGAACCAACTTATGAGGGTCAATGATACCTCCCTGCGTATTTCTGGGGATGAGATCCACACGATAATCGACACCTCAGGCTCTGGCCTATTCTCGTCACGCAGCAAAATAATTGGACATCGCTCACCGGCGCGGCAAGACCCATAACTGGCTGAACCAGTACCAAGTACCGCCGCCATCCGTAGCGGTAATCGTATACTTGCTGCGTCGTCCAGCGAGTTTACTGTTCGCCTGAATCTCGAAGACACTTCCCTCGCCCGGGACCAATTCCACTCTGCATACCGACTGCCCGGGCACGAAGCAACTCAGAGTCCCGCTGTCAAACGAACCTTCGTCTACAGAAAATATCAATTTCGGTGGGTTCTCGTCCTCAAGCACCGTCGTTTCAGGAGAGACTATCTTGACAGGAAGGTGCTTCATGAGAAGCTTGCTCTGAAATTCACCGGGATCCGTATAAAGACCTCCCATCGGAAATCGAGGCATGCTGAAAAAGTCTTGATCCGGCGTCAACACGCCTGATTGCTGGCCGAAGGCGGCATCGAATCCGGCTTGTCTGACCAGTTCAGAAAGTCCCGGAGAGAACTCACCGTAAGGATAGGCAAACAGCCGCGGCTTAAATCCAAGATTTCTCTCAAAAGCCTGCTGAGCGCTGAGGATCTCTTCCAGAACCCTGTCTTCCCAGCTCTCATCGCCCAGATGGTCAAGTAAGTAGGCATGACTGGCAGTGTGGTTGCCTATCTCCACCCCCTCGTCATGTAAAGTCTTCAGCTCCTGCCAGTCAAGATGCTCTCCTCCCCCAACCGTATCCGTGCTGACGAAAAGGGTCACCGGGAAACCAAAGCTCTTCAGGAGCGGCCAGCCACTGGTCAGGAAAGAGCGGAAGGCGTCATCAACGGTGATTGCCGCACAGCGTTGTGGCAAGCTCTCACCGTTCTTAATTTTTTTAACAATCTGGCCCAGAGTAAGGACGGTGAAATCTTGCTGATGCAAGATTTCGAGATGGGATTGAAAATTTTGGCTGGAAATATTGGTCGAGGGATATCGTGTATCGTCGAAACGGTGGTAAATAAAAACGTTTGCCTGCCCTGCAAAGACGAGCTGCGAAGACAGGAGTAATAGAAGGAATCCGAAGGCCAGTGACCTGAAGACAAAATCAAGCTTAGCCCTTGACACCGCGTTGCCTGACCTTGGAGCGCAGGTAACGACGGATACTGTTGCGGGCACGCGGTGTGACGGCCCATTCCAGCCATTTGGGCAGAACGGCCGGTTGGTCAGCAGTTTCAACATCGATTTGATCCCCATCCATAAGGCGTGCCTTGAGTTGACGGATTTTGCCGTTGATGCGTACCCGCACCGCATGCAATCCGAGCTGTTCGTGGATATTGAAAGCAAAGTCCAGGGCGCTGCACCCCTCGGGCAGGGTACGTACATCTCCCTGGGGCGTATAGACCTGGATTGAGGCTGAAGCGAGGCGCAGGCTGTCCATATCGAAAGCCGACTCCCCTTCGATCAGCGACTGCATCAATTCCTCAAAATTTTTGCTGCGAAATTCAAAACCGGGGGCCAACACACCGGAATCGTTGAAACGTGCAAGCTTACGTGTCGTGATTTCGATACGTAAGCGGGCTTCTCCGGCCTGGACACTGGTCTTCAGGGCCTGATAGCCATACTGCGACGGCACGTTCAGATGATCGCGTAATTTTCCTGGAATCGGTGGATAGAGGCGATGCAACAACCCAAGAGTGTGGTAGGCCTCCATAAAGCTGTCCACCAGGACATCAAGGGTATAGAGGGCAGGAAGTCCACGGGTGGTGGATCTGGCGGCGACGATAGAAAACGGCCGCCAGCGATCCTTGACCAAAGCGTCTATCTTGTGGTGTTCAAGGATATTATGGACTTCTGAACGAATCAACCCGAGAGTCGACTCGTAACTTTTACGAAGTTCAGCGACAGCGGATGTGTATCGTTCAGCACGGGTCGGGTAAAGGATCGTCAGAGACAGTGCATCCAACTCAGTTGCAACGCGCCCCATGCCCAGGTGTCGGGCAAGAGGAACATAGATAGTCCGGGTTTCCTCTGCTATCAGTCTCTGTTTCTCAGGATTCAGGGCTTGTATGGTCTGCAGATTGTCAATCCGGTCCCAGAACTTCAGACAGAGAACTCGAACGTCCCGGACTGCAAGAAGGACCTGTTTACGGTACGTCTGTTCTTTGAGCACACTGCGGCTAAGCAGGTCGTCATCAACCTTGGTCAGGCCGTCGACCAGCAAGCTGGTCTCTTCACCGAACATATCGCTGACATCCTCAAGAGTTGTCGGCGTATCCTCGACGACATCGTGCAGTATAGCGGCGTTTACCGAGGCAAAATCCATCCAGTGTCGGGCCGCCAGGTGAGCAACCCGCAGGGGGTGAAAGAAATAAGGTTCTCCTGACTTGCGCCGCTGATCACGGTGTGCTTTCTGTGCGAGACTGATCGCCTTCTGCAAAGCATCGATCGATTCATCGAGGACAGGCTCACTGAGGCTGCCGCCATAATGAGTAACCAACAACTCCATGATTTCATTAATCAGGCGCAGCTGACGCTTATCGTCATAGCTCTCTGGAGCATCAGGTTCGGCTATTGGTTGATGAATCGTCTCCATTCAGGTAGCTTCCAAGTTAGAGATATGATCGATATTAAGACAGAAATCGCGATGTCGCAACCCTGTTGTCTGTCCATCGATTAAAATCTGGCAAAGCCATTTAACCGGGAGGCCAGGCCATGTCGCGGCCGCCCATCAGATGAAAGTGAATATGCCATACGGTCTGGCCGCCGGCATCGTTGGTATTATTGACGATGCGGAAACCATCCTCGGAAAAACCGAGGTCATGGGCCAGTTTCCCTGCCACCTGGTAGATGTGACCTATCAATTCATTATCAGCGGTCGTCAGATCCAGAGTCGTGCGAACATGTTTCCTTGGCACGATCAGAAGGTGATTGGGAGCCTGGGGGTTGATGTCTTCAATTACAACGACCCGGTCATCCTGATAAACAAATTTCCCCGGGATATCCCCGGCTATTACTTTACAAAAGATGCAATTGTCCGGCATTTTCTCCTCCTTCTTCACCTGTGCTCGTATCAACAGTGCCCCCGTCCAGCGGGACGACATGCCATCGCTCACGTGCGGCACGTTTTCCTAGTTCCAGATTATGACTAAAGAGGACCAATTGTCCATCAGCTGACGCCATGTCAACCATGTTCAGTGCAGTAGCCAGACGTTTTTGGTCAAGGTGCACAAAGGGGTCGTCAAGCATCAGTGGCAAAGACCGGCCATCATTGCGTATTTTTATCAAGGCGGTACGCAAGGCCAGGTAAAGAGCGTCAATAGTACCCTTGCTGAAATTATCGACCGAAATCCAGCGACGCCGGTCAACCAGAACTGACGGGATCATGTTTTCATCGAGTCTGACTTCAGCATATCGCCCCGCTGTGATCTTGGCAAACAGCTTGCCGGCTTCACGATTGAGGCGAACAAGGTGCGAGCGGCTGAATTCATCAACCGAGCCAGCCAACAGATTGATCGCCTTGCGCAGCAAAGTGATGCGTGATTCCAGCTCATATTTGCGCTTCCGCAACGCCGTATCATCGCCAGCGGTTCCTGAACGCTGTGAGGACGCGAGATTTTCAAGTTGCCTATTCAGCTCTTGCAGACGACCTTCTTTCCGGCTCATTTCATCTTCAAATTCAGCCAGTCGGGCTTCCAGATCCAGCAGTTCATCGGCATGGGCAACTTCTTCATCAGAGTCTGCCTCCCCGCCCTGTTCCAGGGGCCCGGGTTCATCTCGTACGGCAACATCATCAACCAGCCGTACGGGAGCAGGTCGAGACCAGTAATTTTCGAGCAGTTCACGGTTTGCAGAGACCAGCTTCTGCAGCCGGACCAGGTCAATAGGAGAAGATGGCAGGCCTTGAGCTTCACAACGTTCACTGAGTACAGACTGACGCTGCTGAATAGCACTTTTTTTCTGGTCCAGCCTGCCACGCTCTGCTTTGCATGCTGCCTGTGCCTTTCTGCTCATTGTAAAGCGCCAGCCGCACCAGCCTGAGAGCAACAACACGATTATGCCGACAGAGGCTGAAACCTGCAGTGGATAAAGCTGCTGCCACCATGCAGCTCCTGCGACCACCACAAGCAGGGCACATATTGACAAGAGCACCACCCAGGGCACTCTCGGAATCTTTTTTTCTCGGGTCCCGAGAGCGGCGTAAGGCTGTTGTAGCGTACTCATCTCCTGTCTGATCTCCGCGGCCTCAGCCAGAAGTTCAACAAGGTTTCTCGGCGGCTCCTCGGGGAAGCCGGCGACAGTCAACTGTTTGCAGATGTCATCATCAACTGCAGATCCAGCAGCTGGCGACTCTCCCTGAACTGTTCGCGGGTTCATCTCCACGTTCGTCGTTTGCCGACTGCGAACATGTTCGATATAGCGCAGGCCTTTTTCATACTCTAGACGATCATTGACGAGTTCAGCAGACAGTGCTTCAATCTGCCCACTAATTTCGGTCGAGTCGTCTATTTCGACGAAAACCGGCACAGTATCAGCGGGATCGTGATTTTCAAGTTCCCGGCAGACTTCTTCATATTCGCGATCACGCTGCTTGTCACGGCCCCAAGGGTTGCTGCGGGTCAGGTTGAAGTGTTCATCCAGCAAGCTTTCAAGGATATCGGCATAATCGACTTCAGCCGTTCCACTGACCAGGGTACGTAGTTTCTGCGCCAGCTCTTCGCCAGTCCATTCCTGTGGTTGGTGGCTGAAAAAATATGTCGCACGAAAGAGCTTCTCATCGGCGACACCTAATAATGATTCAAGCAGTTCGCGGTATTCACGGCAGGAAGAGCTGCGCCCACGCAGAGGGGCCTTACCGGAGAATTGTGACAAAGGCTGGTAGAGATCGTCACGTTCGACCAGTTCCACTTCATCAGTGATCAGGTTGCGTTTGACTTGTATCGTCCTCCCGCCTCCCTCGAAAAAAAGTGACGCCGAGCAGGCGTTGCGCCCCCAAGGCTTGTATCTTTCCAGGCGGTCCGTACCGAACAGGACTGCCGGGACTGCTTCTGCAATCGTCGATTTGCCAGCTTCATTGGGCCCGATTACAAGGTTCATGCCGCGCCGGAACTCGATGGTCTGGCCGTGAAACCTGCCAAAGCTCTCCATTTCTATACTACGCAGGATCATGGGGCTTCTTCCTCCATCGCCTGGAAACGGGACAGGAGAAGTTGCAGGGCATTTTCCAGCAGCTTCAGCTCATCGCTGTCAGCGTCTTCAGCTTGTTCCAGAACCGTGCGGACCAGAACGCCACGCACACTCTCCTCATTAGCCAAAGCCTTGATCTGGTCGTTTCCCAATAATCCTGTCATAAGATTTCCCCGTTAGAGAATTACGGATAGTAACAAACATTCCGGCCACCGGCCGCCGGGCAGGTTGCGGAAGGCATCACTGCGCAACGATGATAACCTTTCAACCCCGAACAGTTTTCCTTCGGGACAACAAATCCATAGGCCGGCAGCATGGAAAATACGCATCTCAATGGTCTTCCCGGTACTTCCAGATATGATCCCGTCGATAGTCCCACCAGCCCGGGTCTGCATTCGCAGACAGACTCTCGCCAACAAGGATCAACGTTAATGCCGGCCTGAGGTTCGGAGCGTCGATGTTGAAATAATCTCTGTGCCCTATTCTGTCCACAATTGTGTCGAGTGTCGCCAAAACCAGTTCTTCTTCCGGCAAGCCGACCTTATGAGCCAGAGCAATCGGAACATCCTTACCATAACCCGTTCGCAGTTGTTCAACCAGCTCGACAAGTGGCAGGTTATTCATATAAATCAACAGAGTCACTCCGGGGGCAGCAAAGTCTCCCATGGTCGGAGTATCGGGGCCATCTCCAAGGGTTCGTGGCGAAGCCAGGACAACGCGGCTGCAGACCCCGGGAAGGTCCAGAGTCTTTTTAAGCAGTGCAGACGCAGCGTTTGCCGTACCGACACCCGGGACAACTTCTGAGAGGTCACCCAACTCATCGATAAGAGACTGAAACGGAGAGTAAAATGTCTGGTCACCCGGCACCAGGAAAGCGACCGAAGCTTTGTCCAGTTGGGCACTGATCATCTCGATCAGATCAGCAAAATAATATTCAAATGGGATGAACAATTCCTTGCCATCAAGGAGCTCCGCAAATGGCTCATCGTATAGTGGGGGTATATACACGAACGAACAGTCTCGAAGGATTCGCTCGGCCCGCCGCGTCAATAACTCCGGATCGCCAGGCCCGGCGCCGAGGAAGTAAACCTTGTGCTCTTTCATAATCTCCCCGTACGCAGATGAATCAGGAATTCCCGGTTGCCCTTCGTACCGAGGATCGGACTCTCGCACAGGTCTATCACCTTGCAGCCGGTCTGCTCAGCAATCAGCTTGATTTTTTCTATAACCTGGGCATGCTGATCGGGATCGCGGACGATCCCGCCTTTACCGACCTGCCCTTTCCCGACTTCGAATTGTGGCTTGATCAGGGCAATAATGTCACTGTCTGGCTTGACAAGCGCAGTTGTGGGCGGCAAGACCTTCTCCAGTGAAATGAACGATGCATCGATCACAGCGAGATCCGGAGTCTCGTCAAGCTGGTCTGCAGCCAGACGTCTGATATTGGTGCGTTCGAGGTTAATGACCCGCTGATCGTCCCTCAGTTTCCAGGCCAGTTGACCGTAACCGACGTCAACGGCAAAGACCTTCCTGGCACCGTATTGCAAAAGGCAATCGGTAAATCCACCGGTCGAGGCTCCCACATCAAGGGCTGTTCGACCTGCGGCATTCACCTGAAAAATATCCAATGCCCTGGCGAGCTTCAGTCCGCCGCGTGAGACATAGGGGATGTCCTCCCCCTTGAGTCTAATAGACGCTGCAGGGTCCACCTGGGTTCCCGCCTTGTCAACAGGCTGATCATTGACCAGTACGCGACCGGCCATTATCAGGGCTCTGGCACGCTCGCGTGACCCGGCCAACTGTCGTTGCACCATCAACTTGTCGATTCTTTCCCTGCCAGTCATAGCATAAACATCATTCGGATAAACTAGAAGGTTGCCAGAAGTCTCGCTCTTGCCGTGGCTGCGTCGAAGGCCACACAGCACTGAAGAAAATCGGCAAAGATTCGCGTTAACCAGTCGAGTTGTTCAACCAGAGCATGACCGGCCGGAACCAAATGCAGCATCGCCTGATGGGATCGGGCAAACTCCAGAATATTGTCGAAGGGGACAACATCATCGCCCCAACCATGGACGACGGACAATTGCCGTGAGTGAGGCTCCGGCATCGGTTCCGCGTAGCCAGCCATGCCCAAAGCGGGTGCTATAAGAAACAGGCCAACAGGCTGGATAACCCGAGAAGCCGCGGTTACCACGTACCCCCCCATGCTGGAACCGACCAAAATTACGGGGCCATCTATAGCCCGACTGTCCTCAATCAACCGGGATACTCGCAAATCGGGGTCGTGGGTGTCGCTGTCATCCCGGCTGACGACCCGACAACCCAATGTTTCTGCGACCTTGGCCATAGCCCTGATCTTTAGTCCCCACGGGCCGCTTTCACGGCCATGGGCAAAACACACGGTAAAATTCGGCATCCGTTTCTCCCGACAAAAATGATTGCAGACTATATCATGATTCGGCCAGTAATCCCACACAACAGGTAATAATTTATGCCAATTTTGATCATGCGATCAGCTCTCGGAACTCCGTTTAAGATGAGGGCTTTCGGTTATCGGGAAATCGTGGGATATTATGGATTTGAATCAAGGATCGCACTCAGTTCGTCGACACTGGTTACCGGTGCCCTGCACGAAAACCCCTGACAGACATAAGCAGCGCCGCGTCCATCGATCATTGTCATGTCCTCGACGAATGGTGCCAGCCGTGAGATCGTACCGGCCGCTTGCTCCGGCTTGAAAAGGACAACTGTCTGCACAAGTTTTTTGCTTCTAACAATCTCAAGCATTTCATCGGTGTTTGTCTCGCCACGGCGGCCAACAATCACAATCTCCCGGGTCGCACGCAGCAACCAGCTGGTCGACTGGAGGGCCTGCGTGTATCCTGCAGGGTAACGTGAGAATTCAGAAGACAATGAGTCCAGCAGAAGGTCAGCGGTTGCCCTCCATGCATCATCACCCGTCAAGAGAAAGAGACGTGCAAAGACCTCGAGTGCGACAGAACACGCCGCCGGCAAGGCGCCATCAAATGTCCCGGCCGGACGAACCAGCAGATCTTCACCATCGACAGGTGTATCGTAAAGACGGCCACTCAGCGGGTCCTGGAACAACTCCACCAGCAAATCAGCCAACCGGACCGCCTGCTCCAGCCATTCTGTTTTAAAGTCCGCATTATAAAGGTCCAGAAGACCGCGCACCAGGAAAGCATAATCTTCAGAAAATGCTGGGATTGCTGCTTCGCCGTCCCGGAACCTCCGCAACAGACGGCCCCGATCGTCGCACATTTCCGACAGGATAAACTGAGCCACCTTTGTCGCCCTGACAACAAAATTTTCCTCTCCCAAAACCCTGCCGGACTCGGCAAAAGCCGAGATTATCATGCCGTTCCATGCCGTGATGATCTTGTCATCCAGATGTGGCCGAATGCGTTTCACGCGTTCCTTGAAAAGGAGCTCTCTTTCCGCCATAAAGAGATCACTATGTCCCCCTGAAACAGTTTCTTCAGGTGACCGGTGCAGTATGTTTTTACCGGTCAGCTTGCCGGTCGCTTCATCTTGATAATTACCTCGCTCCATAACGTTGTAGGCCCTGCAGAATGCCGCTGCCCTGCCTCCAAGGATTGCGCATATATCACTCTTAGTCCACAGATAGAAAGCCCCTTCTTCCCCTTCTGAGTCGGCGTCCTCGGCTGAGAAGAAGGCCCCCTCGGGAGAGAGCATGTCACGCAGCAAATAGATCAACACCTCCCGGACAGTTTGCACATAGTGCGGGTTACCGGTGACCTGCCATGCATCCAGATAGACCAATACCAATCCGGCTTGATCGTAGAGCATCTTTTCGAAATGTGGTACCAGCCACTTCCGGTCTGTTGAGTAGCGGTGATAACCACAACCCAGCTGATCGTAAATCCCGCCATAATTCATATGGAGCAGGGTTTGTTCAACCATTTTCAGTAAACCCTGGTCTTCCGTTAATAAGTAACGTTGCAAGATAAAAGTCAGATCATGGGGACGGGGGAATTTTGGGGCAAGGCCGAAACCTCCGAAATGGCTGTCGAAACTCTTCCTCAAGGCATACTCTGCCTCAGCGTGCAAATCGAGACTGATGGTCTTCTTGGCATCGCCATCCTGCCGCTTTTTCATCTCGGCAACGATCTCCCGTGCAGTGTTGCGCAGGAAACCGGGATCTTTATTCCACCTGTCAGCCACCCAAGGCAAAAGCTCCATCATGCCAGGGCGTCCTTGACGACCGTGTTTGGGGATATAGGTCGCAGCATAGAAAGGCTGCGCGTCGGGCGTCATGATGATCGTCAGTGGCCAACCGCCACTGCCGGTCAGGCGCTGGCAGACCTCCATGTAGACTTGATCGATATCCGGGCGCTCTTCACGGTCAACTTTTATGGAAATATAATTGTCATTCAAAATGGCTGCGACGTCATCATCCTCGAAGCACTCGTGGGCCATGACATGGCACCAATGGCAGGTTGAATAACCGATCGAAAGAAAAATCAAGCGGTTCTCAGCCTGCGCACGTTTAAAGGCCGGTTCAGCCCACGGATACCATTCAACCGGATTGTCAACGTGCTGCAAAAGATACGGACTTTTCTCGGTCTGCAAACAAGTCATAAGTTAAAGTATTCTGTTAAAGAGATGCTTTTAATGTTTGTTTTTAGGTATTTTTCAGAAAACTCCTCAACAAACTTGCCAATTCGACCGATTGCGATAGAAATTAAGTAGCAGAGACAAAATTGGCGGCGGGGAACCATGTTTGAATACGGAGCGTTGTTTAACAGTTCATTTTCTGAGCAATTACAGGACGGCTGGTATAGGATGGCCGGTTTTGTCGGCGACCTGCCCTTCTACTGGTACATTGTTATCTTTGTCGTTCTGATATTGCTGTTCAAGTTATTCATCAAGGCTTAATGCCTCAACAATTCAAATCCATCCCCATAATGAAAAGTTCAACTTGCCTGCAGTGATCGCCCCGAGCTGCGCCAGCGAGACATGTGACCTTCCAGGAGTTGAAGATTTTTATAGCCACGAAGTTTAAGAAACAACCTTGCTACCTGCGCTCGTGGACCGTGCTCACAGACAATTACCAAAAGATCTTCCTTACTGTCGATTGCAGCTTCCACAGCCTTAAGCACCACGGGTAACGGAGCATGAACCGCTCCGGGGATATGACCTGAGTCATATTCAAAGGAACTACGGACATCGAGAACAACCGGCGCACTACCATCTTTTAAACACCTGTCGAGTTGCTCAGCTGTCATCTTCGCTTTTCTCCATGAAATCTTCAGGACTCTCCATGCTGACCCGTCCAATAAGACCCGCACGCAACTCTCGCAGCAACAACTCGGATGCACGCTGCAGATCAACCTGGCCACCGGCAATCAGGCAGCCACGTCTACGACCGATATGGTCGACAAGCACAGAGGAGCTCTCCAGAGCATCCTGAATCTTGTAGCGAGCAGACAGCGGTGCGGGGTAATGTTTTATCAGGTATTCTGCGGCATACAGGGCGACATCGACATAATCCATCGCTGCGTCACCGATTGCACCACTTGCGGCAAGGCGATAAGCACTCTTCTGATTACGGATATCCGGCCACAGCAAACCGGGGGTGTCAGCAAGGTGGATACCGTTACGAAGATCAATCTGCTGAGGACAGGTTGTGATGGCCGGTTTATCACCGACTCTGGCAATCTTTCTGCCGGCCAGCGTGTTAATCAGCGTCGATTTGCCGACATTAGGAATGCCGACCACCATCGCCCGAAGCGTTTTCCCAGGAACACCGCGGTTCGGCACCATTTTGCGACACATGCCCGTAATCTGACCGACGGTAGAGCGCTTTGACGCCTCAACCGGAAGAGCTGTGACTCCCGCGAGTTGATTAAAGTATGCAACCCACGATTTTGTGACAGCTGGATCCGCAAGATCACTCTTGTTCAGGACCTTGATACAGGGTTTCTGCCCACGCAGCTTCTCCAGCAATGGGTTGGAACTGGAAACAGGCAGACGCGCGTCAAGCACCTCGATGACGACATCGATTTTTGGCATAACCTCGGCGATCTGCCTTTTGGCTTTCGCCATATGCCCCGGGAACCACTCTATAGCCATGAATCAGTAACCTGTCAGAAAAAACACACCCGTTTGGTGCCTTGGCAATGGCCATTACAACCCGGAGTGTTCGGTGCGTTGAGATTAATAGGATTTGCGGAATACCGTCTTATGACACTTGGGACACGGGGGGATTCGAGTCGTTTTTGTCATATGCATTTCAGCTTCACAACCCTTGCAGGTCAAGGTTCCGGGGCTGGTAATCTCACCGGTTTTATATTCCAAGGATTTCTCGGACCGCTCTGCCAGCTCAGTCAGAGTTTCCGCCGCACTTGTCAGGATACGGGAAAAGGCACTCTGAGCACCGGCTGCAAGGCGCTGCGGCTCAACAGCCTTTTTGACCGCTTCTCTCGCTTTATCGGCGTTTTCCTTCAAGTCACGACGGACGTATTCGCCGAGCTTGTCAGCCTGTTCACGTGAGAAATCACCGGCCGAAGCAAGTTCTTCCTTGGCTTTTTTTAGCGCTTCATCGAAGGTTTTTTTCCCTTCCTCAAGGAGATCTGCAGTACGTGAAGCCAGCTTTTCATAAAGGCCAATCTCTTCATGTTCATTCTTGTTTTCATTCTGGTCGTTCATGACATCTCTCCTGGAAAGTTTATTAAAAATTACTTCTATAAAGATTACCACAAAAGGCATCCTTATGAAGGATAACGAAAGATCATTTTTCGTCTCTCGCTGAAAATTATACCTCAAAGGTGTCAGGGCAGCGTTTTTGCGATAAATATTTGAAGAAATATACAGAAGGTGTAAGAATAATAAGATATTGATGGTTCTTTATTAATAATATTGGAGGTAAGAATGCAGAAGAGATATATCATGACAGCGTTCGGCAAGGACCGGCCGGGGATCGTTGCCGATGTCACACAGGTCCTTTATGAGAACGGCTGCAATCTCGAGGACACCAGCATGTCTATGCTGTCCGACGAATTTACGATCAACCTGCTTTTCTCATCCAGCGACGACAACATAGAAGTCACTCTCGGGAAAGAGTGTGATTCCCTCGAGCAGCATAAAAACATCTCGGCTTTCATTCGCCCCATCAGACCAGTTCAACAGAAAACGCAGAAGAAACTTCCACTTTGCACGATTCACGTTGAAGGACTGGATCAGGCAGGCATCGTTTACAAAATCAGCAGATATCTTTCGGATAAACAACTGAATATAGTCGACCTCACATCTACGGTAAAAACCACACCGGAAAGCGGTACAGCACTATACATGATGGATATCCATATTCAACTGCCGGACTCGTCTTCAATCAGTTCCATAGAGGGTGACATGAACGCGGTTGCCGAGGAGATCAATGTCGACATAACGGTCTCTCCCTGACACCCCAGGCAATGTAGACCGACACCAATAGAAACCCGGCTGTAATCATGTCAAAGCGGGACAACATGAATTTCTTTGTTACAATTCACATGATCATCAAAGACTTTGCCTATGTCGCAGTGAGGTGATGCAATGCATCGGGACAACGTTCTTAATGTGCTGCAACAAACAGAGGAAAAGCGTGTGCGCTTTCTCGAAGCCTGGAAGCACGGCGTCGAATACCTCGGGCCAAAGTTCTTTGGCCCTGGTTCACCGGAAACCGCCACAAGCAAAAAAGAACTCAGGCCATTGCAGGAAGTCATTGAAGCCAAATTCGCGGAAGAGAGCGAAGGTGAAGAAGAATTTTTGGCTGCCATGGTGAGTTTCTTCGACCCGGCATGGGGAGAAGAACTCGCCGCACGCATCGAATGCCATAAATCACTCAGCGGCCTCACTCTGGATCTTGATCATGAGTGCACCGAGATAATCTGCCAACTCCTCCTGAATCATGAAGGCTGGTAGCTCTCCCGCAATCTCCAGGCCCAAAAGCACAAAAATGCTGATCATTAAACCTCCAAAATCTCTGTAAACCTCTACAAAACAACAGGTTACGGGAAACAGCTTAAGGAAGGCGAAAAAGTGTCCGGAAATGTATGAAAGTTATGAAATCTCAGCTATAATGTTATTAAGCAACGTTGCTGAAACGTCCACCCCTCACAAGGAGGTGTCGCCTATCGACAAGAAGCCTGATCATTGCGAAGTTTATCAAACTGACCGGCATCAAACGCCGGATTAACCCGTGATTAGGGTAAGAAGATAGGTAAAAACGAAGGCCTGCGCACAAAGTGGCAGGCCTTTCACTTTCCCGGTGCACGATTGTCCCCTACTCTCCCCGTACAAATCAAGTTCACCGCAGAGGTTGCGGCATAATCCTTCACCGGCGCAAACAGGTATAATTTCTGCGGCCATCCCGCCCTTCATTTTGCGGACTACCAGGGCGGGCACCTTTTGGCCATTTAAACTTTCTGAGCATCCTGGAAACTAACTTCTTCAGCTTTGTCGAAACCGAATTTCAACGCAAACCGTTGAGGATGACGTTTCCTAATACGACTTTCTACCACAAGGTCTTGATCTCAACCTGATTAAACCGCGGAATATTTAGCGCGCCGTTCCTGCAGAATTTTGGCATGCCGGCCTTCCTCGCCGGCCAACCAGGAGAATGCTTCCCTGCCGTCGTCCGACTGGGCAAGGGTACTGGCTTTTTCAAAGTATTCGGCAAACTTCACTTCTGCCTCGATTGCCATATCGAGTGCCTGGATGTCGGCATTTTCAGTCTTAAGAACCTCTTCCAGGCGCTCCGCATCGGGAAATATCTTGTCATCTGAGAAGCGGTTAAGATATGGCAAAAACTCTTCTTCGTAATCGGCAAATGAGCCATCCTGGTATTTCGATTCCAACTGGTTCAAACGTCGCAGGTGCTCGACTTCGTCCTGGGCAAGCCAGGTGAAGAGGTCTTTCAATGCCGGGTCCGAGGCACGCTCAGACATAATCGAATAAAAACGATGACCATTCTTCTCAACTTCCTTTGCCGCCCTAATGACTTCAAAACCACTGAAGTGCTTGATACCACTCATAAATAAATCCTTCCTTTTAGGTAAAGGCTCTTGTAACTCAGGACAGTCGAACTGTCAATTGCCAAAGAGGTTCTTCAACGAATCCTGCAACAGCTTGTTCGTTGGATTTTCAACGGGTTCACTTCCCTTCCCGGTCTCCTCCTGATTTTTTTTCTGCACTGCTGGATCAGGGGCTCCGAACAACTTTTCAATATGGCGCCCCAGTTCCTTTCCAAGGGCTTCCGACGCCTGCTTCTGAACCCCCTTCGGGTCCAGACCGAACTTCGGAGAAGCATAGTTGCCAGAGACAAGCAAAGGCACCTGGCTCCAGCCATCCTTGTCGGTAAGATACCTTGTCACTTTTCCACCGGAATCGAGTCGAGCGGCAAGTTGTGGACTCAAACGGGTATCTAGCGACAGGTTCATGGTTCCGTCCATACCGATCGACCCCTTGGGGAAGAGCTTTAGCTCGTCACTGAGGATACTGCTGTCAATGTTCAATTGACCATCGACGATCTTGATGTCGCCCTGAAAATTTTTAAAACTGATTTCATCCTTATTGGCAAGCTGAAGGAAGGAGGCGAAGCCTTTGACCAGCCCCGGGCTGACCACACGCCCGTCTGCGACCAGCATATCGCCTTGTCCATTGAGTTGCTTGCTCATGGTCTGCCACTGGGTGCCGCGTCCCTTGATGTTAAGGTCCAGGTCCATCACGCCAAGCAGGGCACCGGCGGCCTTGGGAATAAATGCCGTCAACAGTGGGTCTGCCTGGATCGACTTGACAGCAAGGTCGGCGTTGTAGGTTAACCCTTTCGTACCAAGATTTACCTGTGCCTTGTTGGAGAATGAGCCTCCTGCTATCTTACCGTCCATTTGCATGATTGTCAGGACATTGTCCTTCAATTGGTATTTGGCAATAAAATCATCGATAGAAAGCTTTTTATAGACGGTTTTGCCGATACTGAGCGTGCCACTGGCCAGAACAGGGATGTTAAAGGGGCCAAGTTCTTCCCCCTTTCCTGTCGACACCTCACCTTTACCTGAAGCGACTCCGGCGGCCCCTCCGGCAGCCAGTAGAGGGTCAAGCGAAAACCTCTCGGAAGTGACATCAGCTTTGACGATGACCGTTTTGCCGAAAAGATTGCTGGCATTCAGGTCGTTGCGGGCACGATTCTCGCCCATGCGCATTTCCAGTCCATCGCAAACCAGCTTGTCATCAGCAACCTTGAGCAGTCCGAAGATAGCTGGGCGCTGCCCGTTTGCTGCCACCTGGAGATCATCTAGAGTGACAACAGCCTTACGGAGCAGCTTG
>Ga0102946_1000294_pt1 | contig 17411 bp, 13 predicted proteins | sample SalPon2A_A_D1_MG_FD_78209 | JGI IMG/M metagenome (GOLD analysis project Ga0102946, IMG submission 78209) | Soil microbial communities from South San Francisco under conditions of wetland restoration - Salt Pond MetaG R2A_A_D1_MG | ecosystem: Environmental > Terrestrial > Soil > Wetlands | place... | reverse complement strand
GGTTTGCCTTCATGGTTTGCGGTTGTCAGTCCGCGATATCACACACCGGTCAATTCCATTGTTTTTGTTGGCGTGGTCGGCCTGGCCCTGGCGCTTAGCGGTGGATTCGTATGGCTCGCGGCCATGAGCACTGCAGTGCGCCTGATTGTTTACATGGGCACGATCCTCACCTTGCCCAGGCTCAGGAAGAACCTGGGTGAAAGGCCAGGTCAGTTCAGATTGCCGGGCGGGATGACCATCCCAGTCATCGCTCTTTTACTTTGCCTGTGGCTGACGACTCATGCATCTATGAAGTCATGGCTGACCATGCTGGCTTTCGCCGCTGTCGGGACGGTGATGTACTTTCTCACCCAGCGATTTTCAGACCAGTCGTCTGAAGGCAAGCAGGCCGATGCTGAAGATCAGCAGGCAGAGCAGGGCTAGCCCCGTCCTGTCGAGGATTGGAATTCCTGCATAAAGGCGGGTGTTATAGATGGTGCAGGCAGCGCCCGCGCCTGGTCGCAAAATAATCGACCCGCAGTCACTATCATCAGATTCGACGTTGCCATCGCTGATCATTAATTCGCTGACCCGGCATTCGGTCCCGCCGTCCCAGTCGGGAAAGACTGAAAAAATGTCGCTGGCCGGATTTCCGATAAATTCCAGGCGACCGGAATAGCAGTTTCCTGCAATACTTCCATCACATTCAAAGGCGACGTTGTCACAGTGCCAGGCAGCCTCTGCCTGGTTGGTGCTTTCAAACTGTGGATTGTCATCAACCCACTGCTTGGTCGCAACCACATCAACCCGGTTCAGTGAGTTGGTTATTTCACAGGTCAGGCCGGAGCCGGGTTCGATGTTTTCAAAGACACACCCGGTTGGACTGCTCATCTGCCCATTGAAGTAATTTGGGCTGTAGCCCATCGGAACGTTTTCGGTGATTTCGCAATTCAGTTCTTCGTTGAGAAAGTCATCAACCACGAAAGTGACGCCATCTCCCTCGTTGATGGTGCGGCTTTGCATCAGTGGCAGGCCCGTGTTGCATTCGATGCTGACCTCCACGCCCACGGGGTTGTCGTCATCAAAATCCTTGATCACTTCAAAACGGGCCGGGCCGGTTGGGGGGCAGGTGGTTTGAGATGCACCCTCCCATTCACCCTCCGGGTCGTTGACGTTAAGAGGGGTAATGGAGCCATCATTCAGATTGACTCGTCCATAGGTGACCGATCCGCCGCCGGTGTAGGCATAGATATACAGATCGCCGGAGTCATTATCAAAATCCATACCCTGGGCAAAATTAGTTTCCAGGCCATGTGCGCCAACCAGCGTTGGGGTGCCGTTGTTGCGGTCAATTGTGTAGATGGCATCAGTGCCGATGTCGTGTGCATACATCACTCCATCGCAGTTGATAGATATTTCAATCACCAGTTCCAGGTTGCCGAAATTGCCAATGAAGGTGGACAGGCCGGTCTCCAGATCAACAGACTGTAGCGTGGAGAACGTACTGTTTGTGCTGCTCAGGTAAGCCTCGCCGCTGACCGGGTCGATCGCCAGGCCTGACCAGGTATGGCCTTCCGGTCTTGTTGGCAAACCTATTGGCACGAAAGTGACTCCATCAGAGGTTCCAAGCTGGCCGGTGCCCCAGTTGATGCCATATAGCACAGATAAGTCGGGGTTGTAGTCGTAGCCGAAGACAATCGATGTGGAAAGGCCAATAACCGAGAAATCCGAGAGATCGTCGTGGGGATGGGTCACGGTATTGCGCGTGTTTCTCAAATCGTGGGCAAAGGCACGGTCTTTTGGCGCGTTGGGGGTCCCTGGAGGAGCTTCGGGAGGATTCCCCGTCTCGATACATGCCTCGGCGTATCCCTCAGGCTCCAGGCCTGGATAATTCCTATATGCCGAGCAGTCAAACCCCTGCGCAGAAGCCGTCAGTGGGCAGGACAGAAAAATAAACAAGACCATCAGGAAGGTAGAGAAGGCCGCCAAATTCACTCCCGACGTCGGGCATCGATTCATGCCTCCGCACCAAGCTGGAGTCAATTGAAACAACATGGGTGACCAACCACCACGCAGGTTGAACCGATGCGGATCCGTAAAGTGCCTTCGATGATTAATATCAGGTTTCCATACGAAAAAGCCGCAACCCGAAGGCTGCGGCTTTTCATACTACTTATTTCAGCTTATTCAGACGAAACGCCTGAATCCAACCAGTCCAACACCCAGCATGATCAGTGCCATGATGGCCAGGCCATAGTGGCTGAGGGTTGGGATGCCTTCGTAGAGACGGGTGTTGAAAATGGTGCACTCACCACCCGAACCAGGAGATACAACAATGGACTGGCAGTCGCTGTCGTCAACTTCTACTCCGCCATCGGGGAGATTGATTTCGTAAATTTCACATTCTGTGCCCCCATCCCAGCTTGGGAAAACGCTGAAAGAGTCGGTCCCAGGGTTGCCATAGAAGTCGAGGTTGCCTGAATCTTGATTGCAGCCGCCTTCATTTCCAACTTCACAGAAGGCCGTGTTTTCGCAGAACCAGTAGGCTGAGGCAATATTGACTGCATCGAACTGCGGATTCTCGTCAATCCATACCTTGGTGACTTCCACGTCCACTTCGTCAAGGGTGTTGGTGATGTTACACACGCCAAGAAAACCTTCGGTCACGGCTTCGAACTCGCAACCGGTATCGTTCGTTTCGGATCCATTGTCGTAGGAGGCAGTGTATCCGGCCGGAGCAGTCTCGGTAATCACACAGTTCATTGCGCCTGGCTCGAAGTCAGTCACGACAAATGTCACGCCGTCGTCTTCCGAAATCGTTGCTGGTTGCGACAGCGGCAAACCGGTGTCACATTGAATTTCAACGTCAACCTCTAACGGATTGTCATCGTCAAAGTCCTTGTTGACGGCAAACCTGGCAGGACCGGTGGCACCCAGAACCAGGAACGGAAAGTCCTGTCGACAAGTTGAGGCCGTATCGATTGCGGGGTTAAATGAAGTGCCGCTGTCAAGTGATTGGAATGCGTCACCGGTGATACAGGTTCCGGTAATGGTGACTGGCGGCGCCCAGGGGCCGCTTCCGAGTGAGCCATCGGTTTGCCAGTCAACCCAGTAGGTTCCGGCCGGAAGGTTCAGCTGGCCACCTGTGTTTGCAGATGTTACCTGCGCCATGATGGGTCTGTTGGTCGCACTACCAGTGGTTGTTTCGGATACCCGATACACGCCGGACCACTCGGTGCTCACCATCTGGTTGGTGGTGGTATCCCCATAGATCACGGTGCCGCCGGCGCCCGGAGGGCCATCCCAGATACGGTAATTCACCGCCGTCATGGTGGAGGTAGCTGGAGAGTTAGTTTGATACGCGAAGAAAACAAAGCCGGCAATGGCCCAGCCGCCTGCCGGGACTTCAAAATCGTCGGCGACGCGGTTACTGAAAGCCACCTGATGGCCAAAGCCAAGGAGGCTCATTCCGAGTGATCCGTTCTGCAGAATAGATTCGTCCGCACCGCCCGCACCGGTACCGTCGCCGTTGACGAGTGTCCCGTTGTCATAAAAAACGGTTCCGGGCGGCTCCCAATCAAGAACACCGTCCGGGACATTAATGATTCCAGGCGCATCCTCATCGATTGTTTCTTCACTGTCCGTTGCGAAAACGACACCGCTGGCAAAAATGGTGATGAAGAAGATCATGAGGCTGGAAATGCCTTTAACTCTGATATTCATATTGCACTCCAATTTTTATAAATGTTTTTTTTGTTCGCAGGAAGCCACCAATCCAGGGCAGTGGGCTTAGCACAACGGCCTGGATGCACAATCCCTCATCACTTCTTTGCGAAACCTTACACATCTTACACGTTATCGCTTGATTATTGCTATATGCGCATGAAAATGCCCGGTATTCAAAGGAATCAGGAACGGCTTTGCGGGTTGGCTGTCTTTCCCTGCCAGACACACCGCCCCAGCTTATCTGTACACGATATCTGCCGGTGGGTCTTGTACAGGTTTTGTCTCTTGTACAGATGTGCAAGCGGACGGCGATAAGACTAAGATAGCGGCCTTTGGCGAACGTGAAAGTCGGCTTTACAGGTACTCTGGTCAGTAAAACAATTATGAATTTGAAGCGTTTTTGTATCCTGGCTGGACTGTTCCTGGTGCCTTTGGTGTCCATCGCCCAGGTGTGTGAAGTCAACTCTACCAACATACCTGCAGACATCCCGGTACCAAATGCAGATGCCACAGCATCGACCTTTCAGCAGTTTAGCTGGGAGAACTTCCTGGGAATCAATGCCGCAGTGGTTGGTGGTCCACCAGCTTCTAAGGATCAGGATCCGTTGTGGCGATCATGGTCGACGGTGGTCGATGTTTTGTCGTGCCAGGTCAGCCCACGCCCGGCAGGTTGTGAGTGCCTGGATGGCAACTGTTCTGAGTCCGGTACAAGGTTTTATCCCGGCGCCTGTCGTGCAATCCCCGATTTTCAGAACTACCGGGTGCTCGGCCAGAGGGGGCAGTTTGATGATTCCTTCCTGGAGGCGGAAACCAACGGCCTCTCAAATTCCCCCGTTCTTGACCGCTTCGGAAACTTTCTTCGTTATGAAATCCTGGTCAGCCCGGTGACGTATGACACCATCATTGAGCAGTCATTGTGGGACTGGGATGTCCTGGATGCCAATGAAGAGAATCTGAACCTGGCTTGTGGAACTGCCGAGTACACGGGCGGTGATCCTGCCCACCCCGACATGGGTGATATTCAGCTCAAAGTGGCCTGGCTTGATGCTGATGATGAGGTCGGCGAAGCACTCAATCTGAATCACTACTACACGGATGACCTGCTGGTATACACACCGGCCTATCGAACCACCGATGGCGTGGAACGCTGCGAGCTGCGGACCATGGCCATGGTGGGCATGCATATCACTCACAAGACCCTGCGCCAGCCGGGCCGAATCTGGGCGACTTTCGAACACCGGGACCTGGCGCCCAACTGTACCGAGCGCATGCCCGGATCAGGCATTACCAATACCAACATGAGTTGTCCTTCGTCGGTGGAGGAGGATTTCACGCTTTATGGCATGCAATGCAATGAGGATGATCCGGAATGTGCAGCCTGTAATGTCACCCCGGAAAGCAACGATGATCTGGATATTTGTCGTAACCCAACCACGCCCGAGCTGATTGGCTGGTGTCTTGACCAGGGGCCCGCAGCCATCGAAGGCACTTCAAAACTGTGCCGACACGTGGCAGTGGAGCCACCCGAAATTGAAAACGTCCCTGCACCCATTCCAAACCCATTGCCTGATAACTATCCCCAGGCTGCGGCCTGGAACCAGGCCTGTGTGAACGAGCTGGTGATCAACGATCATAAACCCTGGTCGCATTACATGCTGATCTCGGGGCAGTGGCTGGAGGGCGATCTGCTTCCGCCCGAACCGAAACCACCGGCGACACTGGAATGCCTGAACCTGGTTGAAGATGTCTTTGGAGGCATTGTTAACCCTGATGTGATTCAACCCAAGGTTGAGACCAGTAACGGTGGCATGAAGCCGTTCCTTGGCAATATCACCATGGAATCGTACGGAAAATCCAATTGTATTGGCTGCCATTCAAGAGGCTCGATCCGCAACTCTGAAGGTGAACAATACAACACTGATTTTGCCTACTTTCCCTCGTTGAATGTTTATCGACAGGACAATAATTTCATGACGCACAGGGTCACCAGGCCGACCAATATGTGCGAGACGCCCGGCTTTCCGGCTGTGCTGGAGTTTGACCTGACTGGCGGAGCAGCTGGCGCACGGGTTGCCGAGCAGTCCATGAACGTTCTGTTGGGCATCGAATTTCCTGAGAACCTGCCGGATCCGGAAGTATCGGCCACAGATTTCGAGGACTTTTCGCAGAGATGGACTCACAATGGCCAGTTCACCCAGTTTATTCCGGATCCTTCCTGCTCGTCCGGGTCCTGCGAAGTCGACAGGGCATTGCCGGCCGAACCGGGTCAAAGGTGGCTGCAGCTACGGACCGACCCTGCCTTGCAGTTCAGTCCGGATGTACCGCTTTACAGAACACACATCATCCTGGATTTTCCCGGCCTGACCTGCAGTGACATCAATCCCCTGGAAATACGTTTGTGGGTGAGCGACGACTCGCAGTCGGTGTATGCCAACCAGGTTGACAGCGATAACCTTGCTGCCACCCTTTACCTGTTGCCCGAGGCACCGCCACCAATGGATCTGGACTATCCGCAGGTCCCGACGCTCAGCCGCAATGCATTGCTGGCGCTGATGATGGTGTTGCTGTTGCTGGGGCTGCGCGAAGTTCGTCGTTTCTAGAAAAAACCGGTCAATCAGGCCGCTTCGACCGCTTGCGACTGCTGTTCACGGGATTGCCTTATGCCGTGGTATCGATAGCTGTGGAACAACGTAAATCCAACCAGCATTAGCAGGCCCGCCAGGGCATAAGCCCCGAAAAGACTGAGCAGCACTGCAAACAATCCCGCCAGGCACAGGGCGGCAGCAGCGGTCAGGAACCAGCCGCCAATCACGCTCAGTACCCCCGCAACGCGATAGGTTGCGCTTTCGCGTCCCCAGGCCTGGTCGGCGAGCGAGGTGCCCATCGCAACCATGAAGCTGACAAAGGTTGTCGACAAAGGCAGCTTCATGGACGTGGCGATCGCGATCAGGATGCTGGCGACGGCCAGGTTAACCGAAGCACGCACCAGGTCGAATGCTGGCGCGTCCTGCACACGTTCAGATTTTTGTTCCCGCCTGAACCGACTGGCGATTCCGGTTCGCCATTGACCTGGCGTGATGCTTCGGACTGCTTCGCTGGCGGTGAGAAACAGCCGAACCAGGGTTCGCGACAGGGGTCCCGGTCTGAACCTTTCGCTGCCCTCATCCTGGCGCGCCAGGGTGATTTCAGTGTGGGTGACCGAGCGCGCCTTTGATGACAGCCACAGTGTCACGGCCATAATGATGCCTGCAACGAAAAGATAACTGCTGTTACCGCGCACTGGCTCAGTCAGGATATCCATCTGGAATGCATCCGGGTCGATACCCGAGCCTGACCAGGCTTTCCAGGATTCTAGACCGGCAAGAGGCACACCAATAAAGTTCACAAGGTCATTGCTGGCAAATGCCATGGCCAGGGCAAAAGTGCCGGAAAGCACCACAAACACCAGTGGATTGATACCAGCCCGAAGCAGTGCGTAAGAAACAGCCAGCCACAGGCTGAAAAAGATCGCCAGGATCATCAGGGTGTTGTGGCTGACATATTCCAGCACTCCAGGGGTCACAAACCCGGCACCCTTCAGCCCTTTGATAAACAGGAAGTAGCTAATGACGCTCAGTGCGATGGCGCTCCAGGTGACACGTGCTGCATTGGTGTGTCGGGAATCTTCAAAAGTGAAAAGCAGCCTGGAGACAAACTGCACAAACGTGCCCACTGCAAAGGCAATGCCGACAGACAGAAAAATTCCGGTAATGATCGCCACCGCGTTCGAACTGTTGATGAAATCCATGAATGGAGGTGCATCGGGAGACCCCACCACGCTAATGATGGCAACTGCAAGAGCCGCACCCAGGAGTTCGAAAACGATCGAGACGGTGGTCGATGTGGGCAGCCCGAAGGTGTTGAACAGGTCCAGGAGCAGGATGTCTGCAATCATCACAGCCAGGAATACCACCATGACATCTGCAAATGAAAACATCTCCGGATTGAAGATGCCCTTGCGCGCAACATCCATGATGGAAGAAGAAAACAATGCGCCAACAATGATGCCGACGGTTGCAACGATCATGATGGTTCGGCGGGTTGCTACCCGGCTGCCGATCGCTGAGTTGAGAAAATTCACCGCGTCGTTGCTGACCCCGACACTGAGGTCAATGACCGCGAGAATGAAAAGCACTGCGATGGCGAACGTGAAGAAATCCATGAAGAATCCCGGGTGACTAATCCGGAAGTTTAGGCAAGGGTTATGTCAGTTCCATGAATGGCGTGATCACCAGTGTGATCACAAAACCGGCGGAGTTGGTGCAGATACAAGGAAACTGACCCTGGCGAGCGCAAAGCCAATCAGGGCACCGGCCGCAACATCCGTTGGGTAATGGAGCCCGAGCACCACTCTTGAAACCGCGATGCTGATGGCCAGGGGTAACAGCAGCCACATCAACGTCGGAAAGTAGGTTGCCAGCATCACCATGAAACAGGTTGCCTGAAGGGTATGGCCCGAAGGAAAGCTGTAACGGTCCATTGGTTTGCTGAAGAGACACACATCCCTGTGACTGGCGAAGGGTCGTTCCCTGATCAGGGTCAGCTTGAGAGATTTGTAGATAACGATTCCGGCCAGGGCTGTGACCGCCATGTGTATGACGGGCACCACGGCTGGTTTACCAAAGACGAGCGGCAGTGCAACCAGCAGCCCCACCCACAATGGCCAGTCGCCGATGCGACTGATGAATCTGAAATATGTGCGTATCGGTATGGCTTTGGCAATGGCGTTGAGCGGACGGCAAAGACGAACCTCGAACGCATCCAGTCGCGTGAAATTGGCGCTGATCCTGAGGCTGGGCATCACATCCCTCCCTGTTTGGGGACATCAGGACACCAACATTCGGCTGGTGTCACAGATCCCTGGTTTGCCAGGATGGCAATGTCCATTGTTGAGTAGAAAAGAGACAGTAAAGTGACGGTTTCCTGACCATTCGTTGACAGTTGATACGCTCATCGCTGTCACACAATTGCAAAGCCCTCGTAGCGGTTTGGTCATGTCTCGCCCTCAGAATACGACCATGCGTATTGCCATCGTGACGGACGCGTGGAAACCTCAGGTCAATGGTGTGGTCACCACGTTGTCATGGACAGCAAAGTCGCTTCGGGATTTTGGACACGAGGTGAAGGTGTTTGGTCCCGACAGGTTTCGTACTTTCCCGCTCCCCAGCTACCCCGAGATTCGACTTGCATGGCGGCCCTATAAACGCCTCAGCGAGGAACTCAGAGATTTTCGGCCGGAATGCATTCATATCGCGACCGAGGGCTTGCTTGGAATCGCAGCCCGTCGTTATTGCCGTCGCAATAAACTGGTTTTTACAACTTCGTATCACACCCAGTTTCCCCAGTACGTTCGCAAGCGGGCACCGATTCCGATCAATACCTCTTACGCATTCCTGAGACGTTTTCACCTTGCTGCCGCACGCACGTTTGTGGCAACCCAAAGCCAGCAGGACGAGCTTGAAAAACACGGCTTCAGGAACATTGTCCGCTGGGGGCGCGGGGTGGACACCGGGACTTTCAAGCCGGGCGACAAGTGCTTTCTATACTATCCGAGGCCTATCTGGGTGTACGCGGGCCGAATCGCTGTCGAGAAAGGCCTGGAAGATTTCCTGGAGTTGTCCCTGCCGGGAACCAAGTTATTGGTTGGCGATGGTCCGGACAGGCAGTCGCTTGAGAACAAATGGCCTGATGCCGTGTTCACCGGTTACAAGTTCGGATCCGACCTTGCGGCGCATATGGCCGCAGGGGACGTATTCGTGTTTCCGAGCCGAACCGACACTTTTGGCCTTGTCATGATCGAGGCGATGGCCTGTGGCCTTCCGGTTGCGGCTTACCCTGTGACCGGCCCGATCAATGTGGTTGAAAGCGGCGTGACCGGAATACTCGACGACGATCTTAAACGTGCCGCCATGTTGGCACTCGAACTGGACCCCCAGGTGTGCATCGACCATGCGCGCCAGCTCTCATGGCCCAATGCCACCCGGCAATTCGAGGAAAACCTGGTGCCGGTTGCAGGAGACTTATTGCCAGTACAAACGGGGTAAAGATGATGGCCAATCAAAATATGCGTCACTTCAGAAGCGTCTTTATTTCGGACGTGCACCTTGGATACAAGGGTTGCAATGCCAATCTTCTGGCCGATTTTCTCAAACACACGCGCACCCAGAACCTCTTCCTGGTGGGCGATATTGTCGACATGATCAGCCTGCGTCGCACTTTTTACTGGCCACAGGCCCACAACAACGTGATCCGCATGTTGCTCGGCAAGGCCAAGCACGATACGCGCGTTGTTTACATTCCTGGTAACCATGATTTTCCATTCAGGGAATACTGCGGACTAAGATTCGGAAACCTGGAAATCCGACGCCGTTGCAGGTACACCGCCGCTGACGGACGCAAATACCTGGTCACGCATGGGGACGATTATGACGGGCAGGTGCGCTCCAGCCTGGGTCTCAAGCTGGTGGGGTACGCCTTTTACGAGGTCATCATGCGGCTCAATCGCAGCATTACGGCCGTGCGGGACCAGATGGGCAAGGACTACTGGTCTCTGGCCACATTTCTCAAGGAGAAATCGGGATCAGCAAAGAAATATGTTGACCGATATCGCGAGGCGGCCATGGCCGATGCCAGGCATCATGAGCTCGATGGCGTGATCTGCGGGCATATACATCGCCCCGAGATCACCGTGATTGACGGTATTCGCTACCTCAACGACGGAGACTGGGTGGAGAGCTGCAGCGTACTTGTGGAACACAGCGACGGTGAAATGGAGCTGTTGCACTGGCCAACCGAGGTCAGAAAACGCGAAACCCAGGTGGTCCTGCCTGCTGCAGCCTGAAAGGAAAACTCCCTTATAATCGCGCCAGTAACCGGGTAATCAAGAACCGGGAGGGTGTGAATGAATCTTTGTGGACTGATTGAGCGGTGTGCCCTGATAAACGGTAACTCTGCTGCAATTATTGATGGCGAAACGCGTTACAGCTGGAGACAGGCTCGTGATCGGATCGCTCGCCTGGGTAACGGCCTCACGTCGCTGGGCTGCCAGGAAGGCGACAGGGTAGCCATCCTTGGCCTTAACTCGCACAGGTACTTCGAAAGTATTTTTGCAGCACCATGGGCAGGTGGGGTTATGGTGCCGATCAACATCAGGCTGGCAGCGCCGGAAATGGTGCACTGCCTGAGTGACTCGGGGACTTCAATCCTTCTCGTGGATGACGCCTTCCTTCCGGTGGCTGAAGAGATAGCAGGTCAGATCGACAGCCTCAGGCATGTTGTTCACATGGGAGATGGTGCCAGGCCAGGCTGTTCCACCCATCACGAGGCATTGATTGCCGAAAATGAACCTGTTGATTACGCAGGCCGCGGACCGGAGGACATTTCGGGGCTTTACTACACCGGTGGCACGACCGGGTTGTCGAAGGGGGTGATGCTTTCACATGCCAACCAGGTGATCAATGCGCTGCAAACCAGAATGGCCTTCAGCATGGATACCGACACGAAATACCTCAACGTCGCGCCCATGTTCCACGCCGCCAACATGATCGGCATGCTCAATGCGACTGTCGCTGCTGCCACTCATGTATTTATTCCCGCGTTCACACCTGAAGGTGTACTGAAAATTGTTGAGCAGGAGAAAGTCAGCCATTCGGCCATGGTACCGACCATGATAAACATGGTTTTTCATGACCCGGATTTTGATGACTATGACCTGTCCAGTATCCGCACCTTGCTCTATGGCGGCTCCCCCATGGCGGAATCGGTCATCGCGCGGGTGACGGAATGCTTGCCGAAAGCCCGGATGGTGCAGGCCTATGGCCTGACTGAAACCAGCCCGATACTGACGGTGCTGGGGCCTGAATATCACACTTTTGAAGGGCCGCAGGCCGGAAAAACACGGGCTGCAGGCCAGGTCGTGCCCGGAACAGAGCTCTGCATACAGGATGATGACGGAAATCAATGTAAATCTGGTGTGGTGGGAGAGGTTTGCACCCGCGGGCCGAACATCATGCAGGGATACTGGAATTTGCCCGAACAGACGGCTGAGGCGATGCGTGGAGGCTGGTTCCACACGGGCGATGGTGGTTACATGGACGAGGATGGATTCCTGTATATCTCGGACCGCATGAAGGACATGATCGTTACCGGGGCTGAAAATGTTTACTCCATTGAAGTTGAGAATGCACTTTTCCAGCACCCTTCGGTCGAGTCATGCGCGGTGATCGGAATTCCCTCGGAACAATGGGGTGAGGAAGTACATGCCGTGGTTATCCTGGCTGAAGGGCATGAGGCGAGCGTCGATGAGCTGATTCGGCATTGCCACAAACTGATTGCCGGTTATAAGTGCCCTCGCGGTATCACGTTTCGTGACGAACCCCTGCCGCTTTCAGGGGCCGGAAAAATCCTGAAAAGAACCCTCCGCGAGCCATTCTGGGAGGGGCATGATCGGCAGGTAAGCTAGCCGTTGATCAGTCTTCGGGAAGCGGAATAAACTCTGTTTCGCCCGGAACCGGGTCGAATCTGCCTTCCGCCCAGTCACGCTTTGCTTTCTCGATTCGCTGATGTGAACTGGAAACAAAGTTCCACCAGACCGTCCTTTTCCCCAACGGCTCACCGCCAAGGATGACGGCATGGCAGCCTTCCTGTGTTCTCAGCTGAGCATCGCTGGCAGAATTGAGAATGGCCATCGCACCAGCGGGACAATCCACATCCCCGACACGTGCTTCTCCTTCAACCACGTAAACGGCCAGTTCCTGCCAGTCAGCAGGCACTTCAAGCCCGTCACCGGCAGGAATTCTGCAATCCAGGTAGAGCGTTTCGGAGCGCATGCTCACCGGGGACTGGTGACCGAACGCACTGCCCATCACCAGGTTCATTTGAATTCCGTTAACCTCGAAACAGGGAATTTCTTCAGCTGAATAGTGCGTGAAGCCAGGTTCGCATTCCTCGTCTGCATCGGGGAGGGCGAGCCATATCTGCAGACCGTGCATGCGCGATGTCTGGTCAAGGTCGTCACCAGCCCGCTCTGAATGCACAATCCCGCGGCCTGCCGTCATCAGATTGACGGCACCCGGTCGTATCGCCTGGACATGCCCCAGGCTGTCGCGATGAATGATTTCGCCCTCGAACAGGTACGTCACCGTTGCCAGGCCGATGTGTGGATGTGGCCGGACCTGGATGCCCTTGCCGGGCGGAAATTCAGCCGGCCCGAAATGGTCCCAGAATACGAACGGGCCCACAGACCGGCATTTTGTATGGGGCAGGGACCGCCTGACGGTGAATTCCCCCAGGTCTTTTTCATTGGGTTTGATAATCAAAGTCATGGTCAGAATTCTAACTCATTCATCGAGTGACCTCTCAGGAATGGTTGGCCAGATTTTCCGGCAGTGAAATGACAAAATCTCTGATTTCATCCCGCACTCGCCGATAGTGCTCCAGGGCTTCTTCTTCAGTTTTCGCACCCACTGCCAGTTTTGGAGGATCATCAAAGCCATGGTGGACGATGGATGTTTTTGCCGGAAAGTATGGGCATGTTTCGTGTGCATGATCGCAAACAGTGACCACGTAATCGAATCCACGCCCACCCAGGTCAGCAACGGTCTGGCTCTTGTGCGAGGAGATGTCGATGCCGATCTCTGACATGACCCGCACCGCGTTGGGATTCAGGCCATGGGTTTCGATCCCTGCCGAGGCACAATCAACCTTGTCGCTTTTAAGGTTTCTGCATAAACCTTCAGCCATCTGGCTGCGGCAGGAATTGCCTGTACACAAAAACAGGACGCTGATTTTTTTCTTGTTCACTGTATAAGTCAGCCGATTGAAAGAGGCATTATCATAGGTCTTTGCGAAGCGAATATTTCAGTCATCATCAGGAAAACGGTCATAATCAGGAATACCATGGGAAAAACCTATGAAACATTCGAAAACTGAAACCTTCGAGGGTGGCTGTACCTGCCAGCATGTGCGATACCGCATGGAGTCGCGACCCATGATTGTGCACTGCTGTCATTGTCGCTGGTGCCAGCGCGAAACCGGTACATCTTTTGTGCTGCATGCGGTGATCGAATCGGACAGGTTGACGGTATTGGATGGTCAGCCGGAGAGAACCACCATTCCGTCAGAAAGTGGTGCAGGGCAGGAAGTCGTGCGCTGTCCGCATTGCAAAATCGCGCTGTGGAGCCATTATTCCAGTGCCGGGCGGCTTGCCAGCATGGTGAAGGTGGGCACGCTTGATGATCCCGATCAGATGCCGCCGGACGTCCAGATTTTTGCAGAATCGAAACAGCCCTGGGTGATGCTTAACCCGGATATACCTTCATTCGAAAAATTCTACCGCCGTTCCGAGGTCTGGTCAGAGGAAGCCCTGACGCGCCGTGAGGCAATGTTAAACAATATGCAATGAGTCGAATGCTGTGCCGGGCCGCTTGTGCGACTCATTCAACCGGGCGGATTGCAACGTCCGGTACGCGATTCGGCAGTGCCTCACATCAGGCAATCGGTGTAAATGGCCTTTACAAAACCTTTGGAGGCAGGACGCCGGAAAAGAGGCTACAGAGATGTACTTGTGACGTGTTTTGTAAAGGCCATTTACAACGACTACAGCTGTACCGACTGCCACCAACCTACTTTGATATCACGTTGAGCTGCCAGAGATCCTTGCGTTCCATCTGCAGGAAGGGTCGCATCGCCAGGCAGCCAGTCTTTCCAATGCTTTTTTCCAGGTAATGCAGTTCTTCAAAGTTGGCGCGCGTGCGCTCGCCAATTTCAGTCTCCAGGCCATGTTCGCGCATCATCAGGACACCCTTGGCACGTATCGCAAGCTCAGTGTAAACCCTCAGGTAACAAAGCATATCGGCCACCACCGGGCCTTCAAACTTGGTTGTCAGGTCACCGAGAAACCGTCCGATTTTTGATTCCGAAAACGAATGTGAATTGATCATCTCGATCAGCTGGGCATCTGCATCAAAATCAAGTTCCAGCCAGTCATGCATGGATTTCGCGCTACGCTGGAACACGATACCAAGTAATGGCGGTAATGCCAGCAGGGTGCCGACAGTGGTGAGGATGGGCGTAAAAGGGAAGTGGTTGAAAATTGAATGTAAAACGCTGGCGACCAGCAGGCCGGGCAGATAGTACAACGGATTGACCTTCATGCTGCGCTCGGTCAGTGTCTGCGAAAGGATGCCAAAAATCGCTGCCACGCCACCATGCATGATCGCTGTACCGAAGCCCCGCACAATCCATACACCCATATTTGAGCCTGCACCTGCCTGCAGGTAAAAGAAATTTTCGACCAGCGCAAACCCGGCGCCCACAGCGAAGCCCATGATCGCGGCATCCACCAGGAAGCCGATTCGATGGGTCCGAAACAGGTAAATAATCACCAGCGCTTTGAGTGCTTCCTCCACAACCGGAGCGGCATAACGGGCAAAGGGCTGGAAATCCAGTTGCAGTAAATCCATCACCAGGGGATTAACGAAATAAGCTGCAATGGCTGTAAGGCAGCCACCAACGATCACCGCAAGGATGACTTTCAGGCTGACCAGCTTGTAGCTGTCCATGTAGACCAGCGCAAACAGGAATGCCAGGACCGGAAGCAGGCCCACGGGCGCACGAAGAAAAATTTCCGGAATCATTTCGGAGATGGTAAACCTGTAATTGGGATGGTGCTATCTTGCCGAAAAAACCCGGTGGATCACAACATTCTGTGTGAGATGTACACCTCGCTCCACCAGTGAGCCTGTGGGGTGCTAGACTCCCTCCATGTCGAAAGTCAGCAACATCTGGATTGAGTTGAAGCGACGCAAGGTGATTAGGGTTGCTGTCGCATATATCGTGGTGGCATGGCTGATGGTAGAGGTCTCATCGGTGATGTTTCCAGGCCTGCATTTGCCCGAATGGACTGTCACTCTGGTCATCGCCCTGGCAGTTCTGGGCTTCCCTGTTTCACTTGCTCTTGCCTGGGCCCTGGATGTGACACCGGAAGGCATCAAGCTGGAATCCGATCAGGCGAAGCTGTCAGAATCTGCGGTCGCTAAAGCCACTATTTCGGGAGACAGTCGCAGTTCAGTTGCAGTACTGCCTTTTGTCAATCTGTCGAATGACCCCGACAATGAATACTTCTCCGATGGTATATCTGAAGAACTCCTGAATCTCCTTTGCAAGGTTCCGACGCTGACTGTCGCATCCCGTACGTCGTCTTTTTCATTCAAGGGTCAAAATGTTGATTTGGCCACAGTGGCAAGCAAACTTGAAGTTGATGTGATTCTCGAGGGTAGTGTACGTCGCTCGGGAGATCGCGTACGCATTACAGCTCAACTAATAGATGGTGCCACCGACAGAAACTTGTGGTCCGCAAACTATGACAGGCAACTGCGCGACGTGTTTGAAGTCCAGGACGAGATTGCACAAAACATCGTCGATGCACTCAAAATCAGCCTCAGTCCTGACCAACGTCAGCTGATCCGTCCGATGTCCACGACTTCTAATGTAATGGCTTATGACTTTTATCTTCGTGGCCGGTATTTCCTTGAGAGATCAGACAGCGATAATGCCCTTGTCATGTTTGAAAAAGCCGTCGAACAGGACAATCAGTTCGCAGCCGGATATGCCGGGATAGCCGAGTCGTATGCATGGAAATTCTTGTGGGTTGATTCTGATTCAGGCTACGTGACTGCGGCAAACGAATACAGTGCCCTGGCACTCGAAAAATCGCCTGATTCGGCCGAGGCGCACGCAGCAAGGTGCCTGACGCTGGCCATGAGCAAGCAGTTTAAAGAAGCTATAGCCGAAGCAGAAAAGGCGATCGCCATAGATCCTCGCTTGTACGAAGCCTATTACTACAAAGGGCGCGCTCATTTTGCGAATGGAGAATACTCGGCTGCAGCGGATGCCTTTGAAGGCGCACTTGAAATTCGCCCCGACGACAACATCAGCGCAAGCCTGCTCAGCACCACCGTAAACTCTTTTGGGACCGAGGCTGAAAAACGCGCTGCTTCGCAAAGAGCCGTCGAGATCAGCGAACGATACCTGTCACTGAACCCCGACGATGCGGTCGCGTTATCGCGCACTGCCAATGACTATGTCTACCTGGGTGAAATTGAAAAAGGTTTGGAACTGGCAGAGCGGGCTTACAACATTAATCCCAAATACTGCGGCTACAACGTCGCCTGCGCGTTCATGCTGGCCGGCAGAACAGAGGCGGCGCTTGATTATCTGGATGAACATTCGCGTTTACGCAGTCTGGATTCCGCCTGGATTGAGCATGATTCGGATTGGGATGAAGTGCGCGACCATCCTCGTTTCAAGGCACTGTTGGAACGCCTCAGATCGGGTTGATCGCTGGCCGGCAGCCATAATCATGATGGTTGTCGTGCCATAAGATCCTTTTCGGTCAAAGTATCTTTAGCGAGATCATCCACTCTTCATCCCACTTGTCACCATCGATATAGCCTTGTGCGTAACCGAAAGACAGGGTCATGGGAAGGCGGTGAACAATGGTGAATGCCAGGTCAATCTGGACACCCAGGCTGCTGTACGTCTCTTCCAGTCGTGAAGTGCTGGGGTCGGTCATCAATACCCCGGCGAACAATGCGGTTCGAAGGGACTGCATGTAAAAACTCGGGGTGCCCACTTCTTCAAAACGCAGTGGTGGCAGGTTGACTTCC
>Ga0102946_1000293_pt1 | contig 17414 bp, 17 predicted proteins | sample SalPon2A_A_D1_MG_FD_78209 | JGI IMG/M metagenome (GOLD analysis project Ga0102946, IMG submission 78209) | Soil microbial communities from South San Francisco under conditions of wetland restoration - Salt Pond MetaG R2A_A_D1_MG | ecosystem: Environmental > Terrestrial > Soil > Wetlands | place... | reverse complement strand
TTCACCGAACAGCTGCTGTCCGCAGGCAAAGGCCGCATCGATCAGCTCGGCAGGTTTTACCTTTGACACAGCAATCAGCCGGACTTCTGCCGGATTACGATTGACACGTTCGCAGGCGGCATCAATTCGGTCGCGGATGCCGGCGATATTGGCAGCGATATTCATGAGAGGCTCCATTTCAGGATCAAGACCAAGGGAAAAGAATAAAAGAAACCACAAACAGGAATGTCCCGTTCTTGAATCTTTTTGCCTTTTCCCTATTTCTCTGTCGTCAAAAACGTCGGAACGCCCAATTCTTTCAAAGCCAGGGTCAACCGGCACAGCGGGAGGCCGACCACATTAGTGTAGCTGCCTTCAATTCCGGCGACGAAACAGACTCCCATCCCCTGGATGGCATAAGCACCAGCCTTGTCGGACGGCTCATCACTGGCAATGTAACGTGCGATTTCCGCATCTGTCAATTCACGGAAACAGACTTTAGTGCTGACCGCTTCGGCTCGTTGCTCTCCGGTTTGACGATCAATGATTGCATAGCCGGAGAGGACTCGGTGTTCCCGACCGGAGAGCAGCCGCAACATCTCGGCGGCATGTTGTCTGTCGTCCGGTTTGCCCAGAATCTGCTGGTTACAGAGGACAATTGTGTCGCTGCCGATAAACCAGCGGCCGTCAATATCTTTACGCGCGGCAACCTCACTCGCTTTATCGATACTCAGGCGAACGACATGTTCCTCCGGGGTTTCGCCCGCCAATACCGACTCTTCGGCAGTACTTGGGACGACCTGAAACTTCAGCCCGATCTGCTCCAGCAGCTCTTTGCGCCGGGGTGAGGCGGAAGCAAGAATGATATTGTCTTTCATGGTAAAACGTCCTTATCCTTTAATCCTGGACCTCTTCTCTTCAATCGGTCCCCACCATTGCGGCAAGTTTTCAAGCGCCCGGGTCGCCATGGCCAGACGCCGATCAGCGCGCTTCATTTTCCGTTTCAGATCAAGAGAAGGGAAGAGGCCATAATTGACATTCATCGGCTGGAAATTAGCAGCGTCTGCTTCCGCAAGGTGAGTCAACAATGCTCCCAGAGCGGTCGTCGCCGGTGGTAGCGGTGCCTGCTCATCTCGCAGCTGATAGCTGGCGAAGATCCCGGCCAGCAGACCACAGGCCGCAGATTCGACATACCCTTCGACACCGCTGATCTGCCCGCCAAGGTAGATATGGTTGGCACCGTTTAACTGCAGGGTCCGGTTCAAACATTTTGGAGCGTTGACAAAGGTATTGCGATGCATACTCCCCAAGCGGGCAAACTTGGCATTCTGCAGGCCGGGAATGGTTCGGAAGATCCGTTCCTGCTCCGGGTAAGTCAGTCGCGTCTGAAACCCGACCAGGTTGAAGAGCGATGCGTGACGGTTGTCCTGACGTAACTGGATGACGGCGTGAGGCCAGCGACCGGTTCGAGGGTCGTCCAGTCCGACCGGTTTCATCGGTCCGAAAGAGAGCGTTTGTGACCCACGGGCAGCCATTTCTTCGATCGGCATACATCCTTCAAAATGAATTAACTTTTCAAATTCACGCCCGGCTACCTTGTCGGCGTCGAGCAATGCCTGCACAAAGGTTTCGTACTCTTCTTTGTTCAAGGGACAGTTAAGGTAGTCAGCACCACCTTTGTCGTAGCGTGAGGCACGCCAGGCGATCTGGTAATCGATAGAGTCCGCTTCAACAATCGGTGCGATGGCGTCATAAAAGTAGAGATGCTCACTGCCGGTCAGTCTGGCGAGATCAGCGGAAAGAGAATCTGAAGTCAGCGGTCCACTGGCGAGGATGGTGGTCCCCTCAGTCGGCAGGCTGGTGATCTCCTCGCGGATCAGTTCTATCCTTGGCTCGGCGGCTATTTTGGAGCTGACATACTTTGAAAATTCATCGCGATCAACAGCCAACGCACCACCTGCCGGAACCGAGGTCGCATCAGCCGCTTCAATAAAGAGGGAGCCGATCCGGCGTAATTCTTCCTTTAAACAACCGACTGCATTGTTCATTCCGGCCCCGCGCAGACTGTTGGAACAGACCAGCTCAGCCAGATTTTCACTCTCATGTGCAGGGGAGAAGCGAAGCGGCTTCATCTCATATAGTTTGACGTCGCAGCCTTCTCTGGCTGCCTGCCACGCTGCTTCACAACCGGCTAATCCTGCGCCGATAACTATTATTTCCATTGTGATTCCTTGTTCACCGCAGAGTCCACTGAGAAAGGGTAATTCTAAAAGATGAATTTCTGCAGACTCAGCATTTCTGAGGTTAAATTGGTATTGTAAAAACAAAACCGGCCGAACCTGTTGGCTCGACCGGTCAATTGTACCTGATATTATCTGTTTTCAGGCGTCCTTTTTTGCAGGAGCCTTCTTGGTCGTGGTTTTCTTTGCCGGTGTCTTTTTAGCCGCAGCTTTTTTGGCCGCAGCCTTTTTCGGTGCGACTTTCTTTTTCGGCGCAGCTTTTTTGGCCGGAGCTTTTTTTTCTGGCGGGATCAGCTCGTTTTCCCAGTCACATTCTTCCTGCGGGCAGCGTTGAACCGTTCCCCAGCGTTTGGTGGTTTTGATCTCAGTAATAGGCCATGCACACTTTGGGCAGGCTTCTTTCTTTGGTGGATTCCAGAGCGCATATTTGCACTTCGGGTAGCGGTTGCAGGAGTAGAAGATTTTACCATAGCGGCTCTTCTTCTCCATCATTTCGCCTTCCTTGCACTGGGGGCACTCTATATCGAGGGATTTTGGCTTCTCCAGCGGTTGAATGTTTTTGCAATCCGGATAGGCACTACAGGCCAGAAACTTGCCATAGCGACCCATCTTGATCAACATTCCTGCCCCGCACTTGTCGCACTTTTCGTCCGACATGACCGGTTCTTCCGCTTCGCTGCCGTCGCTGTTCAGTGGTTCGGTGTGACGGCAGTCCGGAAAGCCGGAGCAGGCGAGGAAGCGGCCGGAGCGGCCCAGCTTGATGACCAGTTCTTTGCTGCACTCAGGGCATATTTTATCAGTCTTTTCGGTGGTGACATCGGCTTTGCTGACCTCTTTGTCTTTCTGCTGCAGCAGAGCGATGAACGGCCCCCAGAATTGTTTGACGGATGGTATCCAGGTTTTCTCCCCGCGAGAGATGGCGTCAAGGTCCTCTTCCAGTTCGGCGGTGAAGTCGTAATCGACATACTTGCTGAAATGATCAACCAGCAGTTTGGAAACGACCCGACCGGTATCCTCCGGGAAGAAGGTGCGTTTTTCCAGGCGGACATACTTGCGGGTCACCAGGGTATTCATGATGCTGGCATAAGTCGAGGGGCGGCCGATGCCGAATTCCTCCAGAGTTTTAACCAGGCTCGCTTCGGTAAAGCGGGGCGGTGGTTGGGTGAAGTGTTGTTCAGGCGTCACTTCTTCTCGATTCAGGGCTTCTCCGGTCGACAATGCTGGAAGCAGACCTTCCTTCTCCTCCTCATCGCCGTTATCGGTTCCTTCGATGTAGAGGGCCATAAAACCGGGGAAGCGGATGATCTGACCGCTGGCGCGAAAGCTGTATCTGTCCCCGGCTGAGATATCGACGCTGGTGGCGTCAAAGATCGCTTGGGCCATTTGTGATGCGACGGTCCGCTTCCAGATTAACTGGTAAAGGCGAAATTGGTCGGAGGTCAGATACTGTTTGATTTTATCTGGAGTGTGAGCAATCGACGTAGGGCGGACCGCCTCGTGGGCTTCCTGGGCATTTTTGCTTTTGCTGCGGAACGCGCGTGGCTTGTCCAGGGCCGATTCCTTGCCGTACAGCTGGGTGATAACCTCCTTGGCTTCACTGGTGGCCTGCTCGGAGAGAGCCACAGAATCAGTTCGCATATAGGTGATCAGACCGTGGCTGCCATCACCGATGTCGATTCCCTCGTACAGTTTCTGCGCTGTCGACATGGTCTTGCGAGCAGAAAAACCGAGTTTACGGCTGGCTTCCTGCTGCAGGGTGCTGGTGGTGAAAGGGGCGGCGGGGTTCCGTTTGCGCTCTTTCTTCTCCAGCTTTTCGACCTGAAACCCGGCCTTCGCCAATTCAGTCATCACCTCATCGGCCTGCTGCTGGTTGCCAAGGGCAAATTTGTCGAGCTTCTTGCCGTCGCGACTGTGCAGTTTGGCCGTGAAGCTGGCTTTCTCTGTGTTGGAGAGCAGGGCTTCTATGGTCCAGTATTCTTGTGGCTCGAACGCTTCGATATCATTTTCACGTTCGCAGATCAGCCGCAGGGCGACCGATTGGACACGACCCGCAGAGAGCCCGTAGCGGATCTTCTTCCAGAGAAAGGGGGAGAGGTTAAAACCGACCAGATAGTCAAGGACCGAACGCGCTTGCTGAGCGTCGACCAGATCGCGTGCAATCTTGCGAGGGCTTGCCATGGCTGCATCGATGGCCGGTTTGGTGATCTCGTGAAAGGTCACCCGTTTGACACGCGGCTTGTCGGCAAACTCGTCAACCCCGAGTGCTTCCAACAAGTGCCAGGCGATCGCTTCTCCTTCGCGGTCGAGGTCAGTGGCGAGGATCAGTTCATCACTCTTGGTCAGCTCTTTTTTCAGCTGGTCAATATGTTTCTGACTTTCCGGAAGAATATGATATTTAGGCAGGAAATCGTGTTCAATATCGACTGAACCCTGTTTACTCGGCAGCGCTCGCACGTGGCCGTAAGAGGCCAGGACCTTATAGCCCTTACCGAGGAATTTCTCTATAGTTTTCGCCTTGGCAGGCGACTCGACAATCACCAGTGATTGTGCCATTCGCTCCTCATTACTTTATGTGAAATGTTTCAAAGACCTAGCAAAAAGGGCTGCACAATTGCTGCAGCCCCGACTGGGTCAATGGTAGATGCGTGACCAGTCACTGTTAAAGAAACAGTCTATTTCCCTTTGCCACAGATCGTTGGAGTGTGACAGCAGGGTCAACGCCGAGATCAGCTTGATCTCCTGAAGGTTGATCTGGTCTTCCGCAGCCTGTACGGCCCGCTCAATAACCTCTTCCTGTGCTTCGTCAGACAGAATGCCCAGGGTTCTCAATCGCACCAGAAAACCGAGAGCTTCCGGCGTGATCGCTTGTCGTTCTTCACGGCTGAAAACACGATAATTGGGATAGTTCAGTGTCACCTCTTGCGGTCCTGTAGCTCCGGGTTGCAGGGCCACTCTCTCCATCCAGGAGAAAGCGTCGTTGATCTCCTCTGCTTCAAACCCGACTGACAGCAGTTCGCTGATCAGGTCCTGTTCGCTGATGGAGGATTCTTCGGAACCCAAAACATATTTGGCAATCAGATTAACAATCGCCAGGACTCGTTCGCGCAATAGAACCTCTTTTATGGAGTCTGTCACCCTTGAAAATACGCTGTGAATCTTCCCTGTCTGCATAAGTTTTACGGCAATTGGCCACGAATATAATAGCGGCCGGGCAGTGCCTGTACTCTGCCCAGGAGTTCTAGGTCGAGTAAAATAGCCGAAACATCCATGGGAGTCAAGTCGCATTTCCGCCCGATTTCATCGATATGTCGCGGCTCTGCATCAAGTTGATGGTAGATTTTACGCTGTTTTCTGTCCAGCTGTTTGATGAAGGCAGAGTCAGATGCCTGTTGTTTTGCCGATGGAAGTTTCGGCCAGAGGAACTGCAGGATATCGTTTGCATCGGTCACGACCTGGGCACCTTCCTTGATCAGCCGGTTAGGTCCGCTACTGGTGTTGCTTTTGACTGCGCCAGGCACGGCGAAAACGTCCCGGCCCTGCTCCAGGGCAAAGTCGCTGGTAATCAGCGACCCGCTCCCCTCGGCCGCTTCAACGACCAGCACCCCTCGGCTGAGTCCGCTGATGATCCGGTTTCGTCCGGGGAAGTGGCCCGCCAGTGGTGGAGTGCCCGGTGCGTATTCCGTGATGATGGCATTCTGCTCAAGAATGCGATGGAACAGTTTCAGGTTTTCCGCAGGGTAGACACGATCGATCCCGCAACCGAGCACGGCAACGGTTGATCCATTACCGTCCAAGGCTCCCAGATGGGCTGCTGTATCGATCCCGCGCGCTAATCCGCTGACGATTGTGATTCCTCGTGATGCCAGTTCAGCAGCCAGCTCACGGGTCAACTGCAGCCCGCCGGGAGTCGCCTTGCGCGAACCGACGATGGCAAAGGCGTCCTGCTCAGGGAGCGTACCACGAACATAGAGTATTGCGGGCGGGTCATGGATCTGTTTGAGCTGCGCGGGATAAACATCGTCCCAGAAGGAGACGATTTTGACGTCCAGATCTTCCAGAAGCCTGCGAGTCTGGCGGAGCAGGCCGATGTCGAAATTTCTGATTGCGTCGATGGTTGATGTGGAGAGATGGGCCTGCTGCTGCAGGTGGGTGGGGGAGGCGTCCAGGGCTGCAGCAAAAGAACCAAAGCTCTCTCGAATCTTGAATAGGGAGATTCTGCCCACCCCCGGGGTAAGATGAAATCTGAGTAGCTCGAGATTGTTCTGTACCATGTTCCCCCCTCCGGCTGAAGATAATAAAGAAAAAGGACTGAACCGGGTCCAATCCTTTTTCTATCAGTATCCTTAACCGAAAATTTTATTCGACGATGGTCATGACGTTATCACCGCGAAAGATGGTTTTCACACTCTTGAGAATAAGCGCTGCTGAGGTTTTGGCGCGTGTTTCGATGATAACAGCAGCTCCCAGCAGGTCATCTGGAAGTGGTGCGTCTGCTTGCTGTAATCCCTTTTCCGTTATTGTGCGCGGTCGGGTGATGTAGAGCATGTTTCCAGCCCAAAGGCCATCTTCTGCACCGAGATCGACAAAGACCACATCATGCTGTCCCTGAGTCAGTTTTTCCGAATAGGCAGAGAGAATATAGCCCGTCATCTCATTCTCAGACTTTTTCAGCGAGATTTCCATGACCTGCGGGGTGTAGGGATACAGCTCTGCTCCTCGTTCGACTTCACGAAAAACCTTGTCGATTCTGGCCGTGACGTACCCATTACCGACGCCGGTGATCTGGAGGGTTCCGAGGTCATACATCATGTTGCCATAGGTCTCTTTGGTGCTCGGGTGAATGACGAGATTTCCCCTCCTGTAGATGCCGTACGTATCACCAACGTTGACGGTAGAGATGTCTTCCATGCGCAGGAATACCATATCATTCTGAGTCAGCAGGGTCCGATCATCAACCGAGTCGACAATGATTCCGAGTGGTTTTGCGTCAGAGGTGATGAAACCTCCTCCCCCGCCGGTTTTGAAGACAGTTTCAAGCTCTGGTTCTAACTGTTCACTGATCGCTTCAGGTTGGGGCGCCTTTTCCGCTGCCGTGGCTTCAGCAGCAGTCTCTTGCTCTTTCGGCAGAGTATAGGTGGGGACGATAATGACACGACCATCGTAGATGCGAATTTCCTGCCCGGGATAAATCAGATGGGGATTGGTGACCTCTGGATTGTTGGACCACAGATTCGGCCAGTAGTAGGGGTCGTTGATGAATCGTTCTGAAATCCCCCAGAGGGTGTCCCCTTTCTTGATAATGTAGGTTTGCTCTTTTTTCTGGTCCTGCGCAAAAACCGGCAGGGCAGAAAACGATGCCAGCAGCAAGGTTAGCAGCGATAGCCAGATGCAGATCTGTTTAGTCATCGATTCCCTCGTATGTCGGAGCATTAAAAGTGTGACCGCAGATGCGGATCACTGGGACTGATCGCTCCGGTTAAATTGTTGTGCTTCCCGGCTCTCCGGGAATCGGGTGCGCAACTGGTGGAGAATATCTTCGGCCTGTTCAGCGGCGTTCTGCTGAAGGTATAATTGCGCCAGGCGGGAAAGAGCCGCCGGTGCTTTGTTTGCCTGATCCGGATTGTTGGCAATCAGAAGAAGATTCTCTTCGGCCTGTGTGTTCTGACCCAGCGCGAGTTCCGCTTCAGCCAGCCAGTAACGGGCATTTGGCGCATAATTGTGCGCTGGGAAATTGTCCAGAAATGAGTTGAAGCCGTTTTTGGCGAACTCATAGCGTCCCATGGTCAGGGCCGAAAACGCTTCCAGGTAGCTGCTCGCGGCAGCAACCAGATCTGCTATTTCATCGGTGGCCGCAACCGGCACTGGATCTTGCTGAACGCCATCATCAGCGGTTGGTTCTGCTGGTGATTCGACCGGAGGCTGCCCTTGCAGTTGGGCCAACTGTTGCTGGATAAACTGCAGGGTTTGCTGCTGCTGTAGCTGTTGTTGTTTGAGCAGCGCCATCTCTTTTGACAGCGTGGGACTCGTCGCAGGTGGTGGGGCACAGGCACTCAGAACCCCTGACAGGAAAAGTCCGGCAATCAGCGCTGCCGCATGAAACTGTTTTCGTTTAATCGGTGTCGTATTTTTCATTCGCTGCCTGTCTGTTGTTAATTCAGTAAAAATTATAGACTTATTAAGAGGTTGTCAAGTTTGAAAGGTGTATCGATAAAGATGAGTTGGTTGAGGAATAGATGGCTGCTGCGCCTGCTGGACTGTTGTGATATGCTCCCTGCTTCCACTTTCCATGACTGTGAAAAAGAAGATCGTGCGCGTAAAGCAAGAATGAAAGCGAATCGGAATGAATGTAGAAAAAAAGTATGAATTACTGGTCCCGGCAGGCGACCTGGAAAAATTAAAGACGGCCATCCGCTTTGGTGCAGATGCTATCTACCTCGGGGGAAGTACTTTTGGCTTGCGGGCCAACGCCGGTAATTTTTCAATGGAAGAATTACGCCAGGCCCGGGAATTAACCACCAGGGCAGAAGTCAAACTATATCTGACTTTGAACGCCTCGCTGCAACCTGGCGAGTTTGGTCCGTTGAGTGAATTTCTGGAAGATTTGCGCGCGCTTGATCTTGATGCCTATATTGTCTCCGATCCCGGAGTCCTGGCTCAGGTTCGGCAGGTCGATCCTCAGCGCAATATCCATATCTCTACCCAGGCCAACACCTGTAATCCTGTGGCGGCGGAGTTCTGGCGAAAGAACGGTGCAAACCGAATCAATCTGGCACGTGAGTTGACCCTGAAGGATATTCAGGCCTTCTCGACCGGAACAGAAGTTGAGCTGGAATGTTTTGTTCATGGCGCCATGTGTGTTGCCCATTCCGGACGATGCCTGCTCTCTGCAGCGTTGCTCGACCGGAGCGCCAATAAAGGTGATTGTGCTCAGCCCTGCCGTTGGAACTATTCATTGGTTGAAGAGATGCGGCCCGGTGAAATGATGAATTTTGAGGAAGATGAGCGGGGCAGCTATGTTTTTAACAGTCGCGATCTTTGCCTGATCGAGCAGTTGCCGTTGCTGGCCGCAGCGGGGGTTTCCAGTTTCAAGATCGAAGGGCGGATGAAAAGTATTTATTATGTGGCTGCGACGACCCGCATTTATCGAGCTGCTCTGGATCGTTTGCTGGCAGCTGATGACAGTTATGATCCGCGTTGGCGTGAGGAGCTGGAGATGGTCAGCCATCGGCCCTATGACACCGGTTTTCTCTTTGGTCGAAAGGACGCCAGAATCCATCCGGAGAACACCCAGTATGTCAGGACTCACGATTATATTGGCGTCGTCCGGAGTGGAGATGACGGCCTTTTTATCGAAGGTCGTAACCGCTTCCTTCCTGGTGATGAGATCGAACTGATCGGCCCGGCGATGCGGCAGCAGAGCTTTCGTCTGGAGCGGATTGTCGATCTGAAGGGGAACGAGCTTCCGGTCAGTCAGCCGAACGCCCAGGTTCGTTTGGCGCTGCCGGATTGGGCGGAGCCTGGAGATCTACTGCGGCGCGCACGGGTTCAGTCATGAGTGTAAAGCTGTTGCTTCTCTGTTTGGCCCTGCTGGTTCTGGTGGCGCGCCTGTTGCTCGACTGGCTCAATCTGCGCTATCAGAAACAGCATGGCTGCGAGCTGCCCCCCTTGTTCGCCAACCGGATCGATGTTGAGCGGTTGCGCCTGAGCAATGAATACAGCCGAGCCAAGGGACAGCTTGGACTGATTGAAGAGGGGAGTGGTGGTCTGTTAATGCTCATATTTCTCTTCAGCGGAATATTCCCCTGGTACGACCAGTTGGTTCAATCCACAGAGGTGGGACCGGTTGTCGAGGGTTTGCTCTTTTTCGCGCTGCTTGGATTGGTCCAGGTTCTGCTTGGCATCCCTTTCTCACTCTATCGAAATTTTGTGCTTGAGGCCCGTTTTGGCTTTAATCGAATGAGTTTCGGGCTCTGGTGCGCTGACCTGCTTAAGTCGCTTCTGGTCGGGGGAATCCTCTTTGTCCTGCTGATCGGCGGTGCGTTGCTGCTGGTACAGGCATTTCCCCTGAGCTGGTGGCTCTGGGTTTGGGCCTTCTGGGCATTGTTGACCCTGTTTCTCCTCTACCTGTCGCCGGTGTTGATAGAGCCACTCTTTTATAAAATGACTCCATTGGCAGATGAGTCTCTGGCTGAACAGGTTCGGTTGCAGCTGCAAAAAGTGGGCTTGCAGGCCGGGAAGGTTTTGCAGGTTGATGCCTCGCGGAGAAGCGGTCACAGCAACGCCTACTTCACCGGAATCGGGCGGGTCAAGCGGGTGGTCTTCTTCGATACCCTGCTTGAGCAGTTGAATGAAAAAGAGATATTGGCTGTCCTTGCTCATGAATTAGGGCATTGGCAGTGTGGTCACATCAGACAACGACTGATCCAGGGACAGCTGGTTATCCTGGCCTGCTGCTACGGAGGGTTCCTGTTGTTGCAGAAACAGTCTCTGGTCGGATGGTTCGGTCTGGAACAGCTCAGCTTCGCCGGGCAGGTGATGCTGCTTGGCTGGTTCGGATCACTGATGGGATTCTTCTGGACTCCTGTCAGCAGTTGGTGGTCTCGTCGTCAGGAACGTCAGGCCGACAGTTTTGCCGTTAATCTGGTTGGTGGCGGGCGGGATCTGGCGACGGGCCTGGTCTCCCTGGCCAAAGAGAACCTGAGCCAGCTTCACCCCCATCCACTCTATAGTCGCATCTATTACAGTCATCCGCCACTACTTGAACGGGTTGCCTGGTTGGAGAGAAAAGATGGGTAGTGGGGGGGACGGATGTTTTGTGGAGTCGAAAAAAATAGGCGCTCCGACCAGGAGGGAGTCGGGAGCGCCGTAATGTTGTTGCCTGACTCTTATGTTACCCAAAAGGTCATCTATTGGCAACTGTTTTTTGAAAATAATTTTCAAAGTCTAAAAAGGATGCGAAATGGTTATCTATAAAGTTGTAGAGCTGAGCCAGGTCGACGATTTAAGCCTGGAGAAGAATCTCAATGACTGGACGGGAAAAGGCTGGAAATTCGACCGCTTGCAGTTTGCCATGAGCGACGGGAGCAGGCGGCCAACGATGGCTTTTCTCTTTTTTACCCGGGAAGAGGATGTTGGATAGGCACGTTTTTTTAAAGTTTCCCTTCTGCTCGTTTTCTACCTCTCGATCACATCTCCACCCTCGACCCTTTGCTGTTTTTAACGACTATCATGCAGTCTTGCGATCGATTGTGCTTTAGGCTAAAAAGAGTAGTCCCTCTGCTTGTTCTTACCTGCTGAAGAGAAATCGAGTCAGATATGAGACGATTTGCCAACCTGCTCCAGGTGTTATTGATCCTTAACGGAGCTTTTTCTTTATTTACAGGTTTGTTCTTTGGGCGAGTGCCGGGAGACGTTATCGAGACGCTTTACATGCTGTTTGCCTCAAGCGTCGTCATGCTGGGCCTTTTGTTTCTTCTGTGCATGGGATTCAATCGTAATCTCCCGAAACGGGTTTATCTGCCTCAGCTGTTTCTAATATTTTGGGATTTGTCAGGGATGTGGCCTGTTTCATCGCTGCTGGATCAATTCCAGGCCCATTTGGTCGCCTCGGCAGGTCAGGTCCTGTTTGGATTTCTTGCCCTGCTCTATGTTTACTCCCTGAATCGAAACAGTCCGTTCCTGACCCCGGAGATGTTTTCCCGGCCAGGCTTCAGGGTTGGGAATTTGGTCCGTTACGTCGCTGGATTTCTGCTGCTCCTTCCTTTCTGTCTTCTCTTTTTCGGTTTTTCCCTGACCAGTAGTTACATTGACAGGTCATCGGGCGGGTTCGTCAGACTTGGTATTGATGGCCTTTATATGACCGAGCGGGTCTACCGTCAGAAGGGGAAGACGGTCAGATTGGCAAGCATGATTCATATTGGCGATAAGGACTATTATGACGATCTGGCTGAGTCGATCTCCTCTGGCGGGACGCTGGTTCTGGCCGAGGGGGTTACGGATCAGGATGGATTGCTGAAAGGGAGATTCAGCTATGGGGGGATCGCCGATTTTCTTGGTTTGTCTGCCCAGGAAAAGATGGCGCTTGATGGGCGGGTGATCGATGCCAGGTTGCTGACTCAGGCTGATTTTCAGGGAACAGGAAATGGACGCCCCGATATCATTCGCGCAGATATCGATCTGCGGGACTTCGACCCGCAGACCCTCGCTTTTATCAACGCTCTGGGAACTCACCTTTTGAGCAACGATTCATTTTCTGACGGATATGAAGCATTCAGTCTCTGGGCGCAGGAGCATGTCACCCCAGAAACCAATGACCTGATCATGGCGGATCTGGTAACAAAACGGAACCAGATTGTAATCGGACATCTCGCCGCCGCTCTGAAAAAGTATGACACGATTGTTATCCCCTGGGGGGCTCTGCATATGGTCGGTATAGAAAAGCACGTTATTGATCGGGGGTTTCTGCTCCAGAGCAGCAAAGAACGTCGCAGCATCGATTTCAGAAAGATTCCCTTTGCCGAACTTTTTGACAAGATGTCAGCAGAAGAACGGCCCCCTGATGCATAGGACCACATCTCCCTTATACAAAACGATCTATGCTGTTGTTAGTGCGATCCCGTCCGGGCGGGTCATGACCTATGGTCAGATCGGCCAACTGGTCGGCTGTACAGCGCGGACCGTCGGCTTCGCCATGGCTGCATTGCGAGGGGAGAGCTGCGTCCCCTGGCAGCGCGTGATCAACCGTCAAGGGAAGGTCAGTCCCAGAACGGACGGTGAGGGAAATCTTCTGCAGCGGGACCTGCTGGAGAGTGAAGGGGTTCAGTTCGACCGGGATGGACGGGTCGATCTGGAACTATGCCAGTGGCATGGGGAGGGCGAACAATAAGGGTCACTTTGTGCTCCTTATGCTTTTTTAAGCTGATGTCCTCCAGCCTTTTGGAGCAACATTCAAAAAATGGATTTGCAGCGTTCCTAAAAATAGGATACTTTAAATTGAAATTTCTAATCTCTTTGAAAAGGACTCTCAAAATGAAGAATTTGTTTCTGTCTCTATTGGCTATCGGACTGTTGGTCGGGATGTCGTCAACCGTTCTGGCGGATGAACTTGTCTCAGTCAAAGCGGGCTATCAGGTTCTTGCCCCAAGCGGTTCTTTCGCGGGCTCCGATGGCGGCGCCGGAACTAAAATCGACCTGAAAGATGATATCGATTTCGACGACAGTGAAGATGTGACCGCCGAAATCGCTTTCCACCTCGGTGACTCGCGTCTGACCTTTTCCTACCTGCCACTTGACCTGTCCGGCGGCGGTACACTTGATAAAGAAATTACCTTTGGCGACCAAATCTTTAATGTTAATGATGTCGTCGATAGCGATATCGCCATCGACATCTACGAAGTTGCCTACACTTATTACCTGCTGAACTTCGACGATCTGCCCTCCCGCTTCCAGTTAGGCATTGAGGCGGCTGTCAAATATGCCGATGCCGATGCCAGTATGAGCAACACCACTGCCGGAACAGAAGCTGTCAGTGGCAGTGCGCCAATCCCCACCATCGGCCTGCGCAGCCGGGTCGCTCTGGGTGACTTTATTGGGGTCGCTGGTCGAGTCGGGTACATGGAGTATGATGGTAATTCCTTCCTTGATGCTGATGTTCAGGTCGAATTTTCACCATTGCCGATGGTCGGTATCTACGGCGGCTATCGCGTTATCGAGCTCGATATCGACGAATCGGACCTCTTTGTTGACGCGACGTTCGAAGGGCCTTTCGCCGGTGCATTTGTTCGCTTCTAGCCATCCCTGATACGAAACGAACAAGGGAGATATCACTGTCTCCCTTGTTCGTTTAGCTTGCTAGCCATTACAAAGTGTGCCGCAAAAACGATGATATGTCACTTCTCAAACCAGCTTGATCTCTCAAATTTATCTCGATAACGCTTGTCTTGTCGCAGCTATTCAAGCCTGGTTGCGATTTAAGGCAATTAAGGGCCACACCTCAAATATTAATCTCACGCTGGGTCTGCTTTCCCGAAGTTTCTTCGAAGTAAGCCAATCTGAAAGCCGTAAGTTTCCTCGCGGTTGGACGACTATAGCAAATCGTTACGCAGTGGCTTCCTGATATTCCAGGAATTTTTCCCGGTCTCTGTTGGACTTGAAGATTGCCCCACCAGCGTTGTTATGACTGATGACATGGCAGTAATCACCGGGATATTAGATAGAAGGGGTCTGGCCATATTGTCCCCTGATTGAATGATAAGGATGAGGACAAGATGGCCAAACGGCCTAGACTCGTTAATATTTACTTTTTATGATGTGACCCCTTCCGCTTTTTCTTCTTCCGGCTATTTTCTTCGGCCCTGCTCGCGAAGCCGCTCGATGCTGACCAGCTTGGCCAGATTGTTCATCTGCTCAGCGATCAGCTCAATCATGTCGTCGACGGCGAGCAGGCCAACGATGGCCCCTTCGTGGTCGATAACCGGTACCCGCCGCACGCCCCAGCCGCGCATCTTTTCGATGGTCTCCATGACCTCGTCCTCTTCGGTGGCAGTGACCAGGTTGTCGCTCATGGCATCGCCGATGGAGATCTTCTCCAGATCGACGTCGTCCGCCAGCAGTTCTACGACGATATCCCGGTCGGTGAGGATGCCGACCGGGATGTTTAGACCCTTTTTCTTGTCGACGATAATCAGCGATCCGACGTGATGTCGGCGCATCAGCTTGGCGGCTTCGAGAATAGAGGTGTCACGATCGGTGATAACGACGTCCCGAATGCAATATTCTCCGACTGACATTTTTGCCTCCTTGGGTAGAGGGTTCTGTGCTGTTAGACGTTTATTGTTCGTTCACGGCCTGCTCTGCTTCGCCGATCATTGGCACGAAAACGACTCCCAGAATATTCGTGGCGCGACATTTTCCCGACAGATCTTTTTCGACCAGCATCAGCTCCTGGTGCATGTATGGCAGCCCAAGCGGGATGACCAGTCGTCCCCCAGGTTTCAGTTGCGCCAGCAAGTTCGGCGGCAGGTGGTTGGTGGCGGCGGTGATGATGATCCCGTCGTACGGTGCTTGTTCTGGCCAGCCGCTATGCCCGTTGCCGACCCGGACTTCTACATTTTGGTAATCCAGACGTTCCAGACGGAGCGCGGCCTGGTGTGCCAGTTTGGGCACGATCTCAAGACTGTAGACCTTATCTGCCAGCAGTGACAGGATGGCAGCCTGATAGCCCGAGCCGGTCCCGATTTCGAGGATTTTATGTCCGGACTGCGGTGTGAGCAGATCGGTCATCAGGGCGACGATGAACGGTTGGGAGATGGTCTGCCCTTCGCCGATAGGCAGGGCATTGTTGGCGAACGCCTGTGGTTTTCTCGTATCGGGAACAAATTCATCACGGGGGACGATCTTCATGGCGTCCAGGATGCGCAAATCGATCGTCGAGCGACCTGTTATATGGCTGGTGAATTCGGTCTCTGCTTCAATGGTGCGCAACATGTTCTGGATTTTGCCGTGACGCATTGCAACCTCCTGTATAACCCATATCACCAGAAGGTTGTTCGTCAAGATAGATGCGGAAAAAGAGGGAGCATCAAGTTGAAAAAAAGTTCTATCCCCCCATTTCGTCTTGAGCTTTAAATGGCGAGCTTCGGGTAGTGCAAGGGTCTATCGCCACCGCTCTGACCGGCGACCCGTCAGCGTCCTGAAGCGGCAGGGGCAGGCAGGAAAAGTTGAACGCAGCGCCGGCAATTGCGTTCAGGTTCGTCAGGTTTTCGATGATGACAATATCTCGTCCAAGCAGAATATGGTGTGCTGGCAGGTCATCGTGACCGATATGATCGATAGAGATGGTGTCGACGCCGATGCCTTGCAGGGAAAAACGGGTCAACCATTCGGCCGCTTGTGCAGAAAGGCAGGGAAAACCCCGAAAATACTGATCCTGACCCCAATGGGCTGACCAGCCGGTATGTAGCAGCGCGAAGGCCGCGGTTTTAAGCTGATTTTCATAGGGGGCAAGTTGTCTGATGCCGATTTCAGGGTCCGACAGTTGGGTTATCTCTATTAATACCGCTTGACCGAAAAAGTGACTGGCAGGGAACTGATCGAGCGATTTCGCACCGGCCAGGATATGAGAGGGGGCATCGATATGGGTTGCGGTATGGGAATACATGGCCATCTTTTTTTCTGCAAAGCCATCCCTCTCTATGGTGTTGGCCTGAGTGATAACCGGTTGTTCCGTGCCCGGATAAACAGGAATGTTCGGGTGGATAGCGTGGGAAAGGTCGATGATCTTCATAATTGTCGGTTCCATATCTGCTGTTTCAATAGAAAAGGCTTCCGAGTGAAAGAGCTTCGCATAAGTTTCTGATTTTTGTACCCTCGCCCAGGTTCCTGGATTGATTGATTAAATTCACCTCTTGACGATTATTAGCATATCGGGCAGTTTACAAAAACATAATATCCTGCCCTGTTCATTCTCTGATGAAAAAAAGGAGTTGAGATGTCTGCTGAGAACAAAATTGGAGCCAAGGTCTGTCAATTACGTGAGGCCAAGCAGATGACCGTTGAGGAGCTGGCCGAACAGAGCCATTGTCATGTTGATCAAATTCTCCAGATCGAGAATGGCGACCTGGTCGCTTCTCTGACACCGCTGATGGAAATTTCGCGGGCTTTGGGCGTCCGTCTCGGTACCCTGCTGGACGATGATCCACAGGAAGGTCCGGTGGTCTTCAATGCCGAAAAATCCCCCAACGTTATCCGCTTCTCCGGTAAGGACCCCAGTGCAACCAGCAGTAATCTTGATTTCCATTCCATGGGCGCGGGGAAGAGTGACCGTCATATGGAACCCTTCGTCATCGATGTCAAGCCCAGGGCTGGTGAAGCTCCACCTTTGTCTGCTCATGAAGGGGAGGAGTTTATCTTTGTCCTTTCGGGGGCAATCCAGATCAACTACGGAAAGACCACCTACGAACTGGAAGAGGGTGAAAGTATCTACTACGACTCGGTTGTTCCTCATGATGTCCACGCCAGAGGTGATGAGAAAGCGCGTATCCTGGCAGTCATTTACGCCCCCTGTTAGGAGGTTTTTGCAATGCCCTATACAGATAAAACTATCGGTGCGTTCTTTGAGGATCAGGTCGCGCGACTGCCGGACCACGAATTTATCGTCTATCCAGATCGGGATCTGCGTTTCACCTTCAGCCAGTT
>Ga0102946_1000292_pt1 | contig 17431 bp, 13 predicted proteins | sample SalPon2A_A_D1_MG_FD_78209 | JGI IMG/M metagenome (GOLD analysis project Ga0102946, IMG submission 78209) | Soil microbial communities from South San Francisco under conditions of wetland restoration - Salt Pond MetaG R2A_A_D1_MG | ecosystem: Environmental > Terrestrial > Soil > Wetlands | place... | reverse complement strand
GGGTCAGGATGACCCACCAGCGCGGTTCCGATCAGGCGAGTTCCTGAGTGAGGGAAGTGCGCAGCACCGAATTGGCAAGGCTCGTACACACCACCCACTTCATTGAGCCCACCCTCAAGGAACCACTTTGTGAACAACGTTGCTGGAATGCACAGCTAAAGCCTATAGCGGGAGGTAAATCACCGTATTTGAAATCAGGATCATGATAAATATCAAACCCGTGGTCATCGGACCAAGATAGATTCTGCCCGTCATATTGAAGAAGTAACGGTTCAGGTACGGCAACACAAACATCATTGGCACCACGGCGAAAAGCAGGTTCACATACAGCCAGCCATCGGTCCAGTAAACGGTTCCGGTCAGCGCAAAGGTCAGGTACTGGACCACCACGATAAACATCAAGCCAAGCGAGTTCGCAAATCCGCCGACCAGCATACTCTTCCATTCCTTTTCCCCTTCAAAGCGCATTGCAGCGTTAATTCGCAGTGAATTCGACAAAAGAAAGATAAAGAAAAACGGCACATACATCGCCAGCAAAATAAGTAACGGCGGTTGAAAAGTCCGTACACCCATAAACAGGAACCGGTAATCCACGTGCATGAAGTAATAGATCGTGAACAGGAACAGGAAGTAAAACACGAACAGAGCGAGCGCGAGAACGAAGGTTCTGAAAAGCTCTTTGAGATTGGTAGCCGCGCCCCAGTAGCCGGGGTTGATTCCATTCTTCTTGCCGAAATACCGGTAGCTCAACCAGAACATAAGGTAGCCGACACTGCCATTAAGTACGGCCCAGAGCATCACTGCATTGTTCATACGCTGAGGAAAAAACCAGGTCTGCTGACGAGATGATGCAGCGACGAACAGTTTTTGTGATAGCTCCGCCATCGGTATATAGGTGAAACAGGCGATCAGGGCGCCGAGTACAAACATACTCCAGAACAGCGCCTTACCTTTGCCCCGGGGTCTTGGCAGCGCTGGTGGCAGCGGATGCACCAGCGGTTTGAAATAGGGAATTTGCAGCAGCAGACGGCCCATCGGTACAACCGAAACGAGTGCCGCAACCAGGGAAATCAGGCCCAACAGCTCTTTCCAATACCACACTTGATCTTCGTTGGAAAGGCCGCTATCTACGTCGAAAACACGTTCAAAATACTCGATCTGGTTTGCGGTTGCCTCAATGATATACGGCTGAAACGGGTGCAATATCCTTTCGTTATGTACCACGCGCAGCGTTCTGTTCTCCTTCTCACCGTAATAACGGCCAAGCTCAACTTTTGTGACAGCAGCATCGGGGTTGAGACCTGAATTCACCGTGCGGATGGCTTCCGGGGCGATACGCATATCACCGTTTTTCAATTCATTCCGGTAAGCGCCCTCATCGTAAAACGCATAACTCACACCCACGTTGGAGCGGACATGCTCGAGGACGTCATCCCTCAATGTCAGCACATAACCGGATACAAACACCGAATCGAGTTTGCTGGGTTTACCGGTCCTGTTGGCCTCCTTGCCAAAGTAGCTGGCGCCACGAATGGCTGCATTGCCGCCGGCCGAATGACCGGTCGCGCCGATCCGGGACTTATCGACATAATTCAGGTTTGATGTCCCGGCAACGTAATCGACCACTGCAAACATACCGTAACCTTCGGTGGTTGCGGCCATGCGGCTCATCGAAGCACTCGAGAAGCCCTGTGCATAAGGGTCAATCAGTATGGCCACGATTCCACGCCGGGAAAGTTCGATGGCAACATTCGCAAGCGCTTCTTTTGAACGCTGAAAGCCCGGAATGACCACGACGAGCGGCGCCGGGTTCTCACTGGTCGCGGAGTAAGGTTTATATAAATCTGCCACTACCCACTGACCGTTGTGGGTTGGTATCTTGATATCCTGCACACGCACACTGCCACCGGAAGACTGGATCATGGATGCGATGAAGCTGGAGAAGAAAACCACCAGTAGCGAAACCATCAATAGTCGTTTGCTCGCCCCGATCTGTTTCTGATCCTCAGTCATGTCTGCGCCTCGTTGCTGTTGTTTCCGCTAATGACGCGCGGACAGGAAAAGATCTATTGATTAATGCTGATGCTCACCATCAAATCGTTGGCAAGATCTTCAAGCTCTTGTTCCAGTGTGTCGATATCGGTACTCATTGGCACCAACAACTCTGCCCTGACCCTGAAAATCTCGGCACCCCCCATGGAGGCGGCTTCAACAACGGTCTCCAGATCCTGAACATTAACATTATGCCCGGCCAGTACGGTGGTAATCTCGTGAACAATACCCTGTCTGTCGTTACCGACCAGGTCCAGGATATATTCACGGGTTTCTTCCGCTTGCGATTCCTGATCACCAATATGGGCCATAACACGCAACCCCGATGACGACAGGTCTTGTAACGCCTGAAGACAAGCGGTTGAGTTCTCACTGGGTACGGAAACCAACAGGATGCCGGCAAACTGGCCGGCCAGACAACTCATGCTGCTCTGGGTCCAGCTGCCACCAAATTTGTACAGGGTACTTGAAACCGTCTTGATAATTCCGGGCTGATCATCAGCCATGATGGTCAATACAATCGAGGTGTTCATGATGAGCTTTCTGTCTTTTGTGCAATTGAGGTGGCTATGATATCTGAAACCCTGAAGGTTTTCTGTATGGCCTGTTTAAAACGACACCACACAAACCGGTTCCAATAAAAAACCCCGGCTTGAAGGCCGGGGTTTGAATAACAGGTTTGGACTCAGGATTTACTTGGCATCACCATAATCGCTCTGCTTTGGCATGTGCTTGAGCAGCCCGTTTTTTCCACTCTTGAAAGTTGAGCCCCAGTCAGCCATAAATGCTTTGGCTTCATCTTCACCCATGGCCTTGCTCATGATTTCCATGAATTCAGGTTCCTTGGGCGCCATATCGGCAAAACTCTTTCGTGGGCTGACCACCATGACCGTATTACCCACTCCACCCGAAATGGGGCGTATGAATGTATAGTAATTTGGCCAACCGCCTTCTTTTAAGATCCCGTCTATCTTTTTCAGACCTTCATTGAATGCACTACCTTTTCCAGAGTGCACATGCCAATGGGTAACTGAATAGTACGGGTAGTCTTCCAGACTGTCCGGCCACATCCCCATCTCATCATCACCTTTTGTAATGGTGACAACCGCGTTCTTGATATGTGGTTGAACCATGCTCGCGAACTTCTCAGATGCTTCCTCGTCCCAGTCGTGCTTGGCGTCGAAATCCTCATAGTTATGATCACCGGAACGTGCCAGGTATTTGCCTGTGTCCGGACCAGTAACGAATGAGAACCAGTGGTAGCGCATCGCGCCTTCCTTGGTGCCCATAAAATGGTGATACTTAACGATTGCTTCTTCCAATGCTTTGCCCTGGCCATCCTTGGCAGTAATTATCGCGACTCGCGCAAGATCATCATTCTTCTCTTCGTCTTGCGCAAACGCAACTGACATGCTGCCTAGCATTGCCAGTGCGGTGACCATTATAATAATTTTTTTGAAATGCATTTTTAGAATCTCCCTCTTATTAAGAGTTAAAAATACCCACATCGGCCGGATTGGCACTGGGTGGGCTACCCATAGTATAGGTGAAATTCAGAAACCTTTTATATGATGGCAAGATGCTAGAGTTCACGCAATGCCTGTGCAACAGGTTGCCGGGCAGCCCTGATGGCGGGAAACAGACCACCGATGAGCCCGATGATCATGGCGAAAATTATACCCTGGGCAAGCAACTTGATATTGACGTCAAATGCGAAGGTAATGGCACTGAAACTCGCCCAGTTCAGGGTTGCTGCCCGGTAACCGTCAAATGCCAACCAGGCTAGGAAGGCGCCGATCAACCCACCCAGGAAAGCCAGCAACAGGGACTCACAGACTACAGAGATAACCACAGGGCCGGATCGAAAACCCAGTGCCCGCAGCGTGGCAATCTCACGGGTTCGGCTCGAAACTGCGGTGTACATGGTATTTAATGCACCAAAAATCGCGCCCAAGCCCATAATGATCGCGATGATGGTTCCCAGGCCCGTAATCAGGTTGTAAACCGTTCTGGATTGCGAATCGTAGTATTCGGATTCACGCATGGGTTTTACATTCAGACGCGGGTCAGAGGTCAGTGTGTCTTTGAACTCATCGAAGGCGTCGCTGGAGTTCAGCTTTACATAAACTGCCTGGAAGGAGTTTCCCCGCCGGTATGCCGGTTGCAACACTGCAGCATCAACCCATATTTCTGATTCGGATAAACCACCGTCAGCCTCAAAAACACCTACAACCGGCCACACTTCCTGACCGACCTCGATACTCGAACCAATTTCCAGACCGGCAAACTGCTGCTGGGCACCCTTGCCGACGATGACTTCATTAAGACCCCATTCAAACATACGGCCTTCGATCAGCTTGAAGCCTTTCCGGACGGTCATCGCAGGCGCCTGCACACCACGTAAGGGAACATTGGCATCGGTACCCGTACTTCGCATCGGGAGATTAATAATGACAAACAATTCCGGCGAAGCAATCGCACCGGAGGCATCACGGGCTATTCCCGGCGCCTCGCTAATAATGCGGGCATCATCGCCCGCCAGGCCGCTCATCATCTCCGAATCTGAACCGCTGCGAAGTACGATAGCATTGCTATCACCCGCTGAGCTTTGCATGGTTTTCAACACGCCCTGGGCGATAGACAAAACACCGACCATTACCGCCACAACACCGGCAATACCGAGCAGGGCCGCTGCTGATGAACCTTTGCGCTGGGGCAGGGAGCGGATACTGAAACCTGTCACCGATACAACCTGTGATAACCAGTTAAACATCGTCTACCTCCTCAACGCGTCGGCTATTTGCAGCCTTTGCGCCTGCAAGGCCGGAATGATACCGGCGATAAATGCCATCGCCACGATCAGGACCAGGCCCAGGAAGAGGTCGAAGGTCGGCAGGTAGAACACCGGAAATGACCCGTCGGTCGGATCACCCATGGAAACCAGCAGCCATGCCACACCCATACCAAGCGCTCCGCCAACCAGGGTTATTGCCAGGGACTCACCCAGTACCAACCCGAGCACACCCCGGTCGGTAAAACCGATCGCTTTCAATACCGCCAGTTCGTTGGTTCGCTCACGAACCGTATAGGCCATGGTGTTTCCTGCCACCAACAGGATGGTGAAAAACACCGCCGACATGATAGACATAATGATAAAACCGATATTACCGATCTGGTTGGCAAAACCCTGGATAAAGGCACCTTCAGGCTCGGCCTTGGTTTCCTGGGCAGAGTTGGCAAACTCGGCATCGATGGCCGCTGCGACCTCGGCCGCCCTGTCCGGGTCGGAAACCCGCACGGTATACCAACCAACCAGGCCCTGGCCGCCCGCCCGGGTTTCATCAAAAAAATCGTAACGGATAAAAAACTGGCTGGTATCTGTACCTTTCTCTGCACCATCATAGACGGCTACCAGGTCAAACTCCCAGGTCCGGCCACCGTCTTTTTTGGTCCAGATGGTGGCGTTGATGGGAATCCTGTCACCGACTTTCCAACCGAACCGATCCATCAACCCTCGCCCGACCAGTACACCGGTGCGGGTTTCGAGCCAGGCAGCCTTGTGTTCATCACTGATAATAAACTCCGGATACATGTCGAACAACTCTTCGGGTTCGACGGGCATCTGGGCAAAGAAATTCTTGGGTTCCTGGTAAATTCCGCCAAACCAGGTGGAGTGTGCCGCATTGTCGACACCTTCTATTCTTTCAATTTTGGCTTCGTAACTCTGCGGCAGAAGCTGGATCAATGAAACCTTGTGGCGCACGATCAGGCGATCGGCCCCGGCAACCTCAACACCCGCGTCGAATGCCTGGCGGATGGCTGTCAGGTATCCAAACAGGATAAACGCCACCATGATCGATAAAATGGTCAGGCTGGTACGCAGTTTCTTGCGCTTGAGGCTCGAGAAAATCAGGTAAAAGTATTTCATGACTCAGCCCCCACTGCTGGCCATGGCACGGTGTTTAAAATCGGGTACATGCTCAATCAACCGCCTCGGTACTGAGTTGCCCCTTGTTCAGGTGCAGTGTTCTCGTCGCCCGCGCCGCAGCGTGAATATCATGTGTCACCATGATGATGGTTTTACCCTGTTCTTTATTAAGCGCCTGTAACAGGTCCAGGATTTCATCCCCGGATTTGCGGTCAAGGTCACCCGTTGGTTCATCACACAATAAAAGTGTCGGGTCGGTGACGATGGCCCGTGCGATACCGGTTCTCTGCTGCTCACCACCGGACAGTTGACGCGGGTAGTGCCCGTTACGATGTGACAGTCCGACTATATCCAGCGCGATAGAGGCCCGCTTTTTTCTTTCTGCCTTGGAGAGCTTGGTCAACAATAGTGGCAACTCGACGTTTTTCTGGGCTGACAGCACCGGCATCAGGTTGTAAAACTGGAAAACCAGGCCCACGTGCCGTGCACGCCAGGCAGCCAGTTTCCGGTCAGACAATTTATCGATACGCTTTCCACCAACCACTACCGTGCCCTCACTCGGCCGGTCAAGCCCGCCAACCAGGTTCAGCAATGTGGATTTTCCGGAACCGGACGGGCCCATCAGGGCAAGAAATTCACCGTTGGGAATCTCCAGGTCCAGACCACCCAGCACGTGGATCACTTCTGAGCCGCGTTTAAAAACCTTGTCTACGCCACTGACCTTAACCAGGTGGTCGTTCGTGCCACTGTCTGTCATTCGCCTATTTCCTCTACCCGTAAACCTGTTTCCATGTTTGATGGAGCGTTCAAAATAACCTTATCACCGCCTACTATCCCCGAGGTAATCAATATATCTTTACCTCTCTCACCTGCAGCTGCAATGGCACGCCGTTCAACCGCACCATCAACAAGCAGCATAACGTATTGTTTACCATCGCTTTCAATGAGCGCTGATTGCGGAACCAGAACACCGGCCCGGGCCGAACTGCTGCTTGCGCTTTCTTCCTGAAATGCCACCTTGACTCCCATATCCGGCAAAATGCGTGAATCCAGCTCATCGAACCCTACCCTGACTTCAACCGTTGCGCGTTGTCTGTCCGCGGTAGGTATGATCGCAATAACATGACAGGGTATGGACCAGTCCGGGTAGGCATCCAGGGTTGCCACGATTTTTTGCCCGGGATTAACCCGGTTGATGTATGCCTCGTTGACATCAATCTCGATCTCCAGAGAGTCCATGTCAACGATCGTGCCGATACCGGTGCGGGTGAAACCTCCACCAGCTGAAACGGGTGATATCATTTCACCGGGCTGGGCGTTCTTTGCCACCACGACACCGGCAAATGGTGCACGGATAATGGTGTCTTCCAGCTGCTGCCGATAGATATCAAGTTGTTTTTCCGCGACGGCGATATCTGCCCGTTTGCGTTCAAGTTGAGCGGCCAACGATTCCGCACCCGCCCGGGCACGGTCCATTTCTGCTTCGGATGCCAGTTGCCTGTCAACGAGGTTTTTGGTTCGCTTGAATATCGCATTGGCCTCACTTAACAGGGCCTGGGTTTCTTTCAGTGATGTTTGTGCAGATGTTAGTTGTGCTTCCGCCAGGGCATAAGAAGTTGCAACATTGGCATCGTCAAGACGGGCGAGCACCTGGTCTTTTTCAACCTGCATGCCTTCTTCAATAAGCACCTCGATCACTTTGCCGGTAAACTTGGATGAAACGGTTGCCTGTCGCCGTGCCGTCACATACCCGGATGCATTTAATACCGTACTGGCTGTCCGGCTGCTAATTTCACGTGCAACTGCGGTACTGACTTTGATGGCCGGCGCCGGCTTCAGGAAGAACCAGTAAGCTGCTGACGCGACAAGCAACAGAACAATGATAAGTAACGGCCAACGGCGGGGTTGCGACTCAACCTCCGGCTCACGCTCAATTCTCAGCTGATCAAGCTTGTTCGTATTCATATGCAGTTTTTAACCGGTATTGATTTGGCTGGAATCCTCAAGTGTACCGCCAAAAGGGAAAAAGCGGGATAAAAACCAAATTCAGGTCAATTGTTTTTCTCCTGATTGACGAATATCAGGTCCTCGATATTGAATCCCAGCGAACTTGCCTCGGCAAGAAGCTGGTCAATAATGTCCTTGTCCAGCTCCGGGGTTCGCGACAATATCCAGAGGTAGTCGGTATCCGGCCCTACCACCAGCGACCACTGGTAGTCCTCCTTGTCCAGTGCGATAACGTTATACGCTCCGTAAAACGGGCCGAAGAAAGATACCTTTAACTGTCCGGTTGAACTGTCATCAACAAAATAGGCTTTGCCCTCAGCGTCCTTCCATTTGTTACGGGAGTCTTTAAACCCCCGGTTTAAAACCCTGACGCCACCATCTTCGCGCAAACTGTATTCGGCGGTGACATTTGATAAACCACGCTCAAACGAATGATCCAGACGCGCAATCTCATACCATTTACCGAGGTAACGCTCCAGTTCAAAACCCTTTACTGGCCGTGCACCGTCGGGTACGCCCAAACAACCCACCAGGCATAAAGCAAGCGGAAGTAACGTGTAGTTTCCTTTTAGCTTCGTCAATAATCCCATCATGCGACATCTCTTGATTCGAGTTCAAACCCGGCAAAACCCATGTACTCCTTGCCTTTAAAGCGGTCTGTTATCCGTCAAAGTTAAGTTGCTTCCTGATCTGCTTGATACCCGTTTCAATATCGGTGCCAACCAGCAACACCCCGGATTTCTTGAGGTCATCAAAATTTGAGGCAACCACGTTTCCACCCAGGAAAACCGGTATGTCCAGACTGTCTACCAGGCGGGGTAAATCACGCTTGATAATCTCACTACCCGGTTCAATCGTTCCGGATAAGACAAGAGCATCTGCGCCGGTCTTCTTGATTGCATCCGGAAACTCCTCCAACGGCATATTGGCCCCCAGCAATATGGTCTGAAAGCCATGATCATTCGCATCCAGCGCAAACAATAACAAACCTATCTCGTGCAAATCACCCGGAAGACAGGCCATCAATAACTTTGGCCCGGTTTGGTTCTTAACCCGGTGGTGAAACCGTGCGCCCAGTTTATTACGCAGGTAAAAACCAAAAAAATGCTCTTCGGCAACACTGCCCTGACCCGACTGCCACCGTAATCCGACCTCCTTGAGAACAGGTGACAACAAATTATCAGTGACCGAACGGACCGGGTAATGTGAAAGGGCGTCTGAATATGCGCGCTCAAGGGCATGTTCATCAAAACGGATAATAGCTGCAATCATGCTATTAATATACCGACGCCAATTATTTTGCCTTTCATCCGTTGAATCGCTGTCATCAGTGCTTTCTGCCAGGACTTCTGCCTTGACCTGCCCAATGCGCATTCCCCTGTCAAGCAGGCCAACAACCCGGTTGATCAGATCTATGTGTTCTTGGGTATACAACCTGTGCCCACTGGCTTTTCGTATGGGCTCGATCAAACCGTAGCGACTTTCCCACGCTCGCAGTGTGATCGAGTTGACACCCGTGAGTTCGGAAACCGTCCGTATCGGGAACAGGCCGGGTGATTGCTCATCTTCTTTATTTTTTTCAGCGCTCATTGGATATATGCCATCTTAATATTGATTTTCTTATACAAACTATAACACTTTTAGTACAGGTGACAACACTTTTTTCTTATACAAACTATAAGAAAGTAATTATACAAACCGATTGTTTTATTTGTACCTTTATTATATTCACAGGAGCAACCACTACCCTGGCGTGTACTAAACTTCGACAAAAACAAACGATTCCTATAAAAAATATTTGCAATTTGTGCTTTACTTTATCTATACAAATATTATACAGTATGTCTACGTTATAACCAAAGAGCACAGCATGCTCAAGTTTTTGAGACTTGGACAGACTGGCTGAAAAGCCACCTGACATATGTAGTTAAAGCGGAATGAGCCGCATGGTCACCACGCTGTGACCACAGAGAAAATCGAGGAGTTAATTATGTTACGCAAGAGTATTTTTCTAACCGGAGCCGCTGCCCTGTTGAGTAGCCAGTTGGTATCGGCAGATGCCCGGGTTTCAGTTGCCCACTTTGCACCATTCGCCGACACCATTGAAGGCACATCTGTGAGTGTGGTTGTGAATGGCGCGGTCGCCCTGGAAAATGTTACGTTTAAGATGTTCACAGATTATTTGAATCTGCCCGCCGGCGAAACCAAGGTGGATATTATTCCAACAGGCACACAGACCGTTGCAATGACAGCAACGTATATGTTGGTAGATGGTCAGGACTACACGGTATATGCCTCTGGAAATATCGTAAACCAGCCGCTGGAACTTGTTGCACTGGCTGACGACAACACGGCACCCGCAGCGGGCAACGTGAAAGTCAGGATCGTTCACGCAGCACCATTTGCAGCCACGCTTGAAGCTACGGAAGTTTCTGTGCGTACTGCTGGTGGTGATCTTGTCGCTGGCCCCGGCGTACCTTATGGTGCCGCGACTGGCTATCTCGAACTGCCTGCGAACACCTATGATCTGAAGGTTACTTCAAATAACGGTCAGGTGAACTTTATTGACCCGCTGCCTGTTGACCTGCAGGCTGGGGCCGTGGCCACGGTGTTTGCAGTAGGCGACATCGTCAACCAGGACCTGGGTATCATTGCCGCGCCACTTGCCGAACTGCCACTGCGTATGCCGGTCGATAGCTCAACCGCGGGTGCATACTTCCTTGATGGTTTTGACGGCCAGGGTTTTTTCAACACGCCAATTCCCTCTCAAAACAGGTTAGTGGGAAGCTGGTACACCTACACCGCTGAAGGTGAACCATTATGGTTTACCTATGATAGCTGCATGTTCGACGAAGACGCGATGCCTGGGGAATGTGCTACACCAGGTGGGTTCGATGGCATGAGCGCTATGACAACCTTGTACCTGAGCTCCGGTGAAACCAACGACGCCATGCAAATGACGGTTCCGGTTGGCACGATCGAGTTCAACGTTGTTGATTGTGAATTGATCGAAACCACCGTAACGGTTGGTGATAGTGTCACGATGTATGATGGCATTCGAAGCACGCCTTCAGCTGAGTGCCCGCCTGCTTTCTAAACGCAATAGTCAGTTCCAACCTGAAACGGAGAGCCCTGGCTCTCCGTTTTACTTTGTGGTTTCCAAGTAACTGACAATTCCCAAAGCAGCCTTGCGTGCATCGGCAACCGCCGTGACAACCAGGTCGGCGCCGCGCACCATATCACCGGCGGCAAAGACTTTCGGGTTGCTTGTCTGGAAAGCAAATTCATCCGTTTCACCCGCTTCAACCAGACCCCATTGGTTGGTCTGAATATCGAACTTCTCAAACCAGTTCTCAGGTGAAGCCTGGAACCCGTAGGCCACGATAACCGCATCAACTTCAATATTGGTTTCGCTGCCCTCAATCGCTTCCGGCCGCTGGCGGCCAGATTCATCCGGCAGACCCAGCCTTGTCTCAACGACCCTGACCGCGCTCGCTTTGCCTTGCGAATTGATAACTTCCAGTGCCTGTACGTTAAACCGGAACTGCACGCCCTCTTCCACGGCGTTGTCAACTTCACGTTGCGAACCCGGCATGTTTTCCCGATCACGCCGATACAGGCAATGTACTTCACTGGCACCTTGTCGTACCGCTGTGCGCACACAGTCCATTGCGGTGTCTCCACCACCCAGAACAACCACACGCTGACCCTTGAGGTTTGTGTAAGCGTGATCACCTGAAGGCATATCCAGCAATGATTTGGTATTGCCAATCAGGTAATCGAGCGCCCGGTAAACCCCCTCGGCATCTTCACCCGGCATACCACCTTCCATCGCCTTGTAGGTACCAAGGCCAAGGAATACCGCATCGTGGTTTTCCAACACATCATTGAAGGAAATTTCCTGGCCGATATTGGCACCCAGCACAAACTGGATACCCATTCCTTCAAGTATCCGGCGACGGGTTTTGATCACCTCGTGTTCCAGCTTGAATTCCGGAATACCAAATGACAACAGTCCGCCAATTTCCGGATGCCTGTCATAGACGATTGCTTTAACACCATTTCGTGCCAGCACATCCGCACAGGACAAACCAGCGGGACCCGCACCGATGATGGCCACCTTGAAATCGGTCGCTACCACACCAGACAGGTCCGGACGCCAGCCCTGGGCAAGGCCGTGTCGGTGATATGACGTTCGATAGCACCGATGGTCACCGCGCCAAAATCAGTATTGAGTGTACAAGCCCCTTCGCAAAGCCGGTCCTGTGGACAAATACGCCCGCAGATTTCCGGCAGGCTGTTGGTCTGGTGTGCCAATTCGGCGGCTTCAATTATGCGGCCTTCGCCAGCCAATTTAAGCCAGTCGGGAATATAGTTGTGAACCGGGCACTTCCACTGGCAATACGGGTTTCCGCAGGCAATACAACGTTCAGCCTGGGCCTCGCCATCGGATTGCTGGTAAGGATCATAAATTTCGCGAAACTCCTGGCGCCGTGCAGCCGTAGAGTGCTTTTGCGGTTCTGACCGGCCAAGGTCAACAAATTCGAATTTTGTACGAATATTGAGCTTACTCATCCCACCACCCTCAACGGCACTGTGCCACCTGGCGATTTAACGTTATCCTGCTTAGGCTCAACAACACGGAACTTGAGTGTAAAGTGTTCAAAATTGTCCAGGATGCGCCTACCCCAATCACTACCGGTATATGCCACGTGTCTCTCTATCAATGACTTGACCAGTTCGTTATCTGAACTGCTCTGGTCTGTATTCAGTCTTGTTACATCGACCTGTGCGGGGTTGCAGCGACGTTCAAAGTTATCATCGATATCCAAAACAAAAGCACGTCCACCGGTCATACCTGCGGCAAAATTTGCACCGGTACGGCCAAGCACCACAACAACACCACTCGTCATGTACTCACAGCCATGATAGCCAACACCCTCAACCACCGCTGTGGCACCGGAGTTTCGAACCGCGAAACGCTCACCCGCCTGGCCGGCAGCATAAAGTTCGCCGCCCGTGGCGCCATACAGACAGGTATTGCCCATGATTGCACTGCGCTTGGCGACGATGTCTGAGTCTTGCGTGGGCGAAATCGCTATCCATCCACCACTCATACCCTTGCCAACATAATCATTGGCGTCCCCATACAGACGCAGGTGCATACCCCTGGTGGCCCATACACCAAAACTCTGCCCTGCTGAACCGGTAAACGTAAGGTTGTATTGGGCGCCTTTCAGACCATCGCGGCCATAATGCCGGGCAATTTCACCGGCAAAAGAAGCACCGACAGAACGGTCATAGTTGTGAATTTTGAAAGACTGGTCCGCATTCTCACGCTTCTCAAGCGCATCCTTGAGCACTTCCACAATTTGTGCGTTGAGTTCACCCTGATCGTGCGGATGATTGCGGATACCCTGGTACCCACCACCCTTCAGGCCGGCGGCGCCGGCACTGGCGAGTATGGGGCCGAGATCAATACACCGCTGCTTGTCGGTCAGCGGCTCGATCTTATCAAGCAGGTCGCTGCGCCCGATGATGTCTTCGAGTTTTTCAAACCCAAGATAGGCCAGGTGCTCACGAACTTCCTCAGCTATAAAGCGGAAGTAGTTCATGACGAGTTCAGGCAAGCCATGGAAATGATCGCGACGTAATTGTTCATCCTGTGTGGCGATTCCGGTTGCGCAGTTGTTCAAATGACAGATTCGCAGGTACTTACAGCCAAGCGCTACCATCGGACCGGTGCCAAAACCAAAACTGTCTGCACCGAGGATGGCGCCTTTTATGACATCCAGGCCTGTTTTAAGACCGCCATCCACCTGCAGGCGAACACGTTCACGCAACCCGTTGGCAACCAGCGCGTGGTGCGCTTCGGGTAAGCCTGTCTCCCAGGGCGAGCCGGCGTACTTCACAGAGGTTAGCGGACTCGCGCCGGTGCCACCATCATGACCAGCAATCGTGATGCAATCTGCATAGGCCTTGGCCACACCGGCAGCAATGGTACCCACACCGCGTTCGGCAACAAGCTTGACCGACACCAGGGCTTCCGGGTTGACCTGTTTTAAATCGAATATCAATTGGGCCAGGTCTTCGATTGAATAAATATCGTGGTGCGGCGGCGGCGATATCAGGGTGACGCCGGGTACCGCGTGCCGTAAAGCAGCGATATGGGCGGAAACCTTGTGACCGGGTAGTTGACCACCCTCACCCGGCTTGGCTCCTTGCGCTATCTTGATCTGCAGGATATCGGCGTTGACCAGGTAATGCGCGGTCACACCAAAACGGCCCGATGCCACCTGCTTGATGCGGGAGTTGCGGTTGGTGTTAAAGCGCGCCGGATCCTCGCCACCCTCACCTGAGTTTGAGTGCCCACCCAGCGTATTCATGGCGATGGCCAGCGCCTCATGGGCTTCAGGAGACAATGCGCCGATCGACATGGCTGCCGTATCGAAACGTGGGAACAATAACTTCGCAGGCTCAACATTTTCAATAGGTGTTGGTTCCTCGGCCGGACGCAGTTTTAACAGGTCCCGCAAAGCCGCGGGTTGCCGCTGATTGACGAGGCGGGCAAACGTTTCGTAATCCTTCTTATTGCCGCTTTGTACGGCCTTTTGCAAGGAAGTGACAACATCCGGGTTATAGGCATGAAACTCACCATTCCATGTGAACTTCAGTAAGCCACCCTGGATAATTGGCTGACCGAAATTCCACGCAGACCGTGCCAGTATCTGCTGGTCGGCTTCAATTTCCCGGAAACCGGCACCGCCGATACTACCCGCGGCACCGGGACAACACCTGTCTGTTATTTCACGGCCCAAACCGATCACTTCGAACAACTGGGCACCGCGATAACTGGTGACACAGGAAATTCCCATTTTTGACAGTATCTTAAGCAGGCCTTTGCGTACACCGCGCCGGTAATGTTTGCGGTGTTGCAACAAATCGCCCTTGAGTGCACCACGTGCATGTAAATCGTTGATCACCTGGAATGCGAGATAGGGGTAAACAGCGGTTGCACCCAGGCCAAAGAGCACGGCAAATTGATGAGAGTCACGTGCAGTACCTGTCTCGACAACAATATTGCAATCACAACGCAATCCGTCCGTGATCAAGCGCTGATGAATGGCACCGGTAGCCAGGGCGGCATGCATCGGCAGCTTGTTCCGGTCGATATCACGGTCGCTAAGTACAACGATGACTACGCCGTCGGACACGGAAACGGCAACTTCATCACAGAGTCGGTTCAATGCATTCTGAAGACCCTCACCGGAATCGTAGTTCAGGCTGAATCTCTGGTTACGGTAATAACGTTGATTCAATTCCAACAGCTTACGATACTTGACGACATTCAACACCGGCCATGGCAGAACAACGCGGTGTGCCTGGGTGCTGGTCTCCTGGAAGATGTTATGTTCCCTGCCAAACAGGGTTTCAAGCGACATGGCCGAGACTTCACGCAAGGGGTCAATCGCCGGGTTGGTCACCTGTGCAAACTGTTGACGGAAATAATCGTAGACGGGGCGTGGCTGGCGGGACAAAACGGCAATCGGTGTGTCATCACCCATCGAACCGGTGGCTTCTTCAGAGTTCTCGGCCATCACCCGGAGCACATGTTCACGCTCTTCATTACTGATACCAAACAACTTTTGAAATACCGGCAGGTCCTGGCTTGCCTCTTTCATATAAACCTGGGCCGCCGTTTCCTCCTGCTCGTCATTGCTGCGGATACGGATGATGTTCTCTGCCAACCAGTCACGGTATGGGTGGCGTGATTTGAGGGCATGGTCGATTTCACGTGAACGCCAGATATTGCCAAGCTGTGTATCAACGACAAACATCTCACCTGGCCCGACACGGCCTTTTTCAACCACATCGGCTTCATCGTAATCCCAGACACCCACCTCCGATGCAAGGGTTACCCAATCGTTCTTTGTGATGACGTAACGCGCCGGGCGCAAGCCATTCCGGTCCAGGTTACAGGTAGCCACCCGGCCATTGGTCATCACGATACCCGCGGGGCCATCCCAGGGCTCGACATGCATCGAGTTAAACTCGTAAAACGATCGCAGTTTTGCGGACATGTCGGGTTCAGCCTGCCAGGCGGGTGGAATAAGAATTCGCATGGCACGGAAAACATCCATGCCGCCTGCGAGGAACAACTCCAGCATATTGTCCAAAGAGGACGAATCCGAGCCCTCCTGGTTGACCAGTGGACGAATTTTTTGCAAATCGGGTAGTAATGGCGTCTGGAACTTGGGTGTCCGGGCCTCTGACCAACTGCGGTTACCTTCGATGGTATTGATTTCGCCATTGTGCGCGAGGAAGCGGAACGGCTGCGCAAAGCGCCAGTTGGGAAGTGTATTGGTTGAAAACCTTTGATGAAAAAGGCAGATCGCGCTCTTGAGTCGCGGATCCTTAAGGTCAGGATAGAACTCGGGCAGGTTTTCCGGCATGACCAGGCCTTTGTAAACCGCGGTCAGGTTGGAAAATGCCGCGACATAAAACTTCTCATCAGGCTGTTCAAGCTGCATATTCTCCGCAGCAGCCATACGCCTGGCGACAAATAGGCGCCGCTCGAGATCGTGGGCTTCCCAGCCGGGGGGTGCATTGACAAACACCTGCTCGATACACGGCATGGATTCGAGGGCCGACTGGCCACAGACCTCGGGGTTGGTGGGCACACTACGCCAACCGGCAACATTCAAAGTTTCATGTTTTATATGTTTCTTGAGAAGTTTACGTGACCGCGCCGCAATTTCCGGATCTGAGTTCAGGAATACCATACCCACACCAAAAACCCGGCCCAACCTGAAACCCTCGTCCTTTGCCACTTTCCTGAAAAATGACTTAGGAAACTGCATCAAAACACCACAGCCATCACCGGTTTTACCATCAACAGCAATCGCACCACGATGTGTCATTCGGGCCAGCGCCTTGCAGGCGGTGCTGATCAGATCATGGCTTTTCTCACCATGTTGATGGGCAATGAGCCCAAAACCGCAGCTATCTTTAGCCTGTTCCGGCCGATACAGGCCCTTTATGTGATCACGTTGTTTCATATTCCGGCATTCTACTGTTCATCGTTGACATTATTCCCGCGCATTGGCTACTAACAGCCTTTTTGCACCGGAACCTTCTATCCTACACGGTGATGAATTTTTGAAAAGCCCCGATTTCACGTAATTTCATAGTTTTTTCCGGCTGGCCCGCATATTTCACCAGTATCCCGGAGTATTGCGCCGGACAGATGCCAGTAGGGATTATTCGAACGTAACGACGTCATGCCGTGCAAGTCTGACACGATGCGCATTTCAGTTAGTGTAATAAAACCCGCTTCGACAGGGTAGCAGAGGTTGCGCGGTACCTTCCTTCAGGACACGCCGTTATGTTCAGGATGAACGGTACTTCGCGATTGAGCACATGGATGTGCGGCGCGAAGCATCC
>Ga0102946_1000291_pt1 | contig 17486 bp, 15 predicted proteins | sample SalPon2A_A_D1_MG_FD_78209 | JGI IMG/M metagenome (GOLD analysis project Ga0102946, IMG submission 78209) | Soil microbial communities from South San Francisco under conditions of wetland restoration - Salt Pond MetaG R2A_A_D1_MG | ecosystem: Environmental > Terrestrial > Soil > Wetlands | place... | reverse complement strand
TCGTAGGTATCCGCCCAGACATGTTCATCGCTGGGCGCATCGATCAGCTGGGCATTTACCCTTACGCGATTTCCCAATGCCTGAATACCGCCTTCGAGGATATACCGCGCACCTAGCTCTTCACCAATCTGACGCATATTCTTGGTTGTTCCAACGTATTCCATCATGGAGGTACGTGAAATAACTTTAAACGCATCGAGCTTTGCGAGACGGGTAAGCAGGTCATCATGTAATCCACCTGCCAGAAAACCACCGTCTTCGGAGCCGGCCGCCTTGAAGGGTAAAACGGCAACAACGGGTGTGGAGTCCTGCACGGCCGTTAGGGACCTATCTTCAACTGGGCTCGACACCTGCTCTGCAACGATGGGTGTTTGGGGTATAGCGCCCATATTGCGTAACAGCAGTCTGTCAGTTACCAGTAATCCAATGGCAACGACCACCAAACCAATGGTGACGTAATTCAGTCGTTTCCCGCTATGATGCGCCTTGGATGCGTCTTGCGGTACATTGGCTTCCCGCTTAATCCCATCCGGCGTCACTTCATAGACCCAGGCAATAATCGCGGCAACAACAAAACCAATTGCCAGCATCAATAACAGCGTTTGCATGACCCATTGGGGTGCGCCGATATTGTCCAACACCAGGTCGGCAACCTGGGCAATCACCCACGCAGCGATGACGTAGGCGATAGCTACGCGAAAGACGTTACGGCGATTAAGTTCACTTAATAGACTCATTTTGTATTTATTATTGCGACCTGTATAAGACCGCAGTATAGCGGTAATAGTCTGCGTTTTTCATTGACGTAACCCATTATCTTTCACATAGTGGAGTGAGAATGATAAAAAAATCCGGGTTTAAAGTGCCTTTCGTCAATCGCCGTGATTTTCTCAAGCAATCCACGCTCGCCAGCCTGGGCATGGTGGCCGCAAGCCTGCCTGCCACGGCCTGGAGTGTTGACGGGGATATATTGCATATCCGCAACTACGTAGATATCAAATCGCTGGACCCGGCACGGATGTTGTCTGGGGGTGAAGGTGTAATAGGAAACACGATTTTCCTTAACCTGGTGCAATTCCGGCCAGGTGACAGTTGGAATTGGGATCTTGATGCGGCTGAGCATTTCGAGCAACTGGACGAAACGCACTACGCCTTTCGCCTGCGTCCGGGAATTCAATTTACCAATGGTTTTGGCGAAATGACCTCGGAAGACGTCAAGTACTCGCTGGAGCGAATCATGGATCCGGCCATGAAGTCACCAAACGCCGGTGACATGGGGTCGCTGAGTCATGTCGAGATTACCGGGCGTTACTCCGGTGTGCTGGTACTGCATTCTCCGTATGCTGCTTTTATCCCGATCGGATTGTGCGCCATGGCCGGCGGAATCCAGTCAAAGAAAGCCCTGGAGTCGGTAGGTGGCCAGTTCGCTATCGAGCCGCCTGCATGTTCCGGGCCCTACCGTTTTGTCAGCTGGCAATCGCAAAGGAAAACGGTACTGGAGAGAAACCCGGATTGGTCGGGGCAACCGGCCGCATTCAGGGAGATTCATATTCACGCGCTAAATGACATCAAGGCGGCTGAACTGGCTTACGAAGCCGGTGAACTTGATTGCACCCAGACCTCGATCGAGTCGGTGGAAGTATTCCGCCGGGCAATGCCACCGTCCAGCCGGCTGGATGTGATCAGTTCTCTGCGTTACTACTGGGTGGGAATGAACATGGAACACCCGAAGCTGACCGATATTCGGGTGCGCCAGGCAGTGCAGTACGGTATCGATGTTGAGGCCGTGATTGAAGCAGCCTGGTTCGGTCTCGCCACACCCGCAACCGGCATCATTGCTCCCGGATTGATCGGTCACCGTGAAAAAGCCGATGTGCCTCTGGCAGGTGACCGGGATAAGGCCCGCCGCCTGCTGGCTGACGCTGGCGTCGAACTACCTTTGAAACTGACCCTTTCCTTACCCGCGCAATCGCTGGAAATGACTGCCGGACAGGTGATCCAGTGGTCACTGGCAAAGATTGGCATCGAGATCGACCTCGACCCGCAGGACAATGCAACGCTGATAACCATGGGCATGGAGTCCGCCGGTGATCGCTGGATGGATGTGCAGTTGCATCTGCAGAATTTCTTCATGCTTGGCGACCCATATTACGCCACCGAATGGTTTATCAGCAAGCAGGTGGGCGTGTGGAACTGGGAGCGTTTTCGCAGTGAAGAATTCGACAATTTGCACCACATCGCCATGGAGCTGAACGATAGCGCTGAACGTGACAAAATCTACCAGCGTATGCAGCACCTGATGGAACAAACGGGTTGCTACCGATTCCTGGCGCATAGCGTCGAATCGTTGTTGTCACGCACCTGGTTGCAACCGGCATACCGTGCTGATGGGTTTCCCATGTACCGGGAGTTCAAACTCTCAGGACCGGATCAGGCCTGACGATGCTGCAATTTATCACACGCCGCCTGGGTATTTCGCTGCTGATCGTGGTGCTCGCCGTGTCGCTGATGTTTGGCATGATTCACATGATTCCGGGTGATCCGACCAGTGTCATCCTGGGGCCACGTGCCACACCTGAATTGCGCGCCGAAATGAACGAACGCATGGGTCTGGATAAACCCATTGCAGTTCAGCTTGGCCGCTTTCTCGGCAAGGTGGCGCGTGGTGACCTTGGTGAAGATCCATTCAGCCGCCGACCGGTGACTGAGATTGTTTTTGAACAACTACCTTTTACGTTGGTGCTGGTGTTCACGGCCATCGGCGCAGCCACTTTACTGGGTGTGCCGCTGGGTTGCTTTTCCGCGATACACCGCGATTCCTGGCTTGACCGGGCCTCGGCTTTGATGTCAGTGGCCTTTATTGCAATCCCGTCATTTGTCGTGGCCTTGTATGCATTGCTGTTGTTTTCGGTACGCTGGCGCTGGTTTCCGGCAATTGGCGCAGGGGAGAGTGGTGATTTGGCAGACCAGGCGCATCACCTGGTGTTGCCGGCGCTGGCACTGGGGCTGGGCTGGATTGGCTACATCGCCAGGCTGGTGCGTTCTTCGATGCTCGAAGTGATGGAAGAAAATCATGTGCGCACGGCACGGGCATTTGGCCTGCCGGAACGTATCGTCATTGGCCGTTATGCGTTGCGTATTGCCATACTGCCAACAGTGACCATACTCGGTCTGGGTATCGGAACCATGATGTCCGGTGCGCTGTTCGCCGAGATCGTGTTCTCCCGACCGGGTATCGGCAAGTTGCTTCACGAAGCCGTGATGACCCGGAATTATCCGGTGGTGATGGGTTCAGTGCTGGTCACCACGGTGTTCTTTGTAATCAGCACACTGGTTTCCGACATCCTCAACGCCATTTTAGACCCCCGGTTGCGCGGCGCGGGAGGCAAGTAATGAGTCGTGCCACGTTACTCAGACCGGACGGGCTGTTGATCAGCACATGGCGCAAGCTGTGTCGTGACCCACTGGGAATGTTCGGTCTGATCATCGTATTGCTTATTGGTGTGCTAACAGTGTTTGCACCGTGGCTGGCGCCATACGACCCCAATGAAGTGGATGTCTACAACCGCCTGTTACCCCCGACCGGCGAACACTGGCTTGGCACCGACCAATTGGGTCGTGATATCTACTCCCGGCTGTTGTGGGGCGGACGTGTAGCGATGAAGGTTTCATTGCTGGCGATTTCAGTATCGATGGCCATTGGAATTGTGCTGGGTATGCTGGCGGGTTTTGGGCCGCGCTGGCTGGACCGTATATTGTTGGTGTTGTTCGATACGATTCGCTCCTTCCCGACCATCATGTTCGCACTGGCCATCGTGGCGCTGGTAGGGTCGTCGCTGAACACGGTGATCGTGATCATCATCATTGCGTCCATTCCAATATATGGCCGCGTGGTCCGGACCCAGACGAAGGCACTGCGCGAACGCGACTTTATCCTCGCAGAACGCGCCATGGGCGCATCGACGCTGCGTATCCTGTTCCGCCACGTCATGCCAAATATCGTCGCGCCGCTGTTTATCCTGGCCTCGATGGATGTACCGGTGGTGGTCGGTATGGAGGCCGGTTTGAGTTTCCTCGGCCTGGGTGTCAAGCCACCGACAGCAAGTTGGGGCAGCATTCTCAATGATGGATATTCCTACATACGTAACTCACCCTGGCCGATCATCGCCGGTGGTATTCCGCTGATACTGGTAACGCTGGGGTTCACCTTCTTCGGTGAGTCACTGCGCGATATTTTCGATCCAAAGCTGAGGAAAAAGGGATGAGTTGTTCTCCCGGTCATCCGGTGCTTGAAGTGGATCGTCTGTCGGTCAGTTACCGTACTGAGCGGGGTGACCTTAAAGCGCTGCGCAATGTCAGTCTGCAGGTACCGCGCGGCGAAATCGTCGGTATCGTCGGCGAAAGCGGTTGTGGCAAATCGACACTGATTTCGGCCATGATTCGCTTACTGGCACCCAATGCCCAACTGGTATCCGGGGAGGTTCGTTTTCAGGGTGAGGATTTGCTGTCACTGGCCCCGGAGGCCATGCGCGCCTTGCGCGGTGATGAGTTGGCGATGGTGTTCCAGGATCCAATGACCAGCCTCAACCCGGTGCTGAGTATCGGCCGGCAGATGTGTGACATCCAGTACCGCCTGAAAGAATCGAAAGCCGACAAGAATGCACGCTCCATGCGGATGCTGGAGAAGGTAGGAATACCGGACCCGCAAGCCCGTCTGCGGGACTACCCGCACCAGTTGTCGGGTGGTATGCGACAAAGGGTGGCCATTGCGATGGCCCTGATGATGAAACCGTCACTGCTGATTGCCGATGAACCCACGACTGCGCTGGATGCCACGCTGGAAGTACAGATCATTCACCAGTTGAAGGCGCTGCAGGCAGAAATTGGCTGTTCCATCCTGTTTATTTCGCACCACCTTGGCGTGATTGCCGAACTGTGTGACCACGTGGTGGTGATGTATGCAGGTGAGGTGGTGGAAACCGGCAGTGTGCGGGAGATATTTCATTCCCCCTCACACCCGTATACACGCATGTTGCTCGCCTGTGACCCGGGTGGCATCACCGAACGCACCAGGGTGTTGCCGATCATCCCCGGTTTCCTGCCTGACCTGGTGGATCTACCCGCAGGATGTGTTTATCGGGATCGCTGCGACATGGCTACCGATGTCTGTGCTGAGCAAAAACCTGAACTCAAAGACATGGAAGGCCGCAAAGTGGCCTGTCTTATGGCGGTGGAGTCGTCATGAGTAAATTGCTGAATGTCCATGATGCCCACGTTCGCTACCCGCTTGCTCACCGACTGCTGGCCCGTTTGACCGGCAACCACCAACCCTGGGTCAACGTGGTACGCGGTGTCTCGCTGGCCATCGACAAGGGAGAAACGCTGGCCGTGGTTGGTGAAAGTGGTTCCGGTAAAACCACGCTGGTGATGGCGTTGATGGGGCTGGTGCCGTTACACCGGGGTGAAGTCGAATTTGAATCAAAGCGCATCCTGCAAGGCCCCCGTGGCCGTCTTAAACCCGACCGGCGGCGGGTCGCGATGATGTTCCAGGACCCGGTTGGTTCGCTGAGTCCACGGATGACGGTACGTGCTGCACTGGCGGAGCCGTTTGAAATCCATGCGCCGGAAGTGAAGGATACCGGTGCCGAAGTTGCCCGGTTGCTGGACATGGTTGGGCTGCCGGTAGAGTTTGCCGATCGCTATCCACACCAGCTTAGCGGCGGTCAGGCGCGGCGCATCGGTGTGGCCAGGGCCCTGGCCCTGAACCCGGCACTGCTGATTGCGGACGAACCCACGGCCGGGCTTGATGTTTCGATACAGGGTGATGTACTGAACCTGCTGTCCGGTTTGCAGATGCGGCTGGGCCTTGGCATCGTCATCATCACCCACAACCTGAATATCGTGCGCCACGTCGCCGACCACATGGCCATCATGTACCTGGGTAAATTTATCGAGCAGGGATCATCAGAGGACATCTTCCACCACCCGCGACACCCTTATACCAAGGCGTTGCTGTCGGCCAACCCCAACCCTGACCCGGATGCACAAAGCGATCGCCTTGACCTCGCCGGCGAGGTCCCCAGCTTGCTAAACATCCCCGGCGGTTGCGAATTTCACAGCCGTTGCCCGTTTGTGCAAAACGATTGCCGGGAATCTGCTCCTGTGTCCCGGGAAGCTTCACCGGGACATGTTTTCCAGTGTCATTACCCACTAAAAAAGGACTAAAGAAACGTGGGGTCGAAACGTGGGGTCAGAGTAAAGTACCCGAGTAAATATGAAATGCCTGGTTATCCCGGTCAGATTACCGCGAGCCCGTCACTTTGGCCGTGGTTTGATGTTTTTTCGTACAGCGCGTGAATACCAAATGACAGGCGCGATCACCAGCAGAGCCACAACACCCAGGATGACGGCAAACGTCTGGTTTACAGTAGACAGGTTTGAGATTGATGCTGCCAATTCGTTGTTAACCTGTTCGGCAAAAGCAATGGGCCCTATTGCTGCGTCCTTTGCGATTGAAAACCCCTGGCTGAAAGCACTCTCCCATCCCATCGCAGATAGAGACGCATAAGCTTTGTAACCAATGGCTGCAGCGCCCATGGCCAGAAGCCCAATTCCAACGGTGCCCATTCCCACGAGACCAAATCCAACCGCACCCACGGTGACCAGACCGCACGAAACGATACCCACGCTGACCGGCGCCACGGCAAAGCCACCCCAGGCAAACAGTAACCCATAGGCCCTGTGACCTGCCGCAATCCAACCGATCGCGTGTGGCTCTCCTTCTTCCGCCATTGCAAACCTGGCGTGAATCAATGGCACGCCCAACAGTGTAATACGGCTCCTGTATTCGCCCTTTTTGGAGCCGGGTTGATCGTCAGGTGATTCGAACAGGTCGGGTCTGCGGAGTCTCTCAGCTGTTCTCAAAGCTCGCGTAGCCTTTAACAATCGCACTGTAAGCATGAGATAGCTCACGACAAAAGAGATCACCAATACTTGTGAGAGAATGGCAATGTAGCCAATATTCCCGTGAGGCACCAAAGCCAGGTAACGCAGTAAAAACAACCCTGCTATAAACACCAAGGCGATCGCAACGAAGACCACCGTTGTCTTTATCACGGTTCTTCGCTCACGATTGGTTCGCGATTGATCCAGGTTTGCCCTCAATGCAAAAAAAGAGCTGATAAAACCCGATGCCGTTGCGAGAAATGTGACGATGCTTGCCCACTTGAATGCCGTACCAAGCTTTGCAGCAACCAGCCCGGCCCCGGCCGCTTTGGCAGGCGGCGCAACCGTGGTCAATGCCGCCAGCACGCCCGCTGTAAATACCTGTCCCGGAGCGCTTCGCGACAGGGCGCCTTCCACAAAACGCATCATCTTTTCCTGCAGCAGCTTTCGGCCACGGGAAAGACGCTGTTTTACGGCATCTTCACTCAGGTCCAATTCGCGCGCGACGAGTTCTACCGAGCGCTGCTCGCGATAGTACAAAATCAGGGTTTCCCGGTAAGTTTCCGGTACGGTTTCCAGTGCCTGCCACAGCAAGGCCTGCTCTTCTTCTTTCATTGCAACATCTTCAATAGATTCGTCGTTTGATTCCAAAATTCCAACTTGATGAAGTTCACCCGCATGACGTATCGGCTGTCGTGCCTCCTTTCTCCGGTGATGACTGACCTTGAACCTGAGAATGCCGCAAAGCCACGACTTGAGCTTTTCCGGTTCTCTCAGGCTTCCCAGTTTCTTCCAGGCTTCAACAAAGGCCTCTTGAGCCACATCTTCGCTTTCGCCCAAATTGCCGAGGGACGAATACGCCAGTGAACAAAGAAGACGCTGGTAGCGGGTGACAACTTTTCCGAAGGCCTGGTGCTCACCTTCGAGGCACGCTGTCACGAGGGAAGCGTCGTCGAGGTCATCCAGGGCCAAACTGTTTTTGTCAATTTTCATAAGCATCAATTAGTAGTGCCCAATTGGAAACAAAAGGTGACAAAGTTCTTTTTGATGATCAAAACCTACCCGCAAATCAAAAAAGTCGAAAATATTTGTCACCTGATGGCAAACGCGTGGCACTTATAGGCAGAACCACGAATTGAAGCGCCTTTTTCAGCACAAGATTCGTCCCTTTAAGAAACCATGGACATATTAATATCATGAAATCACTTAGCTTACTCAATCGCATAACCCCGATAACAATGGCAGCCGTCATTTGCGTTGCAACATTCAATTCCACAATCGCTGCCGCCCTCGACCGGACAATCGACGACTTCAGCGACCCAACTAACAACAGCCTTGGCTTTGAACGCCAGTTTGTCACCGACGCGGTTTCCGGTGGGCAAACAAGCATGGAACATAGCTTTGAAGCAGGCATTTTCTCTGCAAAGGGAGAAATCTCACCACCACGCGGCCAACCTGGCTGGGCCAGCACCGTGTTACTTCTTGAGAGCCAGGGACTGCCTCAGGACGTCAGTGCCTATAATGGTATTCGCCTGCTTGTGCGGGTAAATAAGGGAAACCTTTCAATATCTGCCAACAGCTCAGAGATTACCAACTTCGATTATCACGCCGCCCTGGTTACCCGCCAGGCCGACAACGAGTTTCATGAAGTAGTGATTCCTTTTTCAGAGATGAAACGAGCCTGGTCCGAACAGACGAGCCTAAATACCAAAACACTTACCAGCCTCAGTATCGTTGCATTCGATATCCAACAGGGAGCTTTTGATTATGAAATCGACGAGGTTAGTTTTTACTAAAATTGATTTCGCTGTAGCTTTCAGCCTGGTTGCTATGCCGCTAACTCCTTGAGGTCCCATGAAAACCGCAAATTTGAATAGCCGATTAAACTACCTCGATGCCGTAAGAGCTTTCGCCTTGCTGCTCGGCATAGTATTTCACGCCAGTTTATCCTTTGTGCCCGTGTTTATTGGCTGGGCGGTCATGGACATATCGACCAGTTCCTCCATCCTGGGCTTCATTCTTGTCAGCCACTCGTTCCGAATGGAGCTTTTCTTCCTGATAGCCGGTTTTTTCAGCCACATGACGTTTCACCGAAAAGGAGCCGGTAACTTTATAGGTTCACGGCTAATGCGCATTGCTATCCCATTCGTTGCGGGCTGGTTCATACTCAGACCGCTGATTGTTTCATCATGGGTGATGGGCGGAGAAAGTATGCAGGGAGACGTCAATGTTATAAGTGGCTTAAAAACCGGCTTCCAATCGTTGGGTCAACTTCCAACAGACTTGCTGACCGGAACCCATCTTTGGTTTCTCTATTATTTACTTCTTATCACGGCCATTGTTCTTGTGCTCCGCACCGTTATCAGCCTGATGCCCGGTTTTTATACATCTGCGACAATACGGGCAGACCGGATTGTTGCCTGGCTTGCAAACTCACGCTTCTCGTGGCTGGCCGTTAGCCTTCCCACTGCCGCATGCCTGTGGTACATGAATAACTGGGGCATGGATACACCCGACAAGTCCCTCGTTCCCCAGCTGCCTGTTCTCCTCGTTTACAGCGGCTTTTTTGGCTTTGGCTGGTTGTTGCACAGACAAAAGGGGCTTATCGAGTGTTTTTCGCGTATCACCCGGAGTGGAGTAGCCCTTTGTATCGTCAGCGTTGGGCTCACGCTTGTATTGTCTGCCTACCAAACCGACAGGGGGCATCCTGATTGGAACCTGATTCGTGCAGGATTCGCCATCAGCTACGCGATCATGATGTGGTCACTGGTTGCCCTGAGTATTGGCCTGTTCAAAAGGTTCTTTGACAAGCCCAGCAGGTTTGTCCAGTACATCGCTGATGCGTCTTATTGGCTTTACCTCATCCACCTGCCTGTCGTGGTATGGCTGCAAATCGCATTTGCAGAGCTACCGCTCCATTGGTCACTGAAACTCATGTCGATTTCACTTCTCACGATTGGAATATCACTGGTTCTGTATGATCTCTTTGTTCGCTCCACCTTGATCGGTAAAACGTTGAATGGCAGTAAAAAACAAAGTGTTTTGTTTCGTTGGGGACAAGCAGCTTGGTCAGTTTAGACAAAAAAGACATCAGGTACGAAAATCAGGTGCTTATCGCCGGGCGCTAACTGTATCATTGGCGAAGGGGCTCACGCCCAAAAAAGGAATGAGGAGATAATTGTCATGGCCAGTGTCGAAAACGTGCGCCTTGCGATAACGGCTTCAACGATAAAACCCGGTCACAGCGATATAGCGTATTCATACGAACTGCATCCAAGCGAGTTGGACTGTGGCTGGAAGCGTGAATACACGATATCCGCAGTACTGTATGGCGAAGACATGATCGAAGATGATGTTCTCGCCTGGGGAAAGGACGAACACAAGGTCAGGTTTGAAGATTCCCGACCAGGTGAGCCGATAAAGGTGGAAAGAGTTTTTGAAGTTGAAACAAAGGTCCTGGATGAGGATTTGTTTGGGGATGACGAAGTCTACCTGATGGTCGAAGCACGCTCCGGTTTGCGCGCTGATGCAGCCGGCGAAAACCTGGTCATGAGCAGGAGTAATACCGTTATCGGGAATTTCTGAGTATTCTCTACCCAGGTTACCCCATTCAGATCAGGTTTAATCCGGTCATTGCATCATGTATTGCGGTTTTTGAGTCACTTGTCAGTGGCACCATCGGCAAACGACAAAACTCATCACAAAGACCCAACAATGATGCGGCATACTTAGGGCCGGCGGGATTTGGTTCTGCAAACAGCGCCAGGTGCAGCGGCATCAGCCTGTCCTGGATGGCCATGGCTTTCTTATAATCGCCATCACGGCAGGCCGCCTGCATTTGAGCGCAAAGTGCAGGTGCAATGTTTGCCGTGACAGAGATGCAACCATTACCACCAGCGGCATTATAGGCAACTGCGGAGCCGTCCTCACCGGACAGGTAGGAAAACCCGCCTTTGATCAGCATACGCTCAACATTCGGTCTGGTGAGATCTGCCGTCGCATCTTTGACGCCGGCAATGTTGGGCAGAGCGGCTATCCGGGCCATTGTTTCCGGCAGTATGTCAACCGTTGCACGCGGGGGGATATTGTAAACGATGACAGGAATCGTGCTGATATCGCTCAGCGCTTCAAAATGCCTGAACAGGCCTTCCTGGGACGGCCGGTTATAGTACCCGGCAACATGAAGTGCCGCGTCCGCCCCTAATTCCTGTGCGTGTTTATGATAAAAGATGGCTTCCCGGGTATTGTTTGAACCCGCACCCGCAACGACCGGTATGCGGCCGTCTGCAGCCTTTACCACCAGTTCTATCACACGGCAATGTTCCACTTCAGTCAGGGTTGCCGATTCGCCCGTTGTTCCGACTGGCACGATACCATTGGTGCCTTCTTCGATATGCCAGCGAACCATATCCTGCAATGCATTTTCGTCAATACCGTCATTTCGAAATGGTGTGACAAGTGCGACCAGCGATCCACGTATCATGATGTATTCCAGTTTGATTTCAACATTTCTTAATCTCCCAGCCTGAGCAGGTCATTCAGGGCAGTTTTTTCACGTGTCCTGGCGTCTACCTGTTTGACGATAACCGCGCAATACAACGAGTGGGTACCATCAGCCGCAGGCAGATTGCCGGACACCACGACGGAACCGGCGGGCACCCGCCCGTAACTGACTTCACCCGTTTGACGATTGTATATTTTAGTACTCTGTCCTATAAACACACCCATCGAAATGACGCAGCCTTGCTCAACGATCACGCCTTCGACAATTTCAGAGCGGGCACCGATAAAACAGTCGTCTTCGATAATCGTCGGGCAGCCCTGGATGGGCTCAAGCACACCGCCAATACCCACACCGCCTGAAAGATGCACATTGCTGCCAATCTGCGCGCAGGTGCCGACGGTCACCCATGTATCGACCATTGTTCCACTGCCGATATACGCGCCTATATTGACATAACTGGGCATCAGGACCACGTCCCTTGCTATGTAAGCTCCCTGCCGAACCCGTGCATCAGGGACCACGCGAATACCCGCATCTTTGAAATTATCCTCGGTATAATCCGCAAATTTCATTGGAACCTTGTCATAAAACTGACTGACGGCCCCTTTGACGGGTACGCTGTCGTGCAAGTGGAAACTCAGCAAAACCGCCTTTTTTAACCATTGATTGACCTTCCAGCCAGCTTCGGTTTTTTCAGCAACACGTGCCTGGCCGCTGTCGAGTAAGCCAATACACTCTTTTACCGCGGCTTCAAGGTCGCGGTCACCCCTGATGGCATCGCCATTTGATTTGCGGTCCCAACCGCTTTCGACGATTTGAATTAGTTTGTGCATGTGTGTTTCCAGGGTAGAAAAATTGCTGCCAATGCGGATGATAGCGCATAAACTTGTGCTTATGATGACGAAAATGAACATAGCAATTCTGGGTAGCGGGCGAATGGGGCTGGCGGTTCAGCGTTGTATCGAGGCTGCTGATGATCTCGTTCTTGCAGGTTGCTGGTCGCGTTCCACGCCATCGGGCGATCTGTTTTCGATCCTGTCCCGCGCCGACGTGGCCATTGACTTTACCTTGCCCGGGGCAACTCAAGAGGTTGTGCGGGCAACCAGTGAGGCGAATATTCCACTGGTTTGCGGTGTAAGTGGCCTGTCAAAATCGACCTATCAGCAACTGGTTGCGGCAGGCGCCAAGATACCTGTCTTATATGACCGTAACATGAGTTTGGGTGTTGCCGTTTTGCAACGCATGGTTCAGATGGCCGGTGCGGCTCTTGGTGATCAGTTCGAAGCGCAGATTCAAGAAACTCACCATGTTCATAAAGTCGACGCTCCGTCCGGTACGGCCCTGCAATTGGGCGAGGCGCTTGCCGCGGCCCGCGGACAAGTGTTGGGTGAGGTTTTTCACTATGATCCTGAAAACAACAGTGCTCCGGAAAGTGGTCAGATTACGTTCAGGTCAGAGCGGCGTGGTGAAGTCCGGGGCGAACACACCGTGTTTTTTGGCAATGCCAGTGAAAGCCTGACGCTTGAGCACAAGGTAATTGATCGCGGCGTGTTTGCAGATGGGGCGCTCAAGGCTGCCCGGTGGCTGGTGAAGCAGCCGCCCGGATTTTACAGTATGCAGGATGTTGTTGGTCAATAACGAAGAATAGTCTGTTTCATTGGTTTTCCAATTACTCTGTGCTCAACAATCACACTGCAGATATGAGACCCCAGGGTAAAGTAAACAGCAAGCATACGATGAATGAAAAAACTGGGTATGCTGGCAAATTTGCGATCATAGACGCCACCGGGATCTGTGGCACGGGTGTCCTTGCCCGTGATGGGCAATTGGGCATCAAGACATTGATAGGAACACAGTCACCCTACAAGTTCAGGATTAACAAAACATGAATATCAAGGCTAAAACTGGTGTTGTTTGGGCGCTTGCTGTTGGTGTACCTGTCTTGTTGCTTATCGTGGGGCAATTCACCCCAAACAAAGATTTTCTAGTTTATGTTGGTTACTCCATACCGGTTCTGATCACATTTGCGGTTGGGTTGGAGCTGTACGTTTTGAAGGACGCCTTCATTGCACATTGGAAGAAGATGACAGATACATCCCGGTTTATGTGGGCTATCTACATTGGTCTTTTGCTTATTGTCTATATTGCTTTTATGACGCAATTCTATTAATTCAAGGGGTTCAGATAGGCAGACCAATCAGGACGCCAACAAGTGATGCCTGGTTTTACCTGTTGGCAATGGTATTTCCATCGGTGAACTTAATTCCATCATGTTGAAACGGGCTCCAGGCCAAGTTCTTGACGTTCCTTATTGAGGTGCTCAAGCATGCGGGTCTGGATCGCTTCGTACTCCGGCATACCTTCGAGTTCTGACACGTGCGGCAAATCATCCACGATGCGAGCAGAGAAAACCCTACCGGAGTCAACCGCGGCGGCGAGAAACTGCAACGCGGTTTCAGCTTGCTGCGCCATGGCGTAGTACGCGGCTTCGTTTGTAAAAAACATGAAGTTACTCAAGCCTTGTTCGGCAAGTGAATCATGTGCTGTGCGCACACGAGCCATTGCATCGTCAAATTTATCCTGGTTGCCGGTGCGTTTATATGCCAGGGCAATTTCAAGCATGTTGTCATAGCCCCTGTAGCCACTGGACGGAAAGTCGAGCTGGAAATCATCGAGGTCAGACCAGGTTTCCTCCAGGAACTGAACTAGTGCTTCCGATTGATTATTGATGTTTAAAAGTTCGAGTAGCCAGCCCACATCGCCGTCGGATGCAAGGTTCCGGGCCATAATCATGGCTTCTTCCGATCTGCCCAGATGATGCAGACCAAGAATCTTTCGCCCTTTATAGCCTTCAGTAGCCAGGCGCCCATACTGGTGGGTTCCCCTCAGCAGTTCGCTCAACATGATGCGTGAGACCCGGGCATCGGGCCTTAGTTGTACTGCGGCTTCAGCCAGCCTCAAACCTTCTGCGTATTTGCCCTGCGCGCGACGGATCCATGCGTCGGCCTGCAGGATGGTCTCGTCTGTGGGCATGAATGGCCTGGCTTTTTCTACAACTTCGATGGCCTTGTCTATATCACCCAACTGAGCGTGGAGAATTACCAGGTTGCCAATACCCGGCGGGTATAAGGGGTCACGTTGCATCACATCTTCAAGAATTTGTCGGCCCGCGGCGGGTTGGTTGATGCCGATTTTTGCATTACTCAGCCAGTTGGCTGCATCATTCATGTTCGGGTTGATGGCCAGGGCTTTTTCCAGTGTCTCGATTTCTTCGGCCTTCTTGTCCGGGTAACTCGAATAATAAAGACCAAGACCGGCCAGGCCTTCTGCCAGTTCAGGATCCAGCCTCAATGCCTGGTCCAGATACAACCTGGCGCTTGAATTCGCCTGTTTCCAGGGTATGTTCCCATAGGAATTATCCGCCAGCAGTAAAGCTGTAACACCCCGTTGCGCGTATGCAGGGGCGTAGTTCGGATCCAGTGCGATGGCCTGGTCCAGGAGTTCTGCCGCCGATTCCAACGGCAACTTCGATCTTTCGTACATGCGTTGTTTGGCCAGCAGATAGTTATCGTAGGCCTGCGAATTGGTTCGCGCACTCACCACGGTCGTTGGCGCCTCACCCACCAGGTGCGCTTTAAGCTGTATCAGGATGGCGTTAGAGATTTCGTCCTGAATGGCAAATACATTTTCGAGCTTACGGTCGTAGCTTTCCGACCAAAGATGAAAGCCGTTGTCCACGCGGACCAACTGAGCGGTAATACGGACCGTATCGCCAGCCTTGCGCACCGAACCTTCCAGGATGTGGTCAACACCCAGTGCTTCACCAATGGTCCTTAGGTCCTGGTTTTGACCCTTGAAGGCAAATGAGGAAGTGCGCCCGGCCACCTGCAACTCCTTGACCTTGGCCAGCGCATTGAGAATCTCTTCGGAAATACCATCGGAGAAATACTCGTTACTGCTGTCCTCCGACATGTTGACAAAAGGCAGCACAGCGATGGACTTGTCGAGTTGTGCGGGTACATTTTCAGTCGCAGTCTGATCCGATATCGCCTGCGTGGTGGCCTCAATAAGGGCGGCGTCACGCGCGGTGGAAAGCACCAGCTTGTCATAGGCAAAGTAGACCAGCGCCACTGCCATCACGCCTATTATTATGAAATTCAGCTTACGGCCTGTTTGTTTCGTGACCGATTGGCTTCGGTCGACGTCCTTCTCTTTCTTGATGCCCTCAGGTGTCAGTTCGTATGCCCAGGCGAAAAACAGGGCGATGGGGAAGCCAAGAATCAGCAGGAAAATCACATATTTTCCGGCGCTTTCGGAAAGCCCAAGCAAATCGATCAGGATATCAGTCAACTGCAAAAGCAGCCATGCAGCCACGATGTAGGCAACACCTACCTTGAATACGTTTCTGCGCTTTAATTCATCAAATAGTGACAAGAGCTGGCTTCTTTGTGTCCGTTACTGCTTGTAAGCATAGTTTGCCTGACACACAAATGCCAAAACAAATAGTCATAACCGGGTTTGGTTACCACCACGTCATCTGCACATAGAGATAAGCACCAGTCTAATCGCGTTAGGTACGCTAGCCAGGTCACCATCTTCCAGGAACCTGTGACTGAGTCCGAACAAGACTATAGTGGCTACCGCTGTTGGAGACGATAGGCCAATCACCGGAGCAACTGGACGCCATCGAGTTCGAGTTAAAGCCACCCTGAGGGCTGGACGGGATGCTTTTAACACTTGTGTTACTTCCGTTTTTGGCTGCAAACCGACCTGTTAGAAATGCGGCCAAGTCAGCCATTTATCTATGGCGGAGTCATTTCTTTCGCTCGTCTACGGAATACCGAGCTTGAAACCAAGATAACTCCAGCCGTGCCTGCTATTAAGAAAAAGAAGATCATTCCGGTAGCCTGGAATCTCGATAGGCCAATATCACCCATGAGGTTTAGGGATGTGTGGAGAAATAGAGCTATTAGTAGACTACCGTCAGTATGAACGTAGAACCACGTAAAGATCACCGACAGCGGCAGGACGTATACGATACGAGCGAGAATCGCCTCAAGCCCCTCGCCGCCGAACCCTGCGTAAAGATCGATCGGTAGATGCCACACTCCCCACATCATGCCCAGGACGAGAGATGCCCAGAGTGGACTCATCCTTTCTAATAGTGCTGGCAATAGAAAACCACGCCAGCCAATCTCCTCTCCCAGGGAACCTCCCAGCAGCAGGTTGTGTGAAAAGGCAAACAGCACAATCCAGAGAGAACTCAATGCGCCACTTTCAAACGCTGAAACCTCCAGCGCGCCGCCCCTTGCATTTGCAAGAAACCAGGCCAACAAGAATAGGCCTGGTAGCAAGGTAATGGAGAGAATCACCCACCCGCTCCCCGGTCTCGTCTGGCGCCCGCCTGTTCCGGGACTAAGAAGATATCTGTTCACCGGATAGAAGAACAGGACAATCAATACGCCAGCAGCTACGGCGACTATTGAAGGTGTGACCGAGAGATCGATGATCCTCGATGGGGAAGCTTGGACAACAAGCAAACCTGGTAGGAAGATTGGCAAGAGAAGAACCGAGAAAATTCGAAGGTTGTTTTGGAGCAGTTTCTTATCGATCAAACTCGACACAAGCAATGCAGAAAATGCCGGTCCAAAAACACCGATTTGGGCGACAAGCCAATACACATCGTATGCCCCCGTACCCCCTCGCGGGAGCACGCCAGAGAACACCCAAATCGACCACGACAGTAAATACGTCAGTATCAGAAATAACCAAAGAAACCCGTTGGATACTTTGATTTCACTTGAAACTGGAACTGCCATTTCCTGGTTACCTGACGGTAAAGACGAGAATGAGCAGCAATATATCCAACGATGTTCAAGCTATCCGAACATAGCCTTTGAGTCATATCCTGCCCTATAGATCAATTATAGACCAATGACGGTTTTCGGCCAGAATCCGCCATGTGAGTATGGCTCATTCCGTCAGGGTGACCATTGTTTTAACTAGCTGCCATTAGGCTATACTAACGATGAATGGC
>Ga0102946_1000289_pt1 | contig 17522 bp, 12 predicted proteins | sample SalPon2A_A_D1_MG_FD_78209 | JGI IMG/M metagenome (GOLD analysis project Ga0102946, IMG submission 78209) | Soil microbial communities from South San Francisco under conditions of wetland restoration - Salt Pond MetaG R2A_A_D1_MG | ecosystem: Environmental > Terrestrial > Soil > Wetlands | place... | reverse complement strand
TGACCTTGTCAGGGCCGAGACCAAAACCAAAGAGAATCGACTCCTTTACGATAAGGTGAAAAATGTTTCTGGAAATCTTGATGCTGCAGAGAATGTCCTTTCTGTTTCAGAAGGTGGATCACTTGATATTCTGCGTGCCCAAATTCTCAAGGCTGAACAGTACAAAATGGAGTTGTCGAACAAATATGGCACAAAGCATCCCCTGATCCTCAAGGCTCAAGCCGATTTGAACGTTTTGAAGAACAAGAGGCGTCAAGAGATCAATCGGATTATCGAGAAGATAAGAAACCAGTATGAGCTGGCCCTGTTAAATGAAAGCAGTATCCGTGGCCAACTCAATGAAGCGAAAGCAGAGTCTCTCGACCTTAATGAAAAATATGTTCGATATAGTGCGCTCAAGCGTGAAATAGAGACAAACAAACAGCTCAACAGTGCCCTTTTGACGAAGCTCAAGGAGCAAAGTATCACCGGTGAGACTCGCCCGGTCAATATATGGATAGTCGAACATGCAAAAACACCTAAGAATCCCGTGAAACCGGTCGTCAAAGCCAATTTGATTCTGGGTTTGCTTTTCGGTCTGTGTTGCGGAGTCGGCAGTGCTTTTCTGGTTAACCATGTTGATAACGGGATCAAATCGATCGAAGGTCTGGATGAAGAGCTTGGTGTCCCATTACTCGGGGGGGTCCCTTTTAATAACAAGACCAATGCCATGAGCGAAATAGCGAGGACCGATCCTCTATCTGTATATGCCGAGAGTTATAATGCCCTCCGCACAACCTTGCTGCTCTCCTCTGTCGGTATGCCACCGAAGCGGATATTGGTGACGAGTTCAATCGCAGGCGAGGGGAAAACCACTTCTGCTGTGAACCTTGCACTGACTATGGCAAAAAATGGCTCACGCGTTCTACTACTGGATGCCGATCTGAGAAAGCCGAATATACACAAAATATTCAATTTAAAAAACAAGACCGGCCTGAGCAGTTTCCTTACGGGAGGGACCTGCAAGTCGATTCTTTTCAAAGGATCACTGGATAACATGGCGATCATTCCTGCCGGCCCGATTCCCCCGAATCCTTACGAGCTACTTAATTCCGACCGTATGGTCGAGCTTGTGGAAACCCTTAGTAACGAGTTTGATGTCATTATCTGTGATTCACCGCCGGTCTTCCCGATTTCTGATTCACGTCTGTTGAGTCGCGCTTTTGATGGTCTGATTCTGGTTGCCCGGTCGGGCCTGACAACTTATCCGATGGCAAAAAACAGTATAAAGTTGTTGCGTGACGTTAATGCACGCATTATCGGCCTGGTTTTAAATGCCATACACCCCAGAGACCAGGAAGAGTATTACACATACTATTCAAAATACATGGAGGAAACGGAAAATGTGAAAGCAGTCGCCCCTGGCGTATCACTCAAAAAGGCTGCAGGGAAGGAGTAGTTGCCAAAACAATTAATGCCGGACACGATTTATATCAAGCCGAAGCAGGGCCGCTGAAGTGAGAGTTTTATTAATGGAACAGGCTAGTTCCTCCAGAAGATTAATACGTTTTTGTGTCGTCGTACTCCCACTTGTATTCTCTGCACCCTTGCCAGCCGTTCTTCCTTTTTTCTGCCTCTTTTGCCTGCTTTCTTCTAGTTTAAGCCTGTTAAAGCTGGATCACCCTGAAACATCAAGACTCTTTGCAGCATCCGGCTCTCTAATCCTCATCGCATTGTACTGCATTTTTCAGTTAACTCCTCTGCCACCATCCTGGCTGCAAAAAATTTCCCCGGGGACATGGCAGGCCTACAATGAAACTATATGGGTTCTGCAGCCGGGTGTATGGATGCCGTCTTCGATTGATTTCGAAAAGACACTTCTGGCGGGGTTGTTTGTCGTTTCGGTCGGAGGCCTCTGCCTGGCCGTCATCCAACTTGCGCAAAACAGCCGGCATCTGCAGGAGTTGTTACATGCTATTGCTTTCTCAGTCTTAGTCTGGTCGCTGATTGCAATTGTTGTTGCCATTTTACTTGTTACCCAACCATTTCGGATTATTGATCATGACAGTTGGGTCTCATTACTTCATACACAATGCCTGTTCTGGTCCGTCGTCTTTTTGCCAATCGTCATCGCCGGTTATTCTGCGACTCGCTCAAATCTCAGCAAACGCCCATTCAGATTGCAGTTTAGAGCCTACCTCAAGGCTCCGGTAGACCATTTACACGTTATCCATGTATTCGCTATCGCGCTGGTCATCTTCAGTGTCCTGATAGCTCTCTCCCCCCTGTATCTAATTGCCTCTCTCTCCGGCTGGTTGTTGTTAGCCTCCATCAGGCAAGTGCTGGCAACGAACCGTAACGAGAGAAAACTATACCTTTCCACATCGTTTGCGGTAATTAGTATTTCAGGACTTATAGCCTTTGGGAGGCTGCTGAACGTTTACGCCTGGAGTTTTCAACAGAGTCCGGTTGCCTCTATTGCAATCCCTCCCCGGTGGCAGTTCTCATGGCTTGGCTGTGGACTTGGCGCACAGCATGATATTTTGATCCGGGAGGTTAATCCTGCGGGAGCCGCCGATGGCTATAACGGCCTGAACGGTCTGTTCTCACTGTGGCTTGGCCTGGGAGCATGTGGTGTGTCGCTGAGTCTGTTGACGTGCGTCGCACTGATCATATACGGAAACAGGTATCGTTCTATGAACACAGGCCGGCTAACAACTAAAATATACGCAGGAGGACTGTCCAGCCTGATCCTGGTTGTCGTCCTTGCGGTGACAGATAAACATATAGCCTGGCCGTCAGTTATTGCCGGGGCGTTCCTTGCTGCGGCAATAGCCGCCGGCGCGAAGGCAAGTCGCCATTGGACGTATGACTACTCATCCGAAGCGACGAAAAGAGAGATGTGGGCGCCTCGCACGATAGCCTCTGTGTTGTTACTTGTTTTAACCGCTGGCAGTCTGTACCTGGGAACCCTTGCCGTGACATCTTTCTACCAGGCCAATGTTAAAGTGTCAGTGCAACCTGGTCATGAAGTCAACCTGGGCGAAACTTTAGTCGAAAGAGCAGGGTTCCTTAACAAATGGGTTCCTCTCAACACTTCATTAAAGATGGCTTTTGGATACAGATTACTGTCTCTTGGTCTGGGATCGGATGCCTTAAGGATGTTTAGTGATACCCTCTTGCTGAAGCCCCTGTCTCCAGAAACCCTTGTCGCGGCAGTTGTCACTTCTGCAGAACTGGGCCATGATGAACAAGCCCTGAAATTATTACAAAGCAAGGCCGTTGAGAGGTATAGAGGCGGACCGCACCTGGAAAACCTTGTCGCCAGAGCACTGAAAACTCCGGAGTCGGTTGTAACCAAAGAGTTCATGACGATGGCTTTTTCAAACGACCCCCGTAATTCTTCGCGATATTTGAATCTGATGCTTTTAGCTGGTTATGATCTCAAGGATCTCCGCAGCCATTTGCCGCTGCGTTCGGAAGCAATAATGGCCTACGGAGACATCCTTTTAGAGTCCGGGGAAATTGATGCTGCCGAAATCGCATATATTGAAGCCGTGTCCCTGAATTCCGAGGAGCACAGCAACGTCATGACCTTCATTCGTGTTGCTGAATACTTTGCAGACTCTGGCAAGTATTCAAATGCGTTGGTTGTTGTGCGGGCGGGACTGGATGTCTTTCCGGATGATTCGAAACTTCACCAAATGGCTGCAGAGCTTGCAGCACGGAACTAGCACGGCAGAAGTCACAATAAAGTTGACATGTCTGTGACATCTTTGCCTTGGGTATTTTCAGTATCAAACAGATAACTTTAAGTGGTGGTTGGTTGAACTTGAAAACAGGATTTTCAATGAAAAACCCATAAATCTTTTTTTATTGATAAAATATTATCAACATAAAAATTTATGGCTTTACTACCTTTAATTTCAGACGCAGGATGTCAATAGTATGGGACAGTCAATAACACTACAGACCGGGGCCTGGTATGGCGACCAGGCTATTGAACTGGATGTTCCTGAAACATGGGACGTCACCATTCATCATCCACGTTCTGCCAAGCCATTAAATGACCAGGAAATTCTGGAGAAACTAGAGGCCCCGGTTGACCAGATGCCACTCAGTGAACTATGCCGAGGTAAATCGTCGCCGTTGATTATTGTTGACGACCTGAATAGACCGACTCCAGCAGAAAAAATAGTCTCTTTTCTGCTGGATGTTTTTCAACAAGAAAACATACCGCTTGCCAATGTTACCCTGTTGATGGCAACTGGCACCCACGGCCCGCCTCCGGCAGATGGTATGGAGAAAAAAGTTGGCCGTTTTGCGGCTTCTAACTGCGAGATTCTGAACCATGATTGTTACCGTAACATAAAGAAGATTGGTAAAACCTCCTTCGGAACACCGGTTCATATCAATGAGGCTGTTCTGAAAAGCGATCTGGTCATCGGTGTCGGCGGAATCTACCCGAACCATACCGCCGGCTTTGGCGGCGGGGCAAAGATTATTCTCGGCGTACTGGGTATGCGCTCGATATTTCATTTACACAATACCCACGAACGCTCGGGCTGGGGAGCAGACGGAATTAACGGCTCATTCAGGAAAGACCTGGAAGAAATTGCCGATATGGCCGGACTCCATATGGTCATTTCAGTTCAAATTGACATGCAGAGAGAGATTATCCAGGTTCACTGTGGTAATCCACGCGAGTACTTTCCTGAGGCGGTAAGCTTTTGCAGGGAAGTTTTTACAGCACCCAGACCGCATGATGCCGACGTCGTTATCTCAAATGCGTACCCCAATGATCTCTCCTTGACCTTTGTGAAATTAAAAGGGGTTTTTCCATTAAAATATTGCCCCAGGAGCGCGACGCGTATCGTTATTGCGTCCTGTTACGAGGGTGTCGGGTTACATAATCTCTACCCGTATGTGAATATCCCGAAATTTTTCAAAATTCGTCAAGTTCTAAGATCTTTTTTAGCTTTGCCTTTTGCCGAGGTTGTACAGAAAATAGTCCGGCGCTTATTGGCTTTCATGCCTCATCAAGGCAGTAGAGAAGGGACGACTCAGGGTTTGACAACTATCGTTCACGATCACCCTGTCTGGTTTTACCGACCGGGACAATCGATGGTAGCGCTGCCGACCAGTCTGCCCGGATTAAAGACGAAACAGAGCTGGAGCGAAATCATTGAAACTATACATCTAGAACAAGGGGAGGGTAGAAAGCTTAAGGTTGCAGTCTATCCCTGTGCCTTTTTACAGAATATCCTTTGAAATATTGCCATTTCAAAAGATTGGTGTTCATCGATTGTTGTGTACAACGGGATTTGTTGGGTGGATCGCATGAGGGCTTTTCTCAAAAAAACAGCTCAACCGGTCCTTGCTTTGGGTCGTTTTCTACTCCCCCTCAGATTTCGCCAACATCTGGCGGTTTGGATAGGGAGGCAGTCCTGGCTTCCCGGATACTATTGGCTTGCAATGATGATCATTCGTGATATGGCTGATACTGACCCCAATACGTACAATCGCTTCATCTGGACCAAGCATATTGGCTTTTCGACAATGTATGAGCACGCGAATGATTTCGGCTCAGACAATCTGATCCCGACGAGGGTCCTGCTTTTTGATCACATGACTGAGTATCTGGAGGAGAATGGTATTAACCCTCAAAAGGATATCGGGAGTGTATTTGAAGTGGGTTGCTCTTCTGGTTTCCTGCTTCGTCATCTGGAGGATAAAGTCTTTACATCGGCAAACGTATTTGAAGGCATAGATATTGATGAGCAGGCTATTGAAAGGGGGATATCATACCTGGATCAACATGACTCCAGAATTCAAATAACGCATGCCGACATGGAAGAATTGGATGGTGTAATCAAGGATAGAAGGTATGACCTTTTCCTCTGTGCCGGCGTTCTCAGATACTTGACGAAAGCAGAGGCGTCCGGTGTTGTCAGGTCGATGCTTTGCCATGCCGACAAACTGGTCGTTATTGCCGGGTGCGCGCACCCATTGCGTGACAATAGTACTCTGGATGACTCGGAATTGCAGGAAGATGGCACCTTCCTTCACAACATCGATGCAATGGTCAAAGACGTCGGAGGCAAAATTCACTTCAGACGTTGGGATGGTGACCGGTTGTTTGATGGCTATACTGTCTATTTTATCTTTTGTAGTCTTTCGGCTTGATGAGCTGTTTTTGTTTATCCCATGCAAGCCCTGTTGTCAGCGGATGAGACCGGTCTCGATTGCTGGCATTGACGAAGCTTGAACCGTTAGTGAGGGAAGAAAGAGGGTGTAATGAGTAATCATATTAGTTTTTACCTCAGGTTAAGGCAGCTTTCGGCATATGTCCTGCGTGCTGCTGCAAAATATCTCAAAATCAATAAAACAATTTATGTGCAGGACAGGATCCCCGAATATCGCAAGTATTGGCAAGAAGCCAGTGACGCACTGTCGCTGGAATTCGTTCGCCTTACCGATGAACTCTGGGAGATAAATAACGAGACCCGTAAGATCAGAATTGCCACTCACAAGATCCCCATCAACGACCCTGTCGTGCTTTATATCTGTGCAGACAAACTGGTTTGCTACAATTTTGCGGTGAGTCAGAATATACCGGTGCCTCAACATCGCGTGTTCCGTTTACAGACATTGGCTGAAGCAAAAAACTTTATCAAGGGTAGTGGAGCGTATGTAGTCAAACCCGCCCGAGGGACGGGTTCCGGGCAAGGCGTTACGACGCAGATCCAGACGAGTAAACAGCTGGAGCGTGCTGCGATCCTGGCTTCAACTTATTGCCAGGACTTTATCGTAGAGAAAATGGTTCTTGCTGAAAGCATCAAGCTTTTTTATCTGGACGGGCAATTTATTCATGCTTCACGTCGTCGTGGTGTAAGAGTCATTGGTGACGGGCAGTCCACGATCAAACAACTCATGCTGTCTCAAGGGCACGGACAAGTGTCACTCGATTTGAATGCCGTTTTGACCCTGGAGGCTCAGGGCCTTTCATTTGAATCCATCCCTTCAGCAGATCGAGAGATCCTGGTCAGGTCTTTCCCTGGGAATGAAACAAGCTCACATGAGTTAAGGACAGTGTACGATGAGACTATTACCGATCTTGTCGGCCCCGAGCTGGCCATTGAGTGTGCCTGTCTCGTTCGGGAGGTCGGATGTGACATCGCGAGTGTTGACGTGATAACTGAGGATCCTGGAGAATCCCTGAAAAAATCAGGCGGCGTTTTCATTGAGATCAACGCGGATCCCGGAATTCATCATCACTACAATAATGAGAATGATCATAAAGAAAGTGTTGCCAAAGCAATTTTGAAGTATCTTTTCGAGATTAAATAGAAACGACCAATAACTTATATTCACTCGATTTGATTTACAAGAACAAGCTCCTTGTCGGGCGATTTTGTTTGCCCACAGGCCGAAGAGATGAAAACCGGAGGCTTTTCCAAGGTTGGACAAGGGCGCTTCATGGCTCAGGTTTGTTTACCAAAACGAACTCTGAAACGACCGGCAGATGATCTGACCCCCCCGATTTGTCAAGCGTTTGCGCCGAAGAGCAATAAAAGTTTCTGTTGTAGAACAGGTGGTCGATGCGCACGATGGGCGGCAGTGTCATCCATCCTTTTATTTTTCTTGATGAGGATGGGAACGTAAAGCCGAAACCGAAACCGGCCTCTCGATGAGCGTTCTTGAGGGTTTTACTGATTTCGCGGTAGGTCTGGGTCTGATCGGTCATGTTGAAATCCCCACCCAGGATGACAGGACCTGATATGTTGGCGATTTCGCTCAAAACCAACCCGGTAACTTCATCGTGTAATTTCTTCCAGTTGTGACTATCTCTCAAAACCGTGCGCAAGAAGTGCACATTGTAGATCGTCACTGGACCAGACGTTGTTTCTATGACTGCTTTTTGTACGGAACTCTCTGTTTTAATCGGCAGCAAGGTGATGGGGTAACGGCTGTATGTTCCGAGAAGTGTTTTGGAGTCATAAACAAAACCTCCTTCATCTGATTTGTAGATACCATTGATTAAGTCTACGATTTTGTGTTGTTTTTTTTTGCTAAGCTCCTGTATAAGCAAAATGTCCGGGGCTGCCTTGGAAATGACCTCGGCAATAGACGCCATGTCATTGTTGTGAGACCAGACATTGAAACTCATAACCTTCAACTTGAACCCCGAAGGCGTTTGCGGCAGGTTTTTAGGCATAAATAACGGCAGGTTAACAAATATAATGTAAACTGTCGCAGGGAGTAAAGCGAGCACCAGCCATTTACGGCCGGCGACCCCTGCAACAAGAATCTGTGTCAACAGAATTACCAGAAACCACGGCATCGAGTAATTGAACATGCGGACAACGATGAAACGATCCCCGGGCCACCAACGCAAGACAAAGATAGTCAGCAGCATAGTTGCGGCGAAGATCCATGATGCGGCCCAAAAAAAGGTGACAATACCTTTTATGGTAGAGCTTTGATTTACGGCGCCGGTGGGCATTTATTGTATCCAATCCTGTGTGTGGGAACACCGTGAGAGTGGTTTGGTATTACACTGTACATATTGTAAATATATCAAAGTTTTCCTAATGATTTTTGAAAGGTTTCGGTCGCAACGTCAATTTTGTCTGCAGATCATGAGCTCCTGCAGGTATTATTCTGTCAGGCTGATAAATGGTGAAAGAATATATGAAAATTATTAATGTTGTAGGCGCACGACCCAACTTCATGAAGATGGCGCCGATCATTGAGGTGATGAACCGCCATCCGGACAAGATTGACCATTTACTGGTTCATACTGGACAACACTACGATACGAAGATGAGTAAAGCGTTCTTCGACGATCTCGGCATGACCAAACCTGATATCGATCTCGGGGTTGGCTCCGGTTCGCATGCTGAGCAAACCGGGCGGATCATGGTTGCCTTCGAAAAGGTCTGCATCGAGCAAAAGCCGGATTTAGTGATTGTGGTTGGTGATGTAAACTCTACCATGGCTTGTACCATTACAGCTAAAAAGCTGGGTGTCAAGGTGGCTCATGTGGAAGCCGGACTGCGCTCACGCGATATGAGTATGCCTGAGGAAATCAATCGTCTCTGCACAGATATTCTCTGTGATCTGCTGTTCACAACAGACCATCTTGCCGATAAAAATCTACTCAGGGAAGGAGTAAGCAAGGACAAAATCCATTTTGTGGGCAACGTGATGATCGACACTCTTTTCAAACACAAGGCGGTTGCGGAGAAACTGGACTTGCTGCACAAACTTGGCCTGCGCCCTGGAGAATATGCAACTTTGACCATGCATCGGCCATCCAACGTTGACAATCCCGAAATCCTTAAGGCTATCATGGGTGCAATAGAATCTATAGCGAGAGAGATTGTTGTTGTATTCCCGGTGCATCCGCGCACGCGCAATAAACTGGTAGACATTGGTTTCAACGAAGAGAATGCAAATATCATGTTTCTGGAGCCACTTGGTTATATGGAGTTCCTCCATCTAAACATATATGCCAGAATGGTTTTGACTGATAGCGGAGGCCTTCAGGAAGAGACAACTGTTCTCGGAATCCCGTGTATCACCATGCGTCCCAATACAGAGCGGCCGATAACCTGTGAAGTGGGTACCAACACCATCGTCGGCAACGATCCTCAAGCAATCATACGTGCGGCACGAAATGTTCTCGCCGATGGGTCTCAGCCCGGGGAAGTGCCCGAGAAGTGGGATGGCAAGGCAGCTGAACGAATCGTCGAAGTGTTGCTAAATCATTTCTGATGGATCGTGATTGTGTCCCGGGCCAAAGAGAAAATAACGAGGGTTAATCGTTGCAACGAATAGCAACAGAGTCAACTTTCCAGAAACCACGATCTTCGGCACTTCCAGTCGCCTTTGCAGACCCTTTGAAGGTGACTGAACCAAACGAGCTGCTTTTCCTGACCTGGTCTTTGATTACGGCGGTCAAACCGTTGTCGTTGGTTGCGGTGGCGAGCACAGACATGTCGTAACATTTTGGTCCTGAACCGATTCTGCCGGAAATACTGATAATGTCTGCGCCGAGTTTGCCAATAGAGGTTGAGATTTTGTAATCGTCCTCAGTAATGGTTTTGTCTTCTTGTTGCTCCTCCTCATCTTCCCTGGTTGCATTGTCCTTCTCGGCAGGTTGCTGTAAAGGCTTTTCTGAGACAGGGGTCGTTGCCGTCGGATGCTCCTGCTCTCCGTCAAGAGAGGCCTCGTCCATTTCAATGCCTGTCTCGTCTATAATAATCTCCTGGGCATTTTCGGAATAGGGCTTGTCGCTGAAATGCGTGGTTCCGTTTTTGTCTACCCATCGATATATCTTTGCCTGGGCCATCGAAGCGAAAAGTACCAGCATGACAGCAAGAGCTGTTGTCCTCATAGATATCCCCCTAAAGTTTTTTACATTCTAAATGACCAGTGCCTTGGCTTTCAGTGTTCTGATGAAACATTCCGACTATGAATCGGGCATCCACAACGGACATCATAACAATTTATGGGTGGTTTGTATAATCAAGACCCGAAGCAAATGTTCTGCTATTTAGTACAGGCATTTGATCTTCACCTGTTCCATATTCTCTAATGTTTGTTAGACTGGCAATAGAGAATTTCCAGGCGTGCCGAACTGTTTTGTCAAGAGAATCGCAAGGACCTGACGTGGATTTACATCTGACAGGAAAAATCGCACTGGTGGCCGCTTCAAGCAAAGGGCTGGGCAGGGCTATCGCCTTGCAGTTGGCCGTTGAAGGGTGTGACGTCATGCTCACAAGTCGTGATGCCGGGCAGCTGGAAATTGCCCGGCAACAGCTGCAGATCAACGCCAAGGGCAGGGTGGAATGCTGCCCTTGCGATATCACCAGGGCTGATGAGATAGAGGCACTGGTTGCCGTAACCAGAGAGCGGCTTGGTCACATAGACATACTGATCAACAATGCCGGCGGACCACCCGGCGGTGGCTTCGATCAGGCAGATGATGCCGCATGGCAAACGGCTTTTGAGCTGAACCTGCTCAGCTATGTACGGTTGATCCGCAACGTTTTGCCCGACCTCAAGGAAAATGGTGGAAGGATTATCAATGTCACATCGGCTTCGATCAAACAACCGATTCCCGGGCTGATCCTTTCCAATGTCTTCCGCATGGGGATTCTCGGCCTGGCGAAAACCCTGGCTGACGAACTGGCGCCTTACAACATCCTGGTCAATACCGTCGCGCCCGGACGAATTGCCACGGATCGCACTGCCTACCTCGATCGCTTCAACGCCGAAAAGCGAGGGGTCAGCAAGCAGCAGGTGGTCGACGAGGCGCTGCAACGAATCCCCCTGAAACGCTACGGTGACACCGAAGAGTTCGCCAAGGTCGTCTGCTTCCTCGCTTCCGATGCCAGTTCCTATGTCACGGGCAGTACGATCACAGTTGATGGCGGCATGATCAGGGGTTATTGAGTTTTCTCGAAAGATGACCAGCCTGCTCTGTGAGGATAATTAAGTGCAGGCTGGTGCTGGTAAACAAACAATAAAACACCGAGACGAGGAGGTAAAAATGATGATGAAAATCAGGCAGTTCATGTTTGTTGTCGCGGCCATAGCCATGCTGTTCGGCTCCATAACAACCGCCCAGGCGGCAGACGAGCGCAACTATCTGCTTGCCACCGCATCGACCGGCGGGACTTACTACCCGGTCGGCGTCGCCCTGTCGACACTGGTCAAGGTCAAACTGCAGCCGAAGCAGAAGATAGGTATGTCAGCAATCAATTCGGCCGGTTCCGGTGAGAACATCAAACTGCTGCGCGAAAACGAAGTCCAGTTCGCCATTCTCCAGGGGCTCTACGGTGCTTACGCATGGCAGGGGACCGGGCCGATCGAGGCCGACGGGCCACAGAAAAATCTGCGTGCGGTGACCATGCTCTGGCAGAATGTCGAACACTTTGCCGTCAACAAGAAGTTTGCCAAGACCGGAACCATCGCCGATATGGTTGCGATGAAAGGGGAAACCATTTCTCTGGGCAAGAAAAACTCCGGAACCCTCGGCTCCAACACCGTCCTGCTCAACAACCTCGGTGCCGATGTTGAGAAAGACTACAACCTGATTTACGTTGGTTACGGCCCCTCGGCTGACGCCATGCAGAATGGCCAGGCCACCGGTATGAGCACTCCTGCAGGGGCTCCCGTCAGCGCTGTCACCAAAGCCATGGCGAACATGGGGAGCGATATTGTGGTCCTCGATTTCACCGATGAGCAGATGAAACAGGCAGACGGCGGTATGGAGCTGTGGACCCGCTATGTGATCCCGGCCGAAACCTACCCGAGTCAGGCCAAGGACATTAACACTATCGCCCAACCCAACTTCCTTGCAGCGCGCGCCGATGTTGATGAGGATGCCGTCTATCAGATCACCAAGGCAATTTATGAAAACCTGTCTTTTTTGAACGCCATCCACGGTGCTACCAAGGCGATGGCGATTGAAAAGGCCATTGCCGGTCTGCCGATGCCGCTGCATCCGGGAGCGGCCAAATACTACCAGGAAGTCGGGATTCAGATTCCGGACCGCCTGATTGCCAAGTAACCACCTGCCCGTTGCGGCCGCCCCAACCGGGGTGGCCGCTAAAACCACGGAGCTTTCAGCTGATGAATACACCAGAACTCGAACCTGAAGTTCGTCCAGAACCGACCCGCCTGCTGATCATCCTGGGGGTGGCGGTCTCGTTGCTGCATATCTGGTTCAACGTGGTGTCCGTGCTGTCATCGCTATGGCAAAATTCACTGCATTTCGCCGGGTTTGCCTTGATTGCCGCGCTGGTTTACCCGCTGCGTAAAAACCCGACCCTGATGTGGCGCCTGCTCGATGTCCTGCTCGGCCTGCTTGCCGCTGGTTCTGCCATCTACCTGATCGCCATGGAAGATGCCATCTATGCGCGCGGTGTTCGCCTTGCCCCGGCTGAATGGGTAGCGGGGATCATACTGATCCTCTGTACTCTCGAGTTTACCCGGCGGGTCGCCGGCTGGTTCATCCCCGTGTTGATCATTACCGCCCTCAGTTACGTCACATGGTGGGGACAGCACATCAGCGGCGTCTTCAAGTTCGCTGGGCTGTCGCTCGAGACGATCCTGTTTCGCAGTGTTTACGGCGATGATGCGCTGTTCGGCACGATCGCCAGTATTTCATCAACTTACGTCTTTATGTTCATCCTGTTTGGAGCTTTTTTGCTGCGTTCCGGAGCAGGGGAGTTTGTCATCGACCTGGCCCGTGCCGTGGCAGGGCGCATGGTCGGAGGGCCTGGTCTGGTCGCCGTCATGGCCTCCGGGTTGATGGGCACCATCTCAGGCTCGGCGGTCGCCAATACCGCCTCGACCGGCGTTATCACCATTCCGTTGATGAAGCGCGCCGGCTTCCCCGCCAAGTTCGCAGCCGGGGTCGAATCGGCAGCGTCCACCGGCGGACAGTTGATGCCGCCGATCATGGGCGCCGGCGCATTTGTCATGGCCACCTATACGCAAATTTCCTACAACACCATCGTCCTGGTCAGTATCCTGCCTGCAATTCTCTATTTCGCCACGGTCGGATTCTTTGTCCGCATCGAAGCCAAGCGCAGTCATGTCACCGCACTGGACAATGAAAAAGTCTCTGCAATAGAGGTGTTCAAGAAAGGCGGGATCGTTTTCCTGCTGCCGATCGCTGTCCTGATCGGCCTGCTCATATACGGCTTTACCCCGACTTACGCTGCCGGTATCAGCATTCTCGCGGTTATAATTGCGTCATGGTTTTCACCGAACAAGATGGGGCCTAAAGCAATTATCGAAGCCATGTCACTCGGCGCTCGCAACATGGTGATGACGGCCATACTGCTGTGTTCGGTTGGCCTGATCGTTAATGTCATTGCCACCGCGGGTATCGGCAATACCTTCTCGTTAATGATCAATGAATGGGCCGGTCACAGCCTGGTTATTGCGATTGCCTTGATTGCTCTGGCCTCATTGGTCCTGGGCATGGGATTGCCGGTCACTGCGGCATACATTGTGTTGGGAACGCTCTCTGCGCCGGCCCTGCACGCGCTGATTGCAGATGGCATGCTGGTCAAAGCCCTGGCCAGCGGTGAAATACCAGAAGCGGCAAGGGCTATTTTCATGCTCGCAGCACCGGACAAACTGGCTGAAATAGGCAACCCGATGACAACGTCAACAGCACGGCTGATCGTCGATGCGATTCCAATTGATATGGCTGGCATGGTGCGAGAGGCGGTATTAAGCGAGCACACCCTGACGTTCTCTCTGCTTGCGGCACATTTGATCGTATTTTGGTTAAGCCAGGACTCCAACGTAACGCCTCCTGTTGCTTTAGCCGCCTTTACCGGTGCTGCAATTGCCGGTACCAAGCCAATGGAAACCGGGTTCCAATCATGGAAATTGGCAAAAGGGCTCTATGTGGTTCCGTTGCTTTTTGCATATACTCCCTTCATTGGAGGGTCATTTATTGACGATTTCATGATTTTCCTTTTTGCACTGTTTGGCCTTTATGCGTTTGCTGCCGGGTTGGAGGGGTTCATGGAGGCTCGGCTCGACCTGATCACTCGATTCCTGTCGTTTGGTTGTGCCGTAGCTTTGCTCTGGCCTGCTGAATGGTGGGTGCACATGATCGGACTGGTTGTGCTCGTCATCCTTTTTATGAAAAGTTTCAAAACCTCCCGAAATGCAGATATGTTGGCCGAAGAAGCTGCGCAGGAGAGCTAAAGCTCTGTGCCATCTCCAGGCGATGTATAGAAAAGAAACAGGGAGTCGGCCAGATTTGAACGGGTTTAAGCATTGTGTTGTGCGACTAGGACGAAGGGTTTTGATTGATGAAGAATAGTTTTTTGAGTGGGCAGAAATAGGGCCCAATTCAGGGGGCGCCCCCCTCCTTTTTTTACCAAGAAATTGTATTGAAAATCTTTAGGAAGTTTGGGAAAAAATTATGAGAGGATTATTAGTAATAGTTTTTGGCAGTTTTGTCGCTTTCTTGCTTGTCGTGATTAATAGTAAAGATTTTTGTCGCAGAAAAAAGGACGTGATGGCCAGGTCAAATGGTTTGATCTTTTCGTTCCCCTGAGAAATTGATCGGCAAACAAAGTGTGACCGTCGTACCTTCCCCTTCCTTGCTCTCAATATTTATTTCGCCGTGATGTTGTTCGACAATATTCTGCACTATCACCATCCCTAGTCCAACCCCAAAATCCTTTGTAGAAAACAAAGGCTCGAACACCTGCTCTTTAATTTCAGAGGTCATTCCGATTCCGTTATCAATGATACGAATCTCATATTTGTTGTCTAGAATGTCTGTGGAAATTTTCAGCTGTTTCCCATTGGATTTTTTATCCTGAAGAGCGTCTATTGCATTGTCAATGAGATTAACCACTACCTGACGCAATTTCTCTTGATCAAACGATGCCTCTACACCACTAACGAAATCCAGTTCGCAGGTTATCCCATCGGGAATGTTCTGCTCATCAAACACGGTCTTCAACCAATCGTCTACAGACGCACTCGAAACATCCAACTCTTTAACACTGGCGTAGTTGTTCAAATCTTCAATGATGCCGACGCATCGGTTGATACTGCGTTCAGCCAGTTCGATAGACCGGGCGGCAAGGCTTGGATCTTTTTGTTCGAGGCTCTCAACAAACGAAAATAGTGAAGTTTGAATCGTCCCGAGGGGATTGCGGAGCTCATGACTGACCGTAGCGGTCAGCCTCCCGAGGGTGGCTAAACGTTCACCTTGAATCAATTCTGCCTGTGCTTCCTTCAACCTGAACGTCCGGTCCTCTACCAGAAGCTCCAGATGCTCACGGTGTTTAATCAGCGCGTCCTCGCTCTCTCGAAGATTTTCCTCCGCGCGTTTGCGTTTGATGATATTGAGCGTCAGGAATAGGGCTAAAAAGGTTAAGGCCGTGATGACTCCTCCAACGGCCAGAACCAACCTCTTGTTCTTGTGGTAGAAGGACTCAGGCTTATTAGCAATGATACTTCCGGGAGGCAGTTGTTCGATGTCGATCCCGAATTTACGGAGAACCGGGTAGTCAAACATGAAGGAGTTGATCCCCTCTAGCACAACAGGAATGTTTTGCGCAGTCTCCCCCCGCATAATTCTCAGCCCCATGGTGGCTGCTGCCCTACCATGGTCCAGTCCCCTTGTCAGCTTGCCGCCGACGATACCCCTGCCGAGATAAAAATCCCACACCCCGTACATGGGGGCATTGCTATGCGGTGCGATCTTCCTGATAGCTTCCTGATAGGTAAAAGTCCGCCCTGTCCTGTCACGATTGAAAGAAAGAAGTAACACTAGGCTTTTGGGCGGCAGGGTTTGGAGCTCTCCTTGCAACTCCTCCATACTCAGTGCATCAAGAAAATAGAAATCAATCATTTCGCTGAACCTTGGTATGATTTTCTTCAGGACCTGTCTGTTGGCCCGGCCCGTCGTGGTAGTGTCATTGACCACGAAAATTTGTTCAGTTTCGGGATGAAGGTTAACGGCGGCTTCAAGAGTGCCGAGGATATCAAAGCCCTCGACAATGCCAGTAATCCCCTGGCTATCTGCGAGTCGGGCTGGGTCGAAAAAGTTGACCCCGCAAAAAACCACCGGCACCCCAGGGAAAAGTTCTTCCCGGAAGGTCAATATAAATTCGTAGGCATTATCGTCAGAAACAATGATCAATTCGGGCGGGGTTTCGCCATATTTCTTTGCATATAGGTCATAAAGTGTGGGGAAAACGGTGGCGGGGAGATGGCGCTTGGTGTCCATGTACTCGACATGGATTTCTGGCCGTATGGACTGCCTCGCAAACTCGGTCTCGATACCCCGCATAATGCTGTCGGTCCACTCTAGGCCCCGATGATAGGAGTTCAGGACCAAGACTTGACTTTCATTCTCCTGAGCCTGTACGGGAACTACCAGAAAGACAATATAAAACAGGGGTAATATTTTTTTGACTGATATCATACAAATCCCCCGACTGGCACACTAACGGTTTTTCTGAGCAGAAAATGGCAATTATTAAAACACCTCATAAATAAGAAACCCAGACGTAATTACTATAAAAAAACTTAGCCGCCATATTCTCAACTACGCTTGTAGTATGTGTTTCTGATAGGTGGGCATAGCGTTTGACCATTTCCAGTGTCTTGTGCCCTAAGACCTCTGCAATTTCGTTTGGTGTAGCGCTACTCATAGCCAGGTAAGACGCTGCTGTGTGGCGTAGTCATGAAAGCGGAAATCTGCAATCTCCGCCTTTTTTATAGCTTCATTCCAAGAATCTCTAATGTAGGCTGGTTTCCCTTTTTTCTTTCCGTGAAATACATAAGGGTTGTCCAGTCGACGAACCTTTGAAAACTTTTTTAGAAGTTCATGAGCAGGGCCGATCTCTTGTCTCCACCAGTTGAGATGGGTTTTATGGCTGTTGGTGTTTTTCGGCTTGAGCGGAAGGACGTATTCTATGTAGTGATCGATCAGACCGTGGATGGTGTGTTTCTTTGCTTCAGCGGGTTTGAAATAGCGA
>Ga0102946_1000288_pt1 | contig 17551 bp, 10 predicted proteins | sample SalPon2A_A_D1_MG_FD_78209 | JGI IMG/M metagenome (GOLD analysis project Ga0102946, IMG submission 78209) | Soil microbial communities from South San Francisco under conditions of wetland restoration - Salt Pond MetaG R2A_A_D1_MG | ecosystem: Environmental > Terrestrial > Soil > Wetlands | place... | reverse complement strand
TTGGGTTTCCATTTGCATCGTATTCCCAGATACTAATGTTTGGCGCTTTAATATAGGCCATTTCACGAATATTTTTTCTACTGTTATATTCCTGTCCAACTTCAAGGTTTCGTTCCCTGATTCCATTCGTATAGTTAAATTTAATCTGGAATAACAGGTTTCTCGATAAAAAATAGTCGAGGTTAATACGGCTTGAAAAACGACTGTAATTCGTATTTACTGTTGTACCTCCTTCATCGAGGTAGTTAAAAGAAGTGAAGTACCTTGTTTTTTCACCACCACCCGAAACACTAAAATAATGGTCGTGTGATTTTCCATTCTGGGTAATTTGTTCTATCCAATCCGTATTTGCAGAGTAATTGTAAAAATCCACGTAATCGCGGTCGTAAGCAATTTCATCGGGTATGTCAAAAATCCCCTGGCTGTTGTGCCACTCTTCCAACTGCAACATTATGTACTCATCACCCGAAAGCATGGGTATTTGTGGTGGTTGAATGTTCAGGTTGTACTTGTACTGATAATCAAATTGTACTTTACCCATCCTACCTTTGTTGGTTTCAATTAAGAGAACACCATCAGCTCCACGTGAGCCGTAAATAGCTGTGGAAGCGGCATCCTTCAACACTTCAATTGATTTAATATCCTGCAGCGCAATATTTATCAGGTTACTGATATCTTCGCTATCGGCAGAAGCCAAATCAAAGTTATTGTCAATCCGGTATTGTGGGATACCATCAATTACAATTAAAGGCTGGTTATTACCCATTGAACTCAATCCCCTGATAACCAGCTGGGATCCAGACCCCGGGTCTCCGGATGCGCTGATGATATCCAAACCTGAAACTTTACCTTGTAATGCATCGGCAGCAGAAAGGATACCTGCATCCTGCATGTCCATTAAATCAACTTTAACCGATGAAGAAGTTTTGTCCCGTTCTTCAATATTTGTTAAACTATTTGTTGATTTTGCTTCTGCAGTTACAGTTACTTCTCCCAATGCAACATCTGATGATTCCAAAACCACCATTATAGATTTTGATGGATCAACAGTTATTTCTTTTGGTTTATACCCAATAACACTAACCCTTACCGTATTTGAAGCATCGTTCAATTTCAGTACAAAGTCACCATTTACGTTCGTAATTGTACCGTTGATTACACGGTCTTCCTTGTCGTATTCTACAACATTAGCCCCTATAATTGTAGTTTTATCGGCAGAATCAATAACCCTACCGCGAATAATAGCTTCTTCCTGTGCACGCACCTGGCTAAAACTTAAAACTAAAACTACAAGAATTATGGCTGTTTTGATTTTTTTCATGCTATTCAAAAACCTTAGGTTTAATTATAATCTAAATTTGCTCCTATTCTTAATTTGTATCAACTTCATCAACTGTTAACACTTTATCAATTTCGTGGATAACGCCATTATTGTATATGTTTTTAAATGTTGGGTTATCCTCGCTATTATCAACGCCTACCAACATATTGGTAACTTCTACTTCCCGCCCAGTTGCGCTTATTGCAGTTTTTCCTTCATGTATCTCAACGTAATTAGAACCATCTTCTGCTTTAATGCTGATTACATCTATACCTGAATTAACATAAATTTGGGTATAAACAGTTGAAAATTCTGTGGATGCCTCATCTCTTCTCAATGTTTGGTAATAACCCGAAGGTTGCGACCCATCGGTAAAAATTAACTGGCCCTGAACGAAATGGAGCATAAGGAAACTTCTTAGTTCCTCTATTGACATTTCATCTACATTGGCTGCAGTCAATGCCGAGTCGCTGGGTACAAAAACAGTGTAAAATTCGGCGGGCGACATAAAACTGTATCTGAATTCTTTTTCCCTATCGAACCCAGCCTTTACCAAATACTTATGAAACCCATCTTTGTAATTGGCTTTTATCAGGTTGTACATTGACCCCACTGAAAAACTAAACCAGTTATCAACATCGTAAGTACTTCCATTGTCCCCTTCAAATAATAAACTCGGAGTTTCATCTGCAGGCTCTGTTCCGTTATATCCTATAGTTGTTTGGTTTGTTCCGGATACAATTCCGGTTACATTGTCATATATTATATAATTACCTGCCAGGTTGGGGATGAATTCTTTTCGTGCTATACCTTTTGGTTGTTTAGTAGCCACATGGTTAAGTAATAAAGTTCTGAGATCGCTGTCCGTCAGATAATATTGCATTGCCCCGGTTGGTGAGACCATAAATACGGAAAACAATTCCCTGGTCGGATCGTACATTAGCGATGAATCGATTGATGTACTTGCATCCGATTCTACGTAAAAGCTGTAATCTTTGTTTGGTCTTTTCAAAGCAGCTTTAAGGCCCGACTCTTCAATTGCAAACATAACCTTTCGGTAACCACGCCTTAAATATACCGGTCCAAGAATACTTGAGAAAGCCCTTGGTACTAATGCCTCATTCAATCCAATAAACGAGGCATTACTACCAAATTCTTTATGTATAATATTTCCTTCGTTCAAAGTAATATAATCCAATTCGCCATTGTAAAATCCATTTTCAAAATCGCTTGGGTAAACCGGATTTATTGACATATATGAATTGGCGATTATCTCCTGAATATTCCTGGGCGAACCTTCAAAACTACCCCATCCTTGTGCATTTGCAAAATACTGGTTTTCGAAAGCTTGCAGCGCACTATTGGTAGGAGCCATCAATCCATAGTGGTATCTTACAGTTAAATCTTCGGAATTGATAAACACACCTTCCGGGGCACTGGTTTCTTCTTTGTTAATGTCAAAGGTTAATTCCGGATACGTTAAGTCAAACAAAGAATCGACGACCAATCCCAACTCGGCACCAGGTTGTTCCTCTGTCTTTTCTTCGTTGTATGAAAAATCAGGAAAACGATTTATAATTTTAAGAAAATCGGAATAATTCTGAGCGTCTTCTTCATCCTCTAAAATCTGAGCTGCATTATCAAGCGGCTGCACCACTTCGTCAACCACATAAACAAAACCATTTTCAGCAAATATTTCACCACTTACTACTTTCGCATTCGCATAATAAATATTCGTATCGCCCTCAAACGGTCGGTTAAAATAAAATTCGTAATCATAAGGGCTTAAGTCGTAAATATTGAAATATTCAGAAAAGAAAATAGGCGAATACTTTCTTGAATCCTGCGTTACTTTACGCGTCCAGTTTGATTGAGTTGTGTCAACAATAAGAAGATTGTCATCAGAATTTTCTTTTACTCCATATTTCCGGTTATCGTTTAACAGCAAGGTTTCCCTTTTAAACCCCCGTGGTTCGTCGTTATTTACGTCCAATGTATCAATCCAGCCATAAACATCCAATGTGCGAAGCTGGCTTTTACTCCATGGGTTTTGCACGATGTGGTATTTAACAATACGAGACAACTCTTCAACCGGCATGCTTTCGATTGAATTGTACTTTGAATTTGCCGAAAAATATTTTTCGAAGGCTTCATTCGACGGCGCAAATACTGTATAACTACCAGAGATATTGATAATCTGATCGTATTCTGTTAGTTCAACAGCTTTTGCGAAGGTCGACAGTTCCGGCCGGTCGAGAATTTGAGTATATACTTTACCAGCCAACCAAGCCGGTCTTTCATATTTGTCAAATTCATCATCCTGACAACTAAAAAGTATTGCAGTAAGCAGGAATACTAATGTTATAGATTTGATTTTGGTCATAAATAATTCCTTAATAATTATTTCAAAATATCTTAAATTCTTTTGAGCGCCCAAACATATAAAAAAAGGACCTCAGAAAATAGTAAATACAATACAAGTGATATAACAAATCGTCCAAAACTAAATAAAAATAACAATAATTAACATTTGTATTACAATTGCATCATTTGTTATACAGCCTCTCTATTGCTATCAATCCCATTATCCCTAAAGTTTGCAGGTGTAATCCCAAACTGTTCCCTGAAACATTTTATGAAATACGAGAGGTTGTTGAAACCTGTTAAGTAACAGACTTCTTTCACCGTGTGTTTTTTTTGAGTTAGTAAACCATAAGCTTTTTGAAGTTTTAAAATTCGGATGAACTCTACCGGAGAATGGCCGGTTAGTTCCTTCAATCGTCTATAAAGCTGGGTAGTACTAATATTTAAATGTTCTGCCAGTTTATTTACGTTGAATTCGGGATCCGAAATATTATTTTCAAGTATTTCCTTAATATTTTGTACAAATCTTTCGTTTTTGGAGATGTTGGTTTTCTCCATTTCTACCATAAAATTCTGGGTCCGGTACTTTTCCTTTATTAGATCACGGTTTTTAATAAAACGGCTAATCTGAGCAGATAGCAGGTGAATGTTAAACGGTTTTCTCAAATAACCATCGGCCCCTGCTTCAAAACCTTTAATCACTTGTTCATCGGTATGCTTAGCGGTGAGAAGTATAAATGGGATATGGCAGGTCTTCGAGTTGCTTTTAACTTGTTCACACAATTCATATCCATCCATTTTGGGCATTATAATATCGGATATAATAACCGATATACTTTGCTTCTCTATTATTTCCATTGCTTCTTCACCATTTGAAGCCACCAAACAATTGTAATTTCTTGAAAAGAAATTATATAAAAATTCGCGCAATTCCCGGTTGTCTTCAACTATCAAAATAGTGGATTTATTTTCAGATGCTTCCGCGTAGTTCAGTTTATTGGCATTGTACTGAATTGATTTAATAAAAACCGGTTCACTTTCTTCTGTTTGCCTGATTATTTCGTCGTTAAGGGCTGCTGTCCGAAGTGGTAATTTAACATGAAAGGCAACTCCTTTTTTTGGTATTGATTCTACTTCAATTTCGCCATTATGAAATTCTACTAAAGATTTTGAAAAGGATAAACCTACTCCTGCACCTTCAATATTCTCATCAACTTTGAAAAAGCGTTCAAAAATCCTTTCCTGATCTTCCTCCGATAATTCCTTTCCTTCATTATAAACAGTAATTCTGATGTACCCGGGCTCCGAATCACCTGCTGGCTTGCCTGAGTTGAAATCCATTGATACAATAATAGAATGATTGTCGTAAGTGTGCTTAAATGCATTGGATATCAGATTATACAGCACCTCTTCAATTTTTTGAACATCGATTGCAACAATAACCGGTTCTGGCGGAACTTTGACGTACAGATTTACATTTCGGCTGGTTTCATACCCTTTGAAATTTAAGACCACATCTTTGATAACCCGCACGATGTCCGCTTCTTTTAAATCTAAAACTAATTTTCCTGCATTTAACTTTCTAAAATCAATTATCTGGTTTATTAACCGTAATAAATAATTTGAATTCCGATGAATAAGCTGTAAATGGTTTTTCCAATAGTTATCAGCCGGATTATACCTCATTAAATCTTCTATGGGTGCAATTACCAAGCTTAAAGGCGTCCTTAATTCATGCGCAATATTGGTTAAAAACATCATTTTGCTTTCGTTATTTTCCAAGGCAACCTTATCTAACTGTTTCTGATACACAAATTTCTGTCGATTAGCAATAATATAAATTAAACCTATTAATAATAATATGACAATCAAAGCAAAAATGGAAGTCATGTACCATGTGCGGTACCAGGGAGGTTGAATCTCAATTTGCAGTATTTTTTCATGATTAGAAACAACATTGTCAGAACTAACCCCTTTTACTTTTAGTATATAGGTCCCAAATGGAAGGTTTGCGAATTCGACCGCATCAACCGATGGCGATTTTGTCCCCCACCCGCCCATGTAACCTTCAAGGATGTACATGAATTTGTTTTTTCTAGGTTCTTGAAAGTGAATAGATGCCACGTCAATTTTAAAGTAGTTTCTTTCAAAGGGTAATACAATTTTATCGGAATAATTTATTGAACTCTTTAAAATAAAGCCATTGGATAGTGTATCACCAACAGCAACCGGAAGTGACCTGAATGAAAATTTTGTGAAAGCCAGTTTAGGTTGTATGGTATTTATATCAATATTATCAGGGTAAAATCCTGTGAAACCATTATCGCTACCAAAAAACAGTTGCCCATCACTTGCTTTATAAAAAGCATTTACCATAAATGTTTCGCCTTTTATTCCATCAGCGGCATCAAACACGGTAAAAAAACGTTGATCATCAAAAATGTTATAGCTAACCAGGCCATCAAGGGTGCTCATCCATAACTTCCCATTATTATCGGGCAAAATACCCTGGACATCGTTCGAAGGTAACCCGTCAATTGTAGTTATATGGCTAAATACATCACTCTCCGGATCATAAATATTAATTCCGCCTCCCTGAGTTGCCAGCCAAATTTTACCGTCGTAATTTTCGTAAATACAATTTATCTCGTTACTGTTTAAATAAGTAGCACTATTCTCTTTCGCTACAAATTTTTCAAATTCAAGTTTTGGTTTTTGTTTACCTGATAGATCCAGATTTTGGTACGGAAATTTTAATAGATTCAGTCCATTTAAGGTTGCCACCCAAAATCTGTTTTTACTGTCAATAATCATATCATGTACCGTATTAGATGATAAAATTTTACTCTCATCCATATCATTATCAAACCGATAATTAATACCGTTATTATTGACTTGAGAATTAGAAATAAATATCAATCCATCGCTAAAAGTCCCTAACCAAAGGTTATTATTGTCATCCACAAAAATTTTTCGGATTGAATTTTCAATGGCTGGTTTCCCTTCAAATTTTTTAATTTTCCAAATCGATTCTGTTTTTTCCAATTTATACAGCCCATTATCCGTGGCAATCCAAAACAGTGAATTGGATTGTTTTTCAATATCCCAAATTCCGCCTACATCCTGTGATTCAGTTCCGGTAAACGAAATTTCATTAAAATTTGAGTTATTATTATTTACATCGCTCCTCGTAATTACGTTTAAACCACCTGAACGACAGCCAACAAATAGCTCCTTTTCCGTACCTTCAAAACACATTATTGTATTTGAATTGAGTGAATTTTTCGTTAATGGGTCTTTCTGGAAAGAGTGGAATTTTTTTCGATAAAGATTTAATATACTTATTCCTTGTCCCTGATGGCCTACCCATAAGTTTCCCGAAAAATCTTCAAATAACGAGTGGATATCATTGGGCAGAAGCGAACCAATAGTCCCTGGATTCGAGATATACGTTATGGTATTGCCGGTATGCAAATCCAGGCATAACAATTTTGGACCATCAACCGCGCAATAAAGCTGGTTGGTAGTGGTATATATTATATCCTTAATGGGTTGATTATTAAAATAAACGGTACTTAGTAACCGTTCCGAATTTACTGAATATGAATATAAACCGCTGGTTGTAGCCAGATAAACCGAATTTTCAGTTGGAACATATTCCAACGAATTCACCCTTTTATTTATTTGAAAATCTTTAACGATTTGCAATGTAGTTTCAGACCCATTTTTATCTATTTCTGCCACATACAAATTAGAAGCATTGTTGTGGATTACTGTTAAAACCAACTTATTGCCAATAGAAATTGAAGAATGAAAATAATAGTTAACCGAATGCCCCTCCCATTGCATTTTAATAGGCCGTATCGTATAATTGCTACTATTTACCTTTGACAACGGCAATAAATAAAATCCTTTACCTGTATGAACAATAAGCTGACCGTCAATTTCGTTAAGCTGCAGAATATTGATACTTTCCCCTTCGTACCCTTCGAAATTAAATGTTGTAAAATTATTTTGGGGCTCATTATAAAGCGACAAATAGTTTGAAGTTGCCACCCATAGATTGTTTTTTGAATCAGAGTAAACAATTTTAATCTTCTTGTCGGGCAAACTTGTCGAATCACCAAGGGTTGGCCTGAATACTTCAAAATTATAACCATCGTACCTGATTAAACCAGACCAGGTTGCAAACCACATGTTTCCTGTACTATCTTGTGTGATCGAATTGATTTCTCCGTCGTGAAGCCCTTCGTTAGTTAATAAGTATCGAAAATCATTACCCCATGTAACCATTGTTGCAACTAACACAAAAAGCACAAATGAAATAATTGTTTTCATGCCCGAATATAATAAATCATTCATATAATATGCTAATATTACTTATTAACGCAATATATTTGAAGATACTACATTATCATATACTGTTGATTTTCTGCTTATAAAGACACGCATCATCCTTTATCAACCGTATTATTTGTATTGATTCTTAGTAAGGACCAGTTGATTATATTATATCAGTTATTTTACATTCGCAATTTTAATGTCGCATAAAAATTATAATTTGTAAGTTCATCCTGTTCTTTTTTAGTTCCTGAAATCAAGTCAATCCCCAAATTTCGAAACAAGTAATCTCCTGCGAAGTGATTCCTTTTTTATGATCGTATTGGAATGGAGATATCTGTTTCATTGCCAGATTTTCCACTTTTCAACAAAATCTGGAAAGGCCGCCCACACATCCGAAATGACAGCATGTACTGATTGTCTTTAAATATTTTGAATTGTTCCTGCCAATGACAGCTCAAATTTGATTAGATAAAAAACGTTCAATTTATTTCAAACCAAACATATTACTACCATATTTTTATACAGATGTATTTGAGCAAAATTCGTAATTTTGCGGCTTAACTGATTATATGGATATTTGTTTTGTGTGCGACAAAGAAATAAAAAAAGGAAGTGTAATTTTGAATAAAGAGGTTATGCTAAAAGTTTGTAAAAAATGCACAGGAACCAGTGCCGAGAAAAAGAAAACCGAAGAATACCTGGATAGTTTGGCCGACGGCTTAATTTGCGGTTGTATATAAAACAAAAAACCGCGGCTTACCGCGGTTTTTAAATAGGAGATGCCGAAATTAATTAATTCAACAAATGCTTGTAGCCATCGTTTATTAATTCCGGAAGATAATTTGCGATTAAACCCAATGCAACTTCGTCATTCACCTGTTTTGGTGTAATTATTCTTTGACGCTGCATTTGCTCGTTATTTATAACCGCTGTGTTAATGCGTTTTGGCACGTTGCTCCATGATTTACTGACCTTAGTTACACCAAATCCTGAAGCCGTGCTTGAATAACTTACTTCAAAGTGTTTCGAAAAAACGAAGTACTGTGGTCCATCAAGTGTGGTTCTCTTCACCACTGTTACCGGTTTTTCATCGGTTCCGTAGCTCAACGTCCAAACGTTATCTACTTTCTTGCCTAAATACAGGTTTTCCATTTTTTCGATTTCGTAATCCTTGAAATCGGAATTAAGACCTGTAGCGTTTACAGTTGATGTTATCCCTACCAAACAAATAATAATTAAAGATAAAATGCTTAAGTTTTTCATGTTTAAAAATTTAAATAAATAATTTTCTGTTTTCGTGCTTATTTGTATGGTTAAGACGCTGATGTTACACAAAAGTTTCACAAATATTTCATGCTGTAAAACATTCCCCGTTTACCGAAAATATATGGTATTTATCAAATTAATATATTCAGGTAGATGTCGGTCAGAAATTTTTAGAGTTAATCGGTATTTTTTTGGATTGTATAAGAATTTGAAGCTTTTTTCTGACAATCGCAATTTGAATAAAAGACTGTCAAACCTTTAATTATTTGTCTAGGCCTGTAATATTTTGAGGTAACCTTCCAACCTTTGCATTCCTTCTTTAATATTATCAATTGAATTGGCGTACGAAAACCGTAAAAAGCCTTCACCGTTCTCGCCAAAATCGATACCCGGTGTTACGCCAACATGCGCTTTTTCCAAAATATCGAAAGCCAATTTGTAACTATCGTTTGACAAATGTTTTGAATTTGCAAATATGTAAAAGGCTCCTGTTGGGGGAACTTTAATGTTAAAGCCTAAACCAATAAGCCTGTGAATGAGATATTTACGCCTTTTATTGTAAATGCTTTTCATCTTTTCAATATCGGTACCGGCATTTTTCAAGGCGTCAATACCGGCATGTTGTGCTATGGAACTGGCGCAAATAAATAAATTTTGTTGCAACTTTTGCATAGTCCGAACATAGAATTCCGGTGCAATTACATATCCCAGCCGAAGCCCTGTCATTGCATACAATTTTGAAAAGCCGTTAACCACAAATGCATTGTCGGTATATTCAAGAATGGAATGTGCCTTGCCTTCATAAACCAATCCATGGTATATTTCATCTGAAATTATGGGTGGTTCAAAACGGGCAATTTGTTGCATAACATCTGGCGGCATTAAATTTCCGGTTGGGTTCATCGGGCTGTTAATAAAAATTGCCCTTGTTTTTTTTGAAATTTTTTCCTGAATATTTGCCGGGCGGTACTGAAAACCGTCTTCTTCAAAAACCGGTACTTTTACTGGTTTTGCGCCAGCAAATTGAATAAAATTGGGATAGCATGCATATCCCGGATCAGAAATAATTATTTCATCGTCTTGTTCGCACAAAACACCCAAAACCAATAATATTGCAGGCGAACTTCCCGAAGTAATAATTACTTGTCCAGGTGAAATGTCAACCCCATATTCCTTCTTATATTTTATCGCTATTTCATTTCGCAAAACCGGGTCGCCCAAACTGTGGGTATAATGGGTCAACCCTTTGTCGATGGCATTTTTTGCGGCGCTGGCCACACATTCCGGCACATTAAAATCGGGTTCTCCAACTTCAAGGTGGATAACATTTATTCCCTGACTTTCCATTTCCGCAGCCTTTTCGAGGACTTCCATCACAATAAATGGCTTAATGTCCTTAACACGTTTTGAAATCATTTATAAACGAACCTTGGTTTTTATTTCTAAAAGTAGGAATATTAAGGCAGGAATAAAACAACGCTTGCAGGTTTCCTGAAAAGAACCAGACTATCAAACGTTGAAAATTACAGATAACTTTTTGCAATTGTTACGGCCTGGCTTCGGTAGCCACCCCCAAATAAATAGAAGTGATTTAAAACATGGTAAAGTTGGTACAATTTATTGCGGCTTCTCCAATCTTTTCCAAGTGGTCTTATTTCGTTATATGCATTGAAGAACCGTTGTGAAAAACCGCCAAACATGGTCATAATTGACATCTCCATTTCGTTGGATGCATAGTATGTTGCAGGGTCGATTAGCGCAGGTCCTTTTTCCGTTATCATGTAGTTTCCCGACCATAGATCGCCATGGATTAGCACAGGATAATTATCCGGGGGAATTAGGTGCTGGATTTTTTCGAGCAATTTTTCAAAAACTGAAATTTCGTTTGAAGCAAGTGGTCTTTCTTTTTGAATTAAATCCAGTAAAAACCGCAACCTGTTCTCCCTAAAGAATTCTGCCCAGTTTGTTTTCCATTGGTTGTTTTGCAATGTGGCACCACAATAATTATTGTTGTAAAAACCAAATTTTTCGTTTTTATAGTTATGAATGGTTGCCAACCCATGGCCCAGCAACTCATCATCGTTGCCAGTTGAATAACCTGGCTTGAGGTACTCCGTAACCAAAAACCCAGGTGTATCTCCAACCTCTTTTGCTGCAAAAACTTCAGGAATGGCAATTTTATTTTGCGCAGCTTTTTTTAGTTCCTGCAATCCTTCGGCTTCGCGCAGGAAAATATCGTGCGCACAGTTTGAATTCCATTTCAGAAAAAACGCACCTTTATTGGTTTCAAGTTTCGAGGCATGGTTTATACAACCTCCACCAAGGGTTTCCGATGATTCTATTATTACATTTTCCCCTAATTTTTCAGAAAGGACCTGCCCTGCTAATTCAGTAATTTCATTATTTTTTTCAGAAAACAAGTTCATGAATTTTCATTTTATGATTTGGATTTCCACTTGCTCCCCAACCAAAAATAAGCGGTGGCAAACCAAATAATTGCACCAACCAGCATTAGTCCGTTTTGTGTTTCCCGTGTAATGGCGTCGTTAAAATAAATAATTGGCGGCACTATAGTAAGTGCCAAACCAGCTGCAGATATTAGTTGAAGTAGTTGTTTCATAACACCGTTTTTTTCTGATAAATTTTACTAAACGCAACAAATAAAAAGATTGAAAGTACCCAGACAGGAAGTGGCAGGAAATACAATTCAATTCCGAACCACATATTTAACACAAGTGATAAACCAAGCAATAAAAACCACGTTAAACCAGCCGCCCAGTTAAAATTAATATTCATTTTTTCTGCATAATAATTTTGCAGGTTCCACTTTTTCATGAGGTAAAAATCGGCAAATATTACCCCTCCCATTGGAATTAACACCAAGCCATAGAGCGCAACAAAATCGAGCAGTTTCATTACCAATGCCGGAAAAAGTGCCGCTACAGTTGTAACTAAACCAGCCAGCAACGTTACTTTCCAGCGGCTCCACCCTGGGGATGCCACTTGCAAAGCCAGGCCTGCCCGGTACAACGTTGGGTTTGCTGTAGTCCAACCGGCAATAATTACACAAAGGGCACCTGCAATTCCAATGGCCTGGTATGCAACTTCGCCCGGTGCATCGCTGGTTGCAGCAGCGTATAATATCCCCGAAGCAATCCAGGCAACATAATGCCCTAAAAACATACCCACTCCAGAGGCAAAACCGTATTGCCACTTTTTGGCATACCTGAAAATGGAAAGGTCGCTCATGCCCAAATGCATGGCAGCATTGGCAAACCAGGTAAAAAATATAACATGCCATATTGAAAATTGCGATTGCCCTTCAAGCGCCTCGCCTGTCCATATTTTTGAATGCGCAACTTCCCAAAAATTGCTCAAATCGGTTTCTATTCCAAGAGTTGAAAATGAAGCAATAGCAGCCGCCAAAAATATAAGGAACATCCAGGGTGCAGCCATTTTGGAAAAGCGGGCAAGTTTTTCAAAACCAAGTATTGCAAACGTTGTAATTACCGCCCCCACTGCAAAAACAGTAACAACCCAGCCTATGCTTGTTGGATACAAATCAGTAAGCGTAGGCATTTCAACCTTAAACGGGATGCCGACAGCAGTAGCGGATACCGCAACCATTGCACCGGCAAGGAAACAAAACATTAAGGCATTAACAATATTGTATAAAAATACCAGCACCGGGCCACAAATCTTTTTCAATTGCCAATACAACGACAGCCTGGCTTTAACAGCAATTGGTGTAGTTATAAATGCCCAACTTGCAACGGCAAGCAAATTACCAATTAAGCCACCAATAAACATATCGGCAACCGAAACACCATGGGCAACAAACAGCATCCCAATTACAAATTCGGTCCCGGCAACATGTTCACCTGCAAAGCTTCCTAAAAAGTTCCCAATTCCCTGTAATGAATCTTTTCGCACAGGCTCACGGTCAAACTCATAAAGTGCATCGAGTTTTTTTGAAATTGATTTTACCTTCATTTATGGCTTGTTTAGTTTATTAGTGGATTAAAATAATGAAAATAAATTTTGAAATAAGAATTCAACGCAAAAAAAGATTCCACCCCGTTAGAGGCAGAATCATTTTATTACTTTTAGGGTTACCTTAATCTACTCTAATTCAAATTCGGCTTCCAATCCTTCAACCGAGTTGGGGCCAACCCACAACTTAAAGTTACCGGGTTCTGCCTGCCATTTATTTTCCATGCCATAAAAAGCAAGCATTTCATTCGTAATTTCAAACGACACCGTTTCGGATTGTCCCGGTTTAAGCTCAATTTTTTGAAACCCTTTCAATTCTTTTACTGGTCGCGAAATACTGCCTATCATATCCCTGACATACATTTGTACTACTTCCTCACCAGTACTGTTACCCGTATTTTTTACCGTAACAGTGGCTGTTATTTTTTCTTTTGGTGAAAAGCTTTTTGATGAAAGCTCTAAACCAGAATATTCAAAAGTAGTATAACTCAACCCATACCCAAAAGGAAAAAGTGGCGTATTTTTCTCATCGGTATAATGCGACCAGAAGACCGCTCCGTCATTTCCGTCGGGACGGCCTGTGTTGTAACTGCTATACGAAAGCGGCAACTGTCCAACATGGCGCGGAAATGAAACCGGTAGTTTTCCGGAGGGGTTATAATCCCCAAAAAGCACATCGGCAATCGCATTTCCCGCTTCTGAACCTAAATGCCATGCTTCCACAATTGAAGGGACATTTTCGGCCATCCAGTTTATTTCCAGCGGCCGCCCGTTCATTAAAACAACCACTACATTTTTATTTACTGAATAAATTTCTTCGAGCAATTCATTTTGCAACCCCTTTAGCGAAATATCAACCTGGCTCCTGCCCTCTCCACTTTGAAAGGCATCTTCGCCCAGTGCCATTACCACCACATCCGCACTTGCCGCCAAAGCTTTTGCCTCAGGCAATCCGGTCCGGTCGGTTGTATTGAATTCCAATGCTGAGGCAAAACTGCGCTCACTTGTAACATAATCAGGTCCTTTGCTAAATTTCACCTGTGAATCGACAACCGCATTCTCAATACCTTCAAGCAACGAAACAGCGGAGTTTGTTATGGCCTGGGCCCGCCAGCTACCCAACGGGACATCGGCGCTTTCAGCAAGTTCACCAATTACCGCAATGCGCTGCCCACTTTTTGAAAGCGGAAGCAAATTGTTTTCGTTTTTCAAAAGGACAATACTTCTTTTAGCCACTTCCCTCGAAGCCTGCAGGTTTTGTTTACTGAGGATCGTTGATTTCTCGCGTTCCGGATCGCAATATTTAAAGGGGTCTTCAAATAAACCCAGCCTGTATTTAATCCGTAAAATGCGGCGCACGGCATCATCGATCAGGTATTCCTGTATTTGGCCATTCTTCACCAGTTCCGTTAACGATTCAATATAAACGTTGCCCTCCATATCCATATCGCAACCGGCAATAACAGCCAGTTTTGCGGCTTGTTTTTTATCGGCTGCAACACCATGCGGAATTAATTCGCCAACTGAGTTCCAATCGGAAACCACAAACCCTTTATAATCCCATTCCCCTTTCAGAATTTCACGCACCAAGTACGTGCTTGCCGTAGCCGGAACCCCGTTTAACGTATTAAAAGCATTCATAAAGGTGGCCGCCTCGGCATCAACACAGGCTTTAAAAGGAGGCAACACAACATTTCGCAGGGTTAGCTCACTAATATCAACGGTATTGTAATCGCGGCCCGCCTCAGCAAAACCATAAGCAGCAAAATGCTTGGCACATGCTGCAATTGTATTTTCTTTGCTTAAATCATCTCCCTGGAAACCTTTTACCCTTGCATACGCCATTTGAGAACCAAGAAACGGATCTTCGCCAGCACCTTCCATCATCCTTCCCCAGCGTGCATCGCGAACAATGTCAACCATAGGTGCAAACGTCCAGTGTAAACCGGCTGCCGCAGCTTCGGTTGCGGCAATTGCTGACGATAATTTTGCCATTTGCGGGTCCCAACTTGCAGCTTCGGCAAGCGGAATCGGAAACATTGTTTTGTATCCGTGGATTACATCGTAACCCAGTATGAGAGGGATCCCCAGCCGACTGCTGTCAACCGCCCAGGTTTGTACATTACGCGTAGCATTGGCACCCGAAACATTCAGCATCGAACCCAGTTTTCCTTCCTTAATCATGTTATAAATAATCATGGAATCGACATTTGCAGGGGCTGGCCCCGTCATCTCCCAGCGTGATGTGTACTGGTTCATTTGACCTATTTTCTCAGCCAGAGTCATTTCGGTAAGCAAACTATCGATAAACGATTCCATTTGCCGTTCTTCATCTGTCATCTTTTCGGTTTGCGGATTACACGCAGTTGCCACAAGTAATAATAGTAATACCCAAAGGGTAATCTTGTCCGTCATTTTTGTAGTTGTTTTAATTTATTTTTTGATGATTGTAATGCAATTAAAAATACCTGCCAATTCGTTCATGCCCAACAATTGCCCTCCTGAATTCAAGAAAATCAAGCCCACCTGAATTTCGCCATACGATTTTACCGCCTGGCTCCACAATTACAGTGTAAGGTATTTGCCCCTGCCATTTGGGATCAAGGCTTTCGATTAAGTCGTATTTATTTTCCGAACCAAAAATAAAATTGTTGTCAATTGCAGCATCTTTTTCCTGAAGGAATTCTTTCACTTTGTCCCTGTTTTCCAGTTTGTCGGTGCTAATTGTGTACATTTCAAAATCACGGCCCATGTACATACGGTAAGTATCAACCAGTTCGCTAAACTCAGCTACACAGGGACCGCACCAGGTTGCCCAAACGTTAATAACCCGCAGCTTTTCAGAGTCGTTTTTCATCAATTCCTTCAGGTTGCTAACTGTTAATTCTTCAAGCGGTGCTTCCTTTTCTGCCCACTCTTTATCCAATTTCTCTTTCCATTCGTTTTTCCACTTCCATTTAATGGAGCAACCAAAAACTTTAGTTTGTTTTGGTTCAACTTCCTTACCTGTCAACACAGCATCAATGGCATTTCTTAAATCGTGTTGTTTAGCGGTTCCAATTTGTTCCGAATCGTCAATCCGGCCAACATACCTCAAAATTCTGTCTTCATCAAAAACATAAGCATGAGGGGTGGTTACCGGCCCATATTTAATTGTAGTTTCCTGTGTTTCCCCATCATCCAGAAACGGGAAATTATAACCTTTGTCTTTTGCCCTGATTTGCATATCCTCAAACGAATCACCCAAATCGGTATATCCGCGTTCTTCAAGGCAAACTGCATCCACATTGTTCGGGTTAATCATTACAATCTGAACACCCTTGTTTTTGTATTCATCCTGTATTTTGATCAATCGGTCTTCGTACGCCTGCGCGGTAGGGCAATGCGGGGCGCTAAAAAGCAGCACCAGCACTTTTGCATCGTCAAACGAAGCAAGTGTGTGCATCTTATTATCCACCCCTTTCAATTCAAAATCAATGGCTTTTGATCCTGGCGCCAGTGTCTCCGGATTTTTTTCATCTTGCGCAAAAACAGCACACGTAAAAAAAAGCGCGAACAAAACGGTTAGTTTACTCATTGTATTAATTTTGTGGTTTAAATCATAAAAATAGAACAAAAATCAAAACTATCCAGCAAATGCGTGCAACTTCAGAAATGAGATTATTACACAATAATACTACAAAACGGATACAAATTTTCATTTTTTTTCTCACCTTCAGTTATTTAGCTACAGGCCAAACATTAGTAACTGATTCTATTCCACAGGATTCTGTTTCGATTACCGATGAAATAGAAGAAATTACGGTGACGGCATTTCGAACCCCTTATAATATTTACAACACCCCCGCCCCTGTAAATTTAATAACACCGCAACAACTGGAAACCGGAAGTTCGTTCACCCCGGTGGAAGCATTAAACCAGGTCCCGGGGATTTTAATGCACCATGGCACCTTAAACACCAACCGGCTGACCATTCGCGGAATCGGCTCACGCACACCATACGCCACCAATAAAATAAAGGCGTATTTTGGCGAAATCCCTTTAACATCGGGTGATGGGGAAACTACGCTCGAAGATTTGGAGAACCGCGCCATTAAGCGGGTAGAAATTATTAAAGGGCCATCTTCGAGCCTGTTTGGCGCCGGACTAGGCGGTGTTATTCTGTTTCACCCTAAAACGGTTGTGAAAGATTTTGTGCAAAACCGCACAGCCCTGGCATCATTTGGCACCATCAAAAATACATTGTCGGCCGGAATTACACAT
>Ga0102946_1000287_pt1 | contig 17574 bp, 17 predicted proteins | sample SalPon2A_A_D1_MG_FD_78209 | JGI IMG/M metagenome (GOLD analysis project Ga0102946, IMG submission 78209) | Soil microbial communities from South San Francisco under conditions of wetland restoration - Salt Pond MetaG R2A_A_D1_MG | ecosystem: Environmental > Terrestrial > Soil > Wetlands | place... | reverse complement strand
ATTAGAGAGGTTGAGCAAGGGCCGAAAGGGGCAATATGGGTCCTTGAGGATAAAAAGGGCGGTCGACTACTTCGGCTTACTTCTTCCAAATAATCACAATTTTAAGAACGGTTACTTGGCCGGTCTTTAGCGTCTTAGAAATCCCCTCATATTTGTTTCTCGTATTTCCTAGGGATTTATAGGCTAGTCTGTAGATATGCCTATAGTAATAAAACCCAGCTTCTGTCTCAATCCTGGGCAAAACCAACCCCGAATCGGGGACACTCAATTTTGAGTGCCCCCAATTCCTGATCTTCATATATTGCCTCGTAAGCCCTCATCTTGCCCCGGGCGTAAGAGCCATGCGACAATGACTGCATGAAAGCAGAAGCCCTCAAACAACCGACCGACATCTCCCTGGCCACGCTGAATTTCGATAACGCCTTCGTCCGTGAACTGCCCGCCGACCCGGACCGCAGCAATCGCGTGCGGCAGGTGCACCGCGCCTGTTACTCGCGCGTCCAGCCGACGCCGGTGGCCGCGCCTCAACTGGTCGCCTATGCCGCAGAGGTTGCCGAGCTGCTCGACTTGCAGCCAGCGAGCTGTACAGGAGAGGAGTTCGCACAGGTTTTTGTCGGCAACCACCTGCTGCCCGGCATGGATCCCTACGCCTGCTGCTACGGCGGTCACCAGTTCGGCAACTGGGCTGGCCAGCTGGGCGATGGGCGGGTGATCAACCTGGGGGAGATAATCAACCAGCGCGGTCAACGCTGGGCGCTGCAGCTCAAAGGTGCGGGGCTCACGCCCTATTCCCGCCGTGGCGACGGCCTGGCAGTGCTGCGCTCCTCGGTGCGCGAATTTCTCTGTAGCGAAGCGATGTACCACCTCGGCGTACCGACCACCCGCGCCTTGAGCCTGCTGCTCACCGGCGAGCAGGTCACCCGCGACATGTTCTACGACGGCCATCCCAAACAGGAGCCGGGCGCCGTGGTCTGTCGGGTCGCGCCTTCCTTCACCCGTTTCGGCAGCTTTCAGATTTTCAGCTCACGCAACGAAATCGAGCCGTTACGCCAGCTATTAGACTATACCATCCGCACTGACTTTCCCCACCTGGGCAAGCCCTCGGTGGCCGTTTACCTGCAGTGGTTTGAAGAGCTCTGCCGTAGCACCGCCACGATGATCGTGCAGTGGATGCGCGTTGGCTTTGTCCACGGCGTGATGAACACCGACAACATGTCGGTCCTCGGCCTGACCATCGACTATGGACCCTACGGCTGGATCGATGACTACAATCCCGACTGGACGCCCAACACCACGGACGCCGCCGGCGGCCGCTACCGTTTCGGCAACCAGCCCCAGATTGCCCTCTGGAACCTCGCCCAGCTGGCCAACACCATCTATCCGCTGATTGAGCATGCAGAACCGTTGGAAGCGGCGCTGCAGATTTATGGGGACTGTTACAAGCAGGGCTGGCAGGCGATGATGGCGCAAAAACTAGGCCTGAAGAGCTTCGAGGCGGATACTGATCTGCCCTTGATCGCTAAGCTGGAAGAAGTGCTGCAGCTGGTGGAAACCGACATGACGATTTTCTACCGCAAGTTGGCTGAGCTGACACCAACAGGAGACCAGGATGATGCGAGTTTACTCGCCCCGCTGCGCGAGGCTTACTACCAGCCGGAGGCTATAACCGGAGACAACCAACAGCAAATCGCTGCCTGGCTGCGCAACTACCTTCAGCGGGTCGCAAAAGACGGGCTCGACAGAGATGAACGCCGGCAGCGCATGCATGCGGTTAATCCTAAGTACGTGCTACGCAACTACCTGGCACAAATGGCGATCGACAAGGCCGAGACGGGCGATCACAGCCTGGTCAATGAGCTGCTACAGGTAATGCGGCAGCCCTATGCGGAACAGCCTGAATACGAGGAGTTTGCCGGTAAGCGGCCGGAATGGGCGCGCCACAAGGCGGGATGTTCGATGCTCTCCTGCAGTTCTTAGTTAAGCATGACAGGACGTTCAAAACTAAAAACCACTTAGAATCATAATCGGGGACACTCAAATACGAGTGACCCCTTTGCCTGTCTCGCTACACATCCCCGTTATCGCCCCAACGGGCTGTCCTCTGCGAGCGCCCGGAGAGAGTCTGGAACCAAGCGACCGACCGCTTGCAACGTCTCGATCATGCGTGACGCCAGGGGCCTGAGTGTCCAGACACGATCCATGATGTATCCAGAATATATGGGTTGATAAACATATGGTAAAGAAATAGGGGGACATTAGAACAGGTATTATGTCCCCCGATTCACTTGAGGTCTGATTTCCCCTGCCCGGCACTAAGATCGGCAAACATTCTTTCAAATGCAGAGAGTTCCTCCTGCGGCAAGCGGAGTTCAAGGCTCACCTTGTCGGCGTAGGTACTTTCAAGCTCCTCGGCCTCGAAGTCAGTGAACCGTCGCTGCAGGGGCGTTAAAAGGTTGTAGTCGAAGTTGATGGTCAAGTATGCCCAGTCAATACGCTGGGTGCGCGGAAGCTTCTCGAGCGCCGTCTGAACCGCAGCAGTGTAGGCCCTAACCATACCACCCTTGCCGAGCTTGATCCCGCCAAAATAGCGAGTTACCACAACCGCTGTGTCACCGAGGCCGCTGTGTTGCAGGGTAGTCAACATCGGCTTGCCGGCCACCCCGTGCGGTTCTCCATCGTCGCTCAAGCCGATCCGGTCGCCGCTGCCCGGCGGGCCGACCAGGTAGGCCCAACAGTTGTGGTTGGCGTCGGGGAATTCAGCTTTGAGTTCGGCGACAAATGCCTGCGCTGCTTCCGGCGATGTCACTTCCTGTACGGTGGTGATAAAATGGCTGCGCTCAACCTCGGTTTCGGAGCGAAAACGCTGCGCCGGGATTGGGTAGCGAGAGGACTGGTTGGACATGTATGTTCTCCGTCAGTTGGTCAGGAGATAAGGATTGCAGGTTTGGGGAAAGATGGCAACTGGTCGTTGATGAGAATGGGGATTATATCCCCCTTAATAAAACCTTCTGAACCTCAGCCTTCATCTCTTCCCTGGCATTGGTAATCTTGTAATATTAGTAACCGGTCAACTCAACGTAACCAAAGCCAGTGAGTTTACTAGCACTATCTTTGCCCTGAACAGAGACTGCGCCTTCCCAGTACCGCACTGTTGTAATCAACTCCTGCTCTGCCAAAAATGGTGATATTTCCAGGCTGATTCCTTCATTGACAACGTCCAGCCTCCATTTAGCCGGGTACTTTGCTCCACTCTTGCTACTCTGCCAATGGTTAAGAACTTTGATGTCTATATCGCTTGGCCTTAATCGTTTTGTTGATCCATCTACGTCTACCAAAACTCCACTGCTCAAGGGATCTGCAGTACCATCTTTCAATCTAAGCTGGTAATACATCAGTTCTCTTCCGTCATCAAATTGCAGACTGAACCAGTCCCAGCCTACCTGCCCCTCCCCCAAGGCACTCGTGCTCCATTCGCGATCCAACCAACTTGTCCCAGAGACTTGAAAGCTTTCACCTGAAATGCTGATACTTCCGGAAGTCGGCATACGGGTCATGGAATAGTAGTAAGATGCATTACCTGGTTTTGCGCTTTTTTGACTGAGTCCGTTCTCGCCCTGCAAAACGATGGGCTTGGCACTCTCTAAGTTCAGTTCAATAGCAACGCTATCTTCTCTTGCTGATAGTCTCATTGGTAAAGGCTCGCTTTGCCTTCCCTCGGCACTCCAGTTTTCAAGCCAAACTTTGAAAGGGTTGGCCTTTGCCCCGGCTAATCCTAAAGAATCACGGCTAAAGCGCTCGAAATGATAAAAACGTTCAGCGTCGACATCGGTTAAAGCAAAATGTGCCATATATATCTGGTTCGTTGCCCAATTTGAATTTCTTTGCTGAGCCTCAGGAGTCAATGCTGAGCGGAAAAAAGTAAGCTGATAACCGAAGCGCCGGTCACTTTCAGAAAAAAGGTTTCCAGTGTAATACCACCATTCCGTTTTAAATTGTGGGTGAGGCCCGTGATCCTCCGGGAAAACAAATTTTCGTGGTTGTATTGCTCGCGCAAAGGGCTGGTCTTCTTCTACACCCAATATTTCTTCTACAGACAACTCTGCTCCGACTGGCTTCTCATCAACCGCCTGACTTGTTTGACAGTTACAGTGAGACGACATAACTAGACAAAAAGTGACCAGAAATATTGGATGCCACCTTTTCATAATTTACTCGTACCTCATCGCAAGGGCTGGAGAGGTCCGGGACATACGCCAAGATGGATATATTCCCGCGAGCAAAGCAGCAAGAAAAGATAAAACAAAGGCCTGAAGCAATATTATCGGGTCTATGGAGATTTGCATACTCCAGCCAAAAGATCGCTGATTGATGACTAAAATGAGCACCAAAGCCTGCATAATGCCGAGGGGCAAGGCTAGCAAACCGGCTATAAATCCAACTATACCCGTTTCGCAAATAACCAAATGCCAGAGTTGTTGAGGTGTTAATCCATTTGCACGCAATATGGCCAATTCTCTTGAACGTTCTATCTGTATTGCCATCAGAGCATTCAATATTCCGATAAAAGCAACCAGAACAGCCAGCATACGTAAGACAGCGGTTACGGCAAATGTGCGGTCAAATGTTGCGAGTGATGCTTCTCGTAATCCTTGGTTGGAATAAACAACAACCTTCTGGTTGCCAACTGCGGCCAACCTGATTTGCCTGGCAACTGAGTCGGCATCATAACCAGTTTCGAGGTAGATACCTAAAGCATCAGCTTCATCGTCTATCCAGTATTCATTATAAAGCTGGCGACTCATGGTGACTCGTCCACGATCAGAGCCATAGTCAGTAAAGACACCAGCGATCCTGAAAGCCTGTTCACCTCGATCAGTTCGCAAAGAGATACTGTCCCCTTTCGCGAGGTTGTTATGATATGCATATGGTTCGGAAACTATCACGGATTTTGTAGATGTAAAATCCTGGTATATCTCTTCGCTACGTCCATCAAGAAACCAGTAACTTTCAAAAGATTTACGCGGTATTTCGGCAACAAATAACTCATTTATTCCCTGTTCTGTCTGCAAAGAAAGGTGTCTGGCCTTCGTTAGTGTCTCAATACCATCAATGTTATTGACTGATCCTAAAAAATCGATATTTAAAGGTGTGCGTCCAGGTCCAAAAGTTGAGCTTGATGTGGTTACATAAATATCCGCCTGTAAATAGCTTTGCAGCCAGTTGTCTACAGTTGAGCGAAAGCTGTTGATCATGATTCCAACACCAACAGTTGCTGCAACAGCTATCACCAGTGCAGAGGTCGCAACACCAGTACGACTAAGCCCTCCTACAAGGTTACGAACAGCCATTTTCCCGAGTATCCCCAAATAATGATTTGAAAGTGGCTGAAACTTTTTGAGTATCCACACAAAGGCCCCGGGAGTAATAAAGGCATAACCAGTAATCAGCATGAACATAAAGATAAAACTTGCAGGAATGCTTTTGCTTGGGATCAGCAGACCAAAAACACTCAAAGCAATAAGACATAGTCCTCCCTTGACAATCCAAGGCATAAAAGATCTTTGCCGAGCTTCTACATTCGAACGAATAAGGACAGATCGAGGACTTGTTTTTGCCGCTTCCAAGGCAGGCATAAATGCTGCCAAAGTCGTAGCACCAAGAAAAAGAAGTAACCCTTTAGTAATTGAAAAAGGAGCGAGATAAAGATTCTGGACGTTAACAACAAAATAAAGGTCGTTGATAGTACGTGTGACAATAGAAAGAAGCGCGTTAGCGAGCAAGACACCTAAGCCCAAGCCAAGTAAAGTGCCAATTGCACCAATGATCAATGCTTCAATAAGGACCATGCTGAAAATTTCTTTACGGGTTACGCCTAACGTACGTAAAGCGCCCAACAAAGATCTCCGTTGCAAAATCGAGAATGTCATTGTGTTGTAGATGAGAAACATCCCAACGACCAAAGCTAATAGGCTTAAGGCTGTCAGGTTGAGTTGAAATGCGCTTGTCATTTGAGCCATGGTTTTTGCGCGAGTATTTGCAGGAATGAGTTCCGCGTTAGCAGGAAGAAGACTTTGGAGTTGCTCTAACGTCTTTGTTTCATCATTATTTTTGGGGGCAATTAAGTCAATTCGGGACAGAAAACCTTCAAGTGACAACATTTCTTGAGCTGAACTGATATCGACAATAACAAGGTTCTCTAAAGCTTTGCTGGTAACTTTATCCGTCGTCTCCAACAAACCTGCTAATGTGAGGTCATAAGTTTTGTTACCAATAGTCACGCTTAAGCTATCACCCTTTTTAATACCCAAAGAATCAGTGGTTTCCTTGGTCATAAGTCCCGCTCCAGGTTTTGTAAGCAACGGGACTATGTCTGTCTGGCTATCTAAGCTTGGAGTATAATTTCGAAATGGACTTTCTGAGAAAGGATCGACACCCACTAGCTTCAGAGTTAAGCCTGGTTGACTTGCAACAGAAGCATAGCCCTCCACAACAGGAGCACTATTTCTCCATTGGCCTGTTAATCGAACATCACGATAGACGCTCTCTGGGAGACCCTTGGCACCACCAACCACAATGTGAGTTGTGCGTCCGACTAAAGCATCGGCTGAAATACTAAAAGCACGTTCTGAACTGCTATTCGCAAGATCAATAGCAATAACAACTGAGACTCCTAAGGCCACGCCAACCACAGCAAAGATAATCTGCAACGGGTGACGCAGAAGATATCGAAACCCAGCCCGCCACAGGATCATGGAAAACCCCTTGCCTCTAAGCTGTGCTCAACCAACACACCGTCACGAATAGTGATGACACGATCTGCAAACTGGGCTATTTCAGAACTATGAGTGACCATAAGTGTGGTCATACAATTGTCCCTAATCAGTTGATTTAGGAGGTTGAGGACTTCAGACCCCGTCTCAACATCAAGGTTGCCGGTGGGTTCATCTGCTAACAACAATAACGGTTTATGGATCAATGCTCGACAGATGGCTATTCTTTGCTGTTCTCCTCCAGAAAGACGATCCGGATAACTATCAGCGCGATCTGAAAGATTCACTTTTTCAAGAATTTTCATAGCATGTTCTTTTGAACCTGCGTCAATGCTCTTATTGAGTTCAAGCGGGAGAAGTAAGTTTTCTATAACAGTCAGTGTTGGGATGAGGTTGTAAAACTGGAACACAAACCCAATGTTGTCGCGCCTGAAGAGGGTTCTTTGCTGCTCTGTCATTCTGGTTAAGTTCTGTCCACCAATCAGGACCTCCCCTTCTGTCGGCAAATCTATGCCACTTATCAAGTTGAGTAGGGTTGACTTGCCCGAACCGCTCCTTCCTAGCAAGACGACAAATTCACCTTTAAGAATAGATGCATTTAAATCACTAAAAACAATCCTTTGACTCTCACCTTCGTCAAAAATTTTGCTCAGATTACAAATTTCAAGGATTTCATCAGACATCTGTAATAACGACTATTCCTTATTATTTACTTATTGTTGCCAGCAACTCCTCGATTTCGGAGGAAATGTCTTCCTTGCAAACAAGCTGGTTGAACAACCGGTCAATTGTCCTGCCAGAAGAAAGGCCAAGAATGATTCCCAAGACAATGCCCCGATGTACATTGTCACCACCGAGATTTGTGTTTACGATCAAGGCTTCAGAGGGTTGATCAATATATTTGTAGGAAAGAAAAAGCAGCGATGGCCATGACTCACTGATGTAACATGCAGTTGAAAATTGATTGCCAACAACGTCGAAATCGTTACATGCTTTTGAAACCAAATTTTCTAGGTTTATGAATACAGATTTTTGTGAGGTTGCGGCTATTAAGTCTTTGGGGTTCGTATTTTCTTCACGCGTCAGTAAAGCAACGATAAGTTCCACGTAGTCGTCGCAGATTTTTGCCAGGCCCTGATCAGGGTGAGTTAAATACAAATGATTCCTACAGATCGATTGTATATTATCAAGAGCAACACCCCTTAAGCTCTCCACAATGGCAATTGGTGCGATAGTGACCAAACCACCGACTGATGGCGTGTCATGAGTTAATGCTCCGCACTTGTCTTTTGCTTTACCTGAAACATAGTTGGCAAAAAAACCCCTATGATAAGACTCGGCGTAAGTATCTGAATGCCTGGGAACTTCTGCTGTCATGAAATCAATGTAAGCATCAAGGAAATGAGACTTATCGTACTTACCGCCCGAGGTTATCATTGAGCGAATCAAAACCCTTGCACATTGAGCGTTTAACGTATTTTCTCCCGCCTTCATCTGATGATGGTAATGAATATTTTGTTGCCCCCAAAATTGGCCCCTACCTTTTAAAATGACGTCCCCGACAATCTGTCTTTTGGGTTCCAAAGAATGTATTGAATGCCGACCACCATGGGTTGTCGAATGAAGAGACATAATCGAAGACGGATGGAAACTAGGTGCATTTTCCATCTTTTTAACCCCACCAGGGAAAGCCCTCTCTATATCGCGTCTGCTATAATACCAGTGGACTGGCATAGCTAAAGCGTCCGCAACAAACATGGTCTTTAATGCGGCTATGGCCCTTGATAAAGGAAGAGGTTGAGCTTTCTCTTGATTCTCAGACATAACGCAGCCACCTACTTGCCCAGTAAAATATAACTACACGGTGATTTTTCATTGCACGGCCCCTGCTTCTCGAAGGGCTAGTCGCAGCTTTTCAATGCGGGACCGGTTAACCCCAAAATCATAGTAACCAGTCCTAGAGGCAGAGCGAACTGCAACGATCTTCTGCTCTGGCCGCAAATGAAATTCCAAGTCATCGACAAAGCCAAAGAGTTGACTGCGGCATTCAGCATAAAGGTAGCGAGAATCTTGTCGCACAATTGCCGTTCTTGGGAGTTGGGCCACATGATCGATCAATAAATCCCAGGCCTTTTCTGGTGAGATCGCTAAAACAAAAGGCTCCATTTGTTGTTCAGTATTATTTGTATCGCTGGAGACACAATTTGGTGATGAAGGACAAGGGGTCAATTGTGAGTCAACCACACCAAGCTTTCTTTTGCCACTGGCATTGCATGAGTTAAGGAACAACAAGGCCAGAAAAAGCATAGACAAAAGATTAAAGCTTTTCAAAAGAGTCATATCCCTAATTGAAGCTGGCATTATTTGTAACTTCGCTCCTGAATTTCGATCAAAACCTCGTTACGCCTAAGGAACCACAGACTGAATGGTGCGTTGTAGCGAGCAAAAACAGGTTCGCCTACAATGATCAATCCTTTCCTTTTAATTGCATCAAACAATATCTGTTCGTTTTTACGGTAGCGGTCCTCGCTCCACGTCCCCGAATACCGGCGCACAGCCATAAGTCTTGCCGGGACGTCTTTCAGCGTGACCTCTGCATTATCAGGCACAGGCAAACTCTCCAAGGTATAGCTTTTGGGCATTACAAAAGCAAAACGATAACGGTTTGACTTGCCCACTTCCTGCACAGCTTCTGCGCCTGTTTCTGAACTTTTCGGAAGCGGTTGCTGAATCACCGGCGTTGTCATCGCAATCTCGCCCTGTGGTCTTTTCTCTTCGCTGATGTATGCAAACAAGCGCCGGAATGCCAGGTTGCCTACATCAGTAAAGTTCCCTTGTACGACGGTCTCCGCGACCACATAAGGAGCGTATTGTCTCAATTCAAAGTCAGGAAAAGTCTTCACAACCTCATAGCCTGGTTCTTCGTAAGCCAATGCAATGTCTCCCTGCAAAAGAGGTATCCCTAGCACCAGTGTGCAAACTATTTTTCGTATCAAATAACTATACACTACAATCACTTACATCGTCCCTTTAAGAATCAAGATCAAGGTCAGGACTGTCGGCACCGATCAACTTCAGAACTTTTTCGATGGTGAAATAGGCCAGATATTTAGGCCCCTTTGCGGCGTCCTCTTCAGGCGTCAAACATCTGCGTGTCATGGCCTTGATCAACTCTTCATCGGTATCTTCTCTCACTTTCTTTAAGTAGAGCCTGACCCCTTGGTAGCCTGGGGCGTTTTCGATGAAGAGATAGACGGCAAATGGATTCTCACCAATATTTTTGTGCGTGAGCCGCGCCCGCATGATAAAAGCAAGAGAGCCATCGTCCATTACATGGGGTCGTGAATAAACGGCTGAATCAACCCTCCCTTGATTATCGGAAGTAGACATGACTCCAACACCCTTTTTTGATTCAAAATACCCTTTAAGATTCATTATCGCTCCTTAAACAAGAATAGAACTCGTAACAGTTCGCAAAGATTTCTCAAAAATACTGATATAACTATAACTTACAAAAAGGCATTTGCATTATTAGGCTTCTGTAGCGGAGCTAAAGAAGGTGGCTCTACGGTCCTGGTCAGTTCTGTTGCCGCACGCATCGGTATCGGCAACCATGCCGCTGTTGCAGCTGTTGCCGCTGTTGCAGCAGCAAAAGCAGGCCTTGTAGGTTTGTTTCGAAGTGCTGCCGCCGACTATTCCAATCGAGGCATACGGGTTAATGGTATCGCTCCTGGTTTGTTTCTCAGTGAGGCCACGGTGGGCTTCTTCATTGGGGGAAAGGCTGAGAATCGGTTCGCCGCGCAATTTCCGCTAGATCGTTACGGCTGTGTCGATGACGAAGCGAATGTAATAGGCTAGCTGCTCTCCAATGAGGCCGATTGGGTCATCGGACAAATCATTGCCATTGATGGCGGATTCAGCTCTATTCGTCCGCTGGTAAAGCGGTTAACTTCTTTCTTCGTCAAGTGCCAATATTCTATTGGCTCCTAAAAAATTATTCAAATGGCACCCACAAACGGAGGACCCTCTTGATCAGTTCGCTGGCCCCTTCCTCGATCGAGCATGATAAAAGCTATTATGCAACCATCCATAACCTGTGGGCGTACTATTAATATTCTGACACTTCTTAAAAATGTCTGACATCTAAGTGCCATATTAAATATGGCATTAACATATAATCTTATTGATAGATACATGCCGAGAAATATGGGTATTAATGATAAGGTCACTCAATTTTGTGCCCCCGAATCCTGACCGTTTTGCTCGAAGTTGCTAAGACCTAATTTAAATGATCACAAACCGTTCAAGTCGCTAAGTTGAATTCACAAAAGTTGGGATGTTATAGTTAAAGGACAAAGAAGTACTGTACGGGAGAAGTCATGATTTGGACTTGGCCTGAGCACATAAAACAACACTCCGCAGCAATCGGAGAACCGCCATCATTAGCTGATATGATAGGCGGTTTTTTATTTTGTGCTGCGTCCTGAAGGGAGTTTAGCTATGAAGGAAATCGGTCTATTGGGATTGATAGTTCTCCTCTGTTCTTTTGCAGGAGTAACCCTTGCCCATGAAAATCATCCGAGAGCGCAGGCATCAGGTCCTGCGAACATTTACGGTGACCAGTTAGGTACCGTGATCCTACCGTTCTCTTGTAATGAAACAGCCAAAAAATCCGCAGAACGTGGACTCGCTTTACTTCACCACATGACCTACGTAGGCGCCCGCGCAGCCTTTACTGAGACGGTCGAAACCGATCCAGACAGCGCCATTGGCTACTGGGGCCAATCGATGAGCTATATTCATCCACTATGGTCAGACCCGCCTAACGAAGCTGAATTTGCGAGAGGCAAAGATCTGGCATCGGAAGCCGCAAAGCGTGCCAGGAATGAGCTGGAACGAGCCTATATCGCGACGTTGGAAAGTTACTATACCCAAGAGCGAAATATTAGCGAAAAGGTAAACTTGGCCGCATACGCTGAAGCATGGCGCAAGGTTTATGAACGGTTCCCGAAAGACATTGAGGCTGCCAGCTTCTACGCTCTCGCTAATTTGGCAACTGTCGATCCAGGCGACAAGAGCTATTCAAAACAGAAACAAAGCGCAAGGATCACCAAGCAGGTCCTCGAAAGTGTTCCCGATCACCCTGGAGCGCATCATTACACAATCCACGCCCTGGACTACCCGACCCTGGCCATAGAGGCCCTTGAAGTCGCACGTAATTACGGCAAAATCGCCCCGGCGGTTCCCCACGCGCTGCACATGCCGGCCCATATTTTCACCAGGCTCGGGCTATGGGATGAATCGATCGACATGAACCGACGCTCAGCAAACGCTGCCCTTAAACATCCGGCAGACGGAAAGATTTCATTGCATTATCTGCATGCCTTGGACTACTTGGTCTACGCCCACCTGCAAAGGGGCGAAGACGCCAAGGCCGAAGAAATTCTTAACGAGTTGATGGCTGTTCAAGGACCATATCAGACTCACGTGGCATCCGCTTACAGCTTCGCCGCTGTTCCGGCACGCATAGCTCTCGAACGTCAGCAATGGACCACTGCGGCCACCCTCGAAGCACAAACTCCGAGCAACTATCCTTGGCAAGTCAATCCCGCCATGGAGGCGATAACCTACTTTAGCAATGGTCTCGGAGCAGCTCGCATAGGTGACAAGGTGAAAGCACGTGAAGCAATCGAGCACCTCAAAACACTTCATAATCAGGTGGTGAAATCCTCCGGTTACTGGGCCAAGCAGGTCAAGATTCAAAGGTTGTCTGTCGAAGCCTGGCTTGATTATGCAGAAGGCGAAAAGGATTCGGCCCTAAAAATCATGCGTGAAGCCACAGCATTAGAAGCCACCACAGAGAAGCACCCGGTTACACCAGGTGAAGTTTTGCCTGCTCATGAATTGCTGGCTGACATGTTGTTAGATTTGAAACGTTACCAAGAGGCACTGCATTACTACGAGGCGACCTTGGAACGAAGCCCCAACCGCTTTAACAGCCTTTATGGAGCTGGCCGAGCTGCTGAACTGACGGGAGACAAAAAAACAGCAGCACGTCATTACGGCATGCTCAACGAAGTTGCAGCGATAGACTCAAAGTTAAAAAGGTTGGAGAAGTCGAGAGCTTTTTGCAAGGAAAGTAATACTCTTAATCAAATATGCTCTGCACTCTGAAAGTTGATCGTCCCTATAGAGGGGGGAGTTAAGTGCCAGTGGCATTTACAGGGAAAAGTTTGAGACTCAGTTGTCTGATCCTACTAGAACAATTACAACTGCTCTGCATCAGGCTCGCGTGTTGACTTGCGGTTTACTCGTTTCGGCTTATCGACAGGCTTTTTCTGTGCATTTCTGCGAGTTTTCTTCGGAGTCTTATGATTTTTGAGGATTAGGCAAACACTCGCCACAACGATCCCAAGTTGATTAGCAATCTTTAGCCGGGTCAGTCCTTGGGTTTTTAATGCTAGCGCCTCATCAGACTTCGCCATTGCGGTCGGCTTTCGGTCCTTATAGCGCCCTGCCTGTTTGAATTAGCGATCCCCACGGCTTGACGTTCCCTTACTACCTGCCGCATCAATAGGGTGCGATCTATATCGCTGGCTATCATAAATCAATTAACACTCTATTGGTAGTCACGATGCGGGAGATATGCATATCAATAACTATGACCATTTTGATAGCTAGAACAATGATGTTAATCCCAGCCTTTAGTCAATCCTGAACATAGAAAAACCCCAGCTTCCTTGAAGCCGCTGGGATTTCTTAAAATATGAATTGCCGGGCTCGCTAGGGCTAACGAGCCCAGCTTCTTTGAGAAAGAAAGGTTTCACTGCAACATCCCCCTGCATCATTCGATTCCGACCAACGCCTTGATATATTGCAACCTCTCGTAATCTCCTGGGTCTTCACTGCGAACCTGGCTCAACTGCCCACGAAAATCCTCTGGGCTCTCAAAGCCGTGAATCTGCATCCACTCCTGCAGTTGGTCGAGGATCAAGCCAATCTGGCCAAGTCCGTTTCGGTAAAGAGTTGAGCAAACCTGGACTACGGATGCCCCGGCCAAGAGTTGTTTGATCATGTCACGCCCATCGTGCACTCCGGTGGTTGCTGCCAGGTCGCAAGTCACTCGGCCAGCCAGCAGAGAAATCCAGCGCAATGAAACGTGGAGTTCTTCCGACGTGCTGTACGGGTTACCTCCGGAAGTTTGACGTTTGTCGATATCAATATCAAAGCGATAAAACCGGTTGAACAACACCATTGCATCAGCACTCTGCCATGTGACATTCTTGTCGCTTTCTCCCGGACCACACCAGCCGACCGTGAAAGGTGGTCCTGCCATCCGGTCATTACCGATCTGTTTCGCGAAGTGAGTAAATGATGAGATGTATGGCCCGATCTTTAAGGCAATAGGCAGCTTCACCTTGGCCCGCACTGCAGATAGAATGTTAAGATAGCGTTCTTCAACGGCAGCACTGCTAATTTCAGGGTCATTCGGCAGGAAACCGATGTTTAACTCAAGTCCATCAGCACCTGCATCAGCAAGTTTCCCAGCATATTCGGTCCAACGCTCGTATGTGACACAATTAACGCTGGCGATAATCGGTACGGAAACAGCTGCCTTGGCATCGCTTACCAACTGCAGATACTCCCTGGGTCCGAAGGTTTGGCCAAAGCCGTGCAGGTAATCGTATGCTTCGGTGTGTCCCAAATGCTGCGATTGATGAGCCAGTTCATCTATCTCGGCGACTATCTGCTCCTCAAATAATGATTTCAGAACGATCGCTCCAGCACCTGCTTCGGCCGCCTGTTGTACTCCTTGCAACGTTTTGGTGAGTCCGCAGCTAGCAACGACAAGGGGATTCTTGAGCGCCAGCCCCATGTATTTTGTATTGAGATTGCTCATCATAAGACTCCTCTGGTGAACCGCAGGCTGAGATCATGGAGGTTGCTGCAATTACGATCGGCGCTGTCAGATAAGACAACGTGAAGGCCTATTTTTTATGAAAGTTTATCACAGGGGCTGAGATTTATAATATCCGGGACAGACATAAACTAGTACTCATCTGATATCTGTGGTCTAGTAGAACAAAATCAAACCCAGCTTTAGTCAAAGCTTGGGAAATAACAAATCTCAGCCTCTACATCAAAGCTGTGATTGATCGATAACGAATAGGCATAAATCTCTAAACATTTGAGGATATTTTTATTTTCATTCGCATTGTAGAGAAAGTTAAAAATAGAGCATCAGAATTGGCGTCTCCAGTAAGAAGCGTTGGATTAAAGGTTTTGCTTTTATTTAACGGCTCCCATTGCCTTACCATCGTCGCTGACACGCACCGGTTACATATCTTAACGGCATGGTTGATGAAATTAGCCTCCTCGCGAAGCGAAGCGCAGATCACTCTGAACTATATTGCTGTAAGGTTTGCATGATCTTCTCATGCTGACGAGGGGGGCAGCTTAAATTTTCCTGTAACTGGAGGCGAGAGGAATACGCGTGTAACAAGTTTAAATGAAAACGGTTCCTCCCTGTTCCAAGGGAAAAGATACATTATCCGCGCTAACGGGCAGTAGCCAATGAATAGATTCGTCGCAACTCCAACCGTAGTGATGTACATCAGGATAACCATGTAGGGGACATATGTTCCAATTGCAACCCAAACCAGATATGCAACCCTAACCTGCGCCGGAAACGTTGAGATCCGGAATCGGAGTAGAAACAGCACCAGAAAGGCATGAGCCGCTGAAAAAACAACTACATACTCGTAAAAAATGCGATCGAATAAGCCTGCAAGCAACCCGATCCAGGTAACGAACCACAAGACCCAAACAAGCCTCTTCCTAATATTTAGAGAGATACGATCCCAAAGAGAATCATGTTGGGTTGCCATCTGTTTTTCTCCGGCTACAAGATGAGGGTCTCAGAACGGATGGTACTAAAATGTGGAGGGTTACACCACCCGTTTCCAAGTGGCTATCTTTGTTGAGATTGAATTCCTTTCTAAATGTCTCGATCAAAAAGAGATCGATTTTTCCTCTCATAACCAGCAATAAATAAGATAAGACCTCCTATGTCCAGCTAGCACTCTTCGATTGGAGTTAGAGGGACAACCTCCTTAATCGCTCTCTCCAGCGCCCCCAAAATCCTCACCATCGCCAAAGTATCCAAACAACAATACTCCAACATCCCTCGCCGCAACTCAGCCAGCGCCACCGGATCATCCAGCGCACACATCTCGTGATAAGCACGCATCGCCGCCATGCCATCGGCGACAGCCATGTCGTCATACGACAGATCAGGCACCAGGGCAGGCAACACCGCCTTGATCGAATAAGACCCCCGCATCTGCCAGCGATAAACATCCCGCCGGCGAAACGGCACCATCAGGTCGCGTACATTCTCAAGCCGCACAAGAAGCGCATCGGCCAGGTCAGGGAAAAGTTCGGCAAGGTTTCGCAACACACCCTTTTCGAAAGCCTGGTTATAGGTGAGCACACAGGCATCTTCAGGGATCTCTGCCAGCAACCTCTCGGCTAGCTCCCGGCGCGGATCATGGCCCGGTTCCACCAGGTACTCGGTATGCACCGGCTCAGCCCCTGCCCTCTCCTGTGTATGCAGCGAATACTGGAAAGGAATCTTCTGGTATGGACGGGTGCCGTCAAAGGGTGGGATCGGCGTATCAAAGGTTTCGAAATCGAGATGACAAAGCGGATACCAGAGGCTATCAAGGAATTCCTTGATGCCGTCCGGGTTGATCGAATCCTGCTGGTTGAGTGTGGCTTCAACCTGGTTGCGTTGTGCCGTGTTCAATTCATTGAGAGGCAAATCTTCAAGCATGAAAATGCCCCGGTAGTAATAGTCGAACTTCTTGATGCCGCGCCCTTTGAGATCGAAGATTGAATTCTCGATGACATGCTGCCAGCAGTAAGGGATGAAGTCGCATTCGTAAGGATCATTGCAGTGAAGGCCGATATCAATATCCGGCTCAATGCACGCTAACATCTGCCGCAGATCGGCAATCAGCTCCGGCAACTCGGCCTGCCGTTCAATGGCCTCATCAGTCACATCCTCGCCAGTAAAGAGCTGCTGCACATCGATCTCACCCTGGCGCTCATAGCTGTTATTGATATGCACCAGGTAGGCAGAAGAGATGACAAGACCGCAGTTGGCAAGCACGTAATACTGGATCGCCACATCATCGCAATGGACCTTTTTGAGCGAGCTGCCCATCTTCACTTCATGGATCTGCCAGGCATCGCCGTCGTACACCAGAATATCGACCTTGACGAAGATGCCGTCAAAAGCGAACGACGCCTCGTATATCACCCTTTGACCGGCATCGATAAGCTGTTGGGTCTGCGCAATCTGCTCAGTTACTGAAAGCCCATCAAAAGGCACTTCGACACCGCCGGGAAACAACTGCTGAGCCAGCAGACCGACCTGGTTGCCGGATTGGAACTTTGCTTCAAGATATGGCCGTGGGGGGAATTCAAACACAGGAGGGTTTTTGGCGAGGTAAAGCGCCTTGGGACATTGCATCCCTTTGAGGATCAGTGACTTGCTGAGGCCAGCATGCCCAGAAGAACTCACATACCCACCCTTTACCTGAACCAGGCAATCATAAACTCTAAAAAATAAACAGATTCAATAATCACACAGATAAACCTGTTTTGCCAGAGCTTTAACAATTACCGTAGCTTGGGGTGGCATTTAACTGCCCGCTATGAATTTATTTTGGGATTCTCGGCCACTATTCGAGTGAGCCATTTTTTTTGCGAAGGCTTATTTGAACTCCAGCTATCATCT
>Ga0102946_1000286_pt1 | contig 17600 bp, 16 predicted proteins | sample SalPon2A_A_D1_MG_FD_78209 | JGI IMG/M metagenome (GOLD analysis project Ga0102946, IMG submission 78209) | Soil microbial communities from South San Francisco under conditions of wetland restoration - Salt Pond MetaG R2A_A_D1_MG | ecosystem: Environmental > Terrestrial > Soil > Wetlands | place... | reverse complement strand
GGCGTCGAGGTCGTCGCGGGCCTGTTCGCGCCAGAACGGGTGGTCCCAGAGGTCGAGCGCCTGAGTGAAGCGGTAGACGTGCTCGGAGACCCCCAGCTCCTCGATCCCGGCCGCAGCGGCCGCCTCGCGGTAGCGCGCCACATTCTCCGCCGTGAAGTAGCGCTGCGGCGAGGTCTCGGGCTCGTCGGGGCGCAGGTGCAGGTGGTAGTCGGTCAGCATCGGGGGCCAACGTTACCCTCGCCGCGCATGGTCCACCTGCGGATCGTCGTCCCGGCTGCCAAGTCCGATCGCGTCGTCGATCTGCTCGAGGCCACACGCTCGGTGTCCAGCCTGGCGCGGATCGAGGGCGCCGCGCGCAAGCCGGTCGGCGACGTCGTCCTCTGCGACGTCGCCCGCGAGGACACCAGCGTCGTGATCGAAGACCTGCGCGAGCTCGGCGTGCCGGAGGAGGGCTCGATCTCGATCGAGGAGATCGACTCGCAGATCTCGACCGCGGCCGAGCGAGCCGAGCGCGCGGCCGGGGGCTTCGCCGGCGACGCCGTGGTCTGGGAGGAGGTCGAGTCGCGCACCTCCGAGGCGACCGAACTCAACGCCAACTTCCTCGCCTTCATCGTCCTCGCCTGCCTGATCGCCTCGGTCGGGATCATGCTCGGCCAGCCGATCCTGATCGTCGGCGCAATGGTGGTCGGACCCGAGTTCGGCCCGCTGGCGGGGATCTGCGTCGCGATCGTGCAGCGCCGCGGCGCAGTCGCCGCGCGCTCGCTGCTTGCGCTCGCCGTCGGCTTCCCGCTGGCGATCGCCGGCGCCTTCGGCTTCAGCCTCTTCGTCAAGTCGGTGGGGCTGGTCGAGGCCAGCTTCACGCTCGACAACCACCCGCTGACCGCGTTCATCTCCGAACCGAACACCTTCTCCTTCTTCGTCGCCCTCTTCGCCGGCGTCGCCGGAGTGCTCTCGCTGACCTCCTCCAAGTCAGGAGCGCTCGTCGGGGTGCTGATCTCGGTGACGACGATCCCGGCGGCGGCCGCGATCGGCGTCTCCGCCGCCTACGGCGACTGGCCCGACCTCTGGGGCGCCGTCGGCCAGCTGGCGATCAACCTGACCGCGATCCTGATCGCCGGCACCGCGACGCTGATGCTGCAGACCCGCGTCTTCCGGGCGCGCCGCCGCCGGCACCGTGCCGAAGGCTCGCGCGCGGCGGCGGGGTTGCCGGTCGAACGCCGCCGGCGGATCCACTGGCGCTAACCGCGCGCGGCCAGGAGCAGCTCCGCCACCCGCAGGTCGAGCGGCGTCGTCACCTTGAGGTTCTCGGGCGGCGCCGGGTGGATCAGCACCCGCCCGCCCGCCGCCTCGACCAGCATCGCCTCGTCGGTCGCCGCCTCGACCGCGGCGGGGCCGGCCGCCGCCAGCGCTCGGCGCAGCGCCTCGACCCGGAAGACCTGCGGCGTCTGCGCCGCCCAGAGCTCGCCGCGATCGACCGTCCCCGCGACCGATATTGGCGGATTGTCCCCACTCTGGTGTGGAAAAGTCGACAACTTGGCGGCTGGGGTCGCGGCGCGCTTGATCGTGTCGGTGACCGGGGTGGCGGCGATCGCGCCGCCGGCCTCGGGGTCGGCGGCGAGGGTCGCGATCGTGCCCTCGACCAGCTCCGGCGTCAGCAACGGCCTCGCCGCGTCGTGGATCGCGACCAGCTCGGTGTCGACGATCGCGAGCGCGTTGGCGACCGAGCGGGCGCGGGTGGCGCCGCCGTCGACCACGCCGAGGTCATCGCCGCCGAGCTCGTGCGCGTGCCCCGGCGGGCAGGCGACGACGATCGAGCGCACGCTCGGAACCGCGCGCAGCGCGGCGATCGACCACTCGACCAGCGGCCGGCCGGCGAGCGGCACGAAGGCCTTCGGGCCGCCGGCTCCGAGCCTCTCCCCGGAGCCGGCGGCCGCGATGACCGCGGTGACGGAACCCGCCGTGCTGCTAGGCGGCTGCGGTTGCGGCGAAGCGCTCCTCCAGCAGGCCGTCCAGGTATTCCTCCGCGCCGTCCTCGTCCTTGTCGAGCGCGTACATGAACTCCGAGGCGAGGATCTTCTTCGCCCGCGTGTACATCTGCTTCTCGCCGGTGGAGAGGCCCTTCTCCATCTCGCGCAAAGCTAGGTTGCGGACGACCTCGGCGAGCTCGAAGACGTCGCCGGTCTTGATCTTCTCGCGGTTGTACTTGAAGCGCCGGTTCCAGTTCTTCGGCATGTCGGACACGTCGTCGGTGAGGACGGACGTCACCTTTTTGATTTCGATCTCGTCGATGACCCGGCGCAGACCTGCCTTGCCGGCGTTCTCGCAGGGAACCATCACCGTGAGTTCGTTGTGCAGGATCTTGATCGTGAGGTATTCGCGCTCCTCACCCATCAACTCCCGTGCCTCTTTCTTCATCACCAGGCCGGCGCCGTGATGCGGGTAGACGACCTTGTCGCCCTCCTCGAAATCGCAGACGTACTCGACGTCCTCGACGACTACCTCGGTGGCCTCCTCTAGCTGGGGAATCGCTTGCTCCTTTCGATTTGCGACGGCTTCCTGACAGCCGTCAACTCTGTAAGTACCGGTCAACCAGATCGACCTCCTGGAGCCTCCGCAGGCCCTCGCGGATCTCCTTGGCATGGGTCTCGCCGACGTCCTCGACGGCTTCGAGGTCGGCTTCGGACGCCGCCATGACCTCCTCCAGCCCACCGAAGTCGCGGATGATCTTCTGGACGACAAGCTTGGGGATGCGGGGGATGCGGCCCATCACGCGGTAGCCGCGCGAGGCGACCGGGAAGTCGAGCGTGTTGAGCTTGCGGTCGTAGCCGAGCAGCTCGGCGAGCCGGCCGAAGTCGAGCACGTCCTCGTGTGGCAATCGCGCCAGCGACTGCCGCACCGCGGCCAGGCTCCCCTCCGAGTCTTCGACGCTGTAGTCGCGGATCAGCGCCGCCTTGTCGGCGGCGACGCCGACCATCGTCTCCTCGAGCTGCATCTCGATCAGCCGGCCCTCGGTGCCGAGCTCGACGATGTAGCGCTCGACCTCGACCGCCATGCGCGTGGTCAGCTCGGCCCGCTGCAGCACGGTCAGCGCGTCGTAGAGGACGCCGCCGCCCTCGAACTCGAGCGCGGTGAGGCGGTTGGAGACCTGTTCGAGCCGCTCGCGATACTTCTCCAGCGTCGCCAGGCCCTGGTTCGCCTTGGCCAGCACCGCCGGGATCTCCTGCAGGATGTACTTGGTCCCCTCGACGTAGAGCGAGACGACGTCGCGGCGCTGCGAGATCGCCACCACCAGGGCGCTGGTCTGCTTGGAGACGCGCTCCGCGGTGCGGTGGCGGGTGCCCGTCTCCGAGGAGAGGATCGTCGGGTCGGGCATCAGCTGGACGTTGGCCCAGACGATCTTGGTCGCCTCGGCGTTGAGCACGATCGCCCCGTCCATCTTCGCCACCTGGTAGAGCATCGCCGGCGTGTAGTCGATGTCGAGCCTGATCCCGCCCGAAAGGAGGTGGGAAATGTCACCGGGGTCGCCGACGACGATCAGCCCGCCCGTGCTGGCATGGACTATGTTGTCGATCCCCTCACGGAGGGAACCTCCTGGAGCGACAACGTCCAGGGCCCTCAACAGTCGGGGATCCTGCCGTTCCGCTAGCTCGTGAAGCTCATCCCCGGGCGGCGAAGACATCTCCACTAGGATGGCAAATTCCGCTCTGGAATGCGGTCTGGCTAACTCCTAGTGGAAAGGTCGGATAGAGCGTTGTCAAGCGCATCCGTCACTCAGGGCTCAGTGGAGGTGGAAATGACGATTGCGATCGTGCGGTGGAGCCGGTGACTGGTCGGGGTCGCGGACGAGCATCCAGGTCAGCACGGCGCCGACCGCGACGAGGGCGACCAGGACCCAGGTGGAGCCGCCGACGGCGTCCGCGAATCCGCGCCCGCCGGCGAGCATCGCGGCGAACACCGCGCCGACCACGGCGAGCGCAACCGTGCCCGCCATCACCCGGGTCATCGCCAGCACGCCGGAGGCGATGCCGACCTTGGTCGCGGGCATCGCCGCCATCGCCGCGGTCGACATCGGCGCGTAGACCAGGCCGAGGGCGACTCCGAAGGGCAGGTAACCGGCGAATAGCAGCGCGTAGGAGCTGTCGGGGCCGATCCGGGTGAGGACGAGCAGGCCGAGCGCGCCCAGCGCCATCCCCACCGTCATCAACAGGCGGGCGCCGAAGCGCGCGATCAGGCGCCCCGAGAAGGGCGAGACGAAGACCATCGGCACGGTGATCGGCATCACGATCAGGCCGGCGACCACGGCCGAGTGGTCGCGCACCTCCTGCAGGTACTGGGGCTGGAAGAACATCACCGACCAGTAGGCGCCGACCAGGGCGAAGGCGGCGGCGCTGGCGCCGAGGTAAGGCCCGTTGCGGAACAGCGAGAAGTCGACGATCGGCTCCTCGACCCGGTGCTCGACCCGCCAGAAGGCGTAGAGCGAGGCGAGCCCGACCAGGAAGAGCGCGGCGACGAGCCAGTCGGCCCAGTCTTCAGCCTGGACCAGGGCCAGCACGACGCCGGTCAGCCCGGCGGCGAGGGCGATCAGGCCGCGGAAATCGACCCGGGTGCCGGAGCCCGGGTCGGTCGACTCCGGCGCCGCCCACCAGACGATCGCGATCCCGATCGCCGCGATCGGCAGGTTGATCCAGAAGATCGCCCGCCAGTCGAGTTCGACGAGGACGCCGCCGACCAGCGGCCCGAGCCCGAGCGCCACGGCGGAGATCCCGGCCCAGATTCCCAGCGCCCGCGCCTGCGTGTCCGCCGGAAAGGCATGGCAGACGATCGCCAGCGAGAGCGACAGCATCGGCGCCGCTCCCAGGCCCTGCAACGCGCGGCCGCAGATCAGCGCGAACTGATCGCCGGCCGTCGCCGAGACGATCGAGCCGAGCGCGAACAGCACCAGCCCGATCAGGAAGAGGCGCTTGCGGCCGAACATGTCGCCCAGCCGTCCTCCGGTGACGACGAAGGCGGTGATCACCAACAGGTAGCCGTTCATCATCCACTGCAGGCCGGTGGAGGTCGCGCCGATGTCCTCGCGGATGCTCGGCAGCGCCAGCGCAACCACCGTCGAGTCGAGCATCAGGATGAACAGGCCGGAGCAGGCTCCGGCCAGGGTCCACCATGGGCGCGTGCGCTCGTCGAGCCGCAACACGCACGCGACGTTATACGCCGTCGCCGCCGGACTTTCGGGACGTGTCCGAGTTTTCGGACCCAATGGGACCCGAAACTCGGACACGTCCCCCGGGACTAGGGGATTGAGATGGCGCGCTCGCAGCGGACGCCGCTGTCGGTGCCGCGGGCGCCGTTGCAGAAGTCGCGGCTGGGACCGCCGTTGAGGAAGTCCGTGCCGCTGCGGCCGAAGAGCACGTCCTGGCCGACGACGCCCCAGATGCGGTCATCGTCGCGACCGCCATCGAGCACGTCGCGGCCCGAGCTGCCGTAGATGCGGTCGTCGCCATCGCGGCCGCGGACCAGGTCGTCGTCGGCGCGGGCGATGATCAGGTCGTCGCCCGACCCGGCCGTGACGATGTCGTCGCCCTTGCCCGAGCAGACGATGTCGTCGCCGGCGCCGCCGATGATCCGGTCGGCGCCGTCGAGGCCGACGATCACGTCGTCGCCACGGGTGCCGACCAGTTTCTCGCTCTTGGCGGTGCCGAGCACGGTCACCTGCTGCTTGCCGCACATGATCGTCGAGCGGCCCCATTCAGGGTGGCCGTCGACCGTCGGCGAGGCGATCAGCGAGATCTGGCCGCTGCCGTCGCCCTGCATCAGGTAGACATCGGGGCTGCCGGCGCGGTCGCTCAGGAAGGCGATCCGCTTGCCGTCCGGCGAGTAGGCGGGCTGGGTGTCCTCGGCGCCGTTGTCGGTCAGCCGCACTGCCGCCGCGGCCGCGCTGGACGTCGGCTTGGCGTAGATCTCACCGTCGCCGTCGCGGTCGCTGCTGAACGCGATCCAGCCGCCGTACGGGGAGAGCGACGGCGCCACGTCCTCGGCCGCATTGTCGGTCAGCCGATCCTGCTCGGCGCCGTCGGCGTTCATCGCGAAGAGCTCGGCGTCACCGTCGCGTTCGCTGACGAAGATCACCCGGGCGCCGCTCTGGTTGAAGACCGGTTCGGCGTCGCGCGCCGCCTCGTCGGTCAGCCGGACCTCGTCGCTGCCGTCGGAGTCCATCGCGTAGATCTCCTCGTTGCCGTCGCGATCGCTGACGAAGACGACCCGTGTGCCGTCCGGCGAGTAGGCCGGCTCGCTGTCCTCGGCGGCGTCGGCGGTCAGCCGCACGACCCCGGAGCCGTCGCGATTCATCGCGTAGATGTCGGTGTTGCCGCCGCGGTCGCTCTGGAAGACGATCTGCTCGCCGTCGGGCGAGAACGCCGGGTTGCGGTCGTCGGCCGCCTCACCTGAGGTCAGATTGGAGGCGCCGCCGGCGCCGACCGTGTAGACGTCGTAGTCCCCGTCGGCGTTGCTGTCGTAGGCAATCCTGCCGTTGCCGCCCGGAAACGCCGCCTGGGCGCCGGGAACGAGCATCAGCATCAGCGCGATCACAGCGAGAAATGCCCTGCTGGGCATGGAAAACAAGTCGATCCCCCCTTGGATCGAGGATTTTCAGAGTCCTGGCTACTACTTCGCTACCCGAAACACGGCGGGCGATGCGTTTGCAGCGGTCTGGGCGCGGCGTTTCAGGCGCCGACGAGGTCGCGCTCGGGGTCGATGCCCCAGCGGCTGCCGACCGCCGCCAGCTCCTCGTCGAGCGGCCAGCGGTCGGGGCGCTCCTCACCCTCGTGCGCGGGGCTGGCGCCCTTTAGCGCCATGCAGCCGGTGTTGTCGCCGATCGCGCGGATCGCGGCGACGTCGTCCTCGCCGAGTCGCTGTTCTGCCGGCATCCGGCCCAATTCGACCCGCTTGGCCTCGATCGGGCAGGCGTCGGGGCCGGCCTCCTGGATCAGCGTCGGCACGACGCACTCGACCGCCGGGTGGGCGAGGTTCCAGTGGCAGGCGAGCTGGATCGGCGTCAGCTTCGCCCGTTCGGCGATCGGCTTCAGCCGCTCGAGCCTCTCGACGCCGGCCTCGATCCAGCCCGCGGGGCGGAAGGCGCGGTGGTCGCCCTGGGGCAGCTCGGCGCCCGGGCGCAGGTCGCCCCAGAAGATGCCGCCGTAGTCGACCACGCGGGTGATCGCACGCACGCCGTGGCGCTCGGCCGCGTCGAGGCAGAGCTCGCCGGGCCAGGGCTCGAACGGGTTGAGGATGATCATCGCCCACTCGATCAGCTCGCCGAAGCGCTCGAAGCAGGAGATCAGGTCGAGCGTGAAGCCGTTGGCGGGCCCCGGCGCGACACCGATCTGGGCGGCGAGGCCGGCCTCACGCAGCGCCGCCATCCCCTCCCAGACCGCCGTGCTCGTGTAGCCGATGCGGTCGGGGTTGTGCAGCAGCAGCAGGTCGAACCGATCGACCCCGAGCCGCTCGAGGCTGCGCTCGGCCGCCATCCGCAGGTAGTCGCCGTATGCCTCCGGCCCACGCAGGCGCGGATCGGTGAAGCGCGGGAACCCCCGCGGCCCGTCCCGCTCGCCCTCGTAGAAGTCATGCCCGACCGCCCCGACCAGCGAGTACTCCTCACGCGGCACGCCCCGCAGCGCCCGCCCCAGCACCAGATCGGCCTCCCCCTGCCCGTACGTATCGGCGGTGAGAACCGTGTCGATCCCCTCGCCGGGCCTGAGCAATGCTTCAAGCCGCTCCTCGGCGATCTTCTCCCCGAAGTGGAGGAAGCGTCCGCCACTCCAGGTGCCGATCGCAGTCTTTCCAGGCTCGCGCATGATCGTGAACCGTACCGGCCGCTCGCGCGCCGGGACCCGCGCGCCTAGGCGTCGTCGTCGGCCGGCGGAGCCTCGGACCGAGGATCGCTGTCCTCGCCGACCGGCTCGTCCTTCTTCGCTCCGACGCCAACCTTGGCCGGCTCCGGCTCGGCTTTCTTCTTCGCCTTCTTCTTCGGCGCGACGATGTCGAGCTTCAGCGGTTTGTCCTCCGCGTCGCCGGCGGCGTCGCGCTCGACCAGCACGGTCGATCCGGGCACCATCGGGCCCTGGCGCAGCACTTCGTCGGCGAGCGGGTCCTCGATGTAGCGCTGGATCGCGCGGCGCAACGGCCGGGCGCCCATCGAGGGGTCCCAGCCTTTGTCGACCAGCAGGTCCTTGGCCTCGTTGGTCAGTTCGAGCTGCAGCTCGTGCTCGGCGACCTGGACCCGGACGCGGTTGATCATCAGGTCGATGATCTCCTTGACCTCTTCCTTGGCCAGCTTGTGGAAGACGATCACCTCGTCGATCCGGTTGAGGAACTCGGGTCGGAAGACTTTTTTCAGGTCGCCCATGATCCGGTTTTTCATGTCGTCGTAGGACATGCCGGTCTCGTCGGCGACGGTGAAGCCGATCGAGGTGTTCTTGGCGATCTCCGAGGCGCCGATGTTCGAGGTCATGATCACGATCGCGTTGCGGAAGTCGACCGTGCGCCCCTGGGCGTCGGTGAGCCGTCCGTCCTCGAGGATCTGCAGCAGGATGTTGAAGACGTCGGGGTGCGCCTTCTCGATCTCGTCGAGCAGCAGCACGCTGTAGGGCTTGCGCCGCACGGCCTCGGTCAGCTGGCCGCCCTCGTCGTAGCCGATGTAGCCCGGCGGCGAGCCGACCAGGCGGCTGACCGCGTGCTTCTCCATGTACTCGGACATGTCGATCCGCACCAGCGCCTCCTCGTCGCCGAAGAGGAACTCGGCGAGCGTCCGCGCCAGCTCGGTCTTGCCGACCCCGGAGGGGCCGAGGAAGATGAACGAGCCGGAGGGCCGCTTCGGGTCCTTGATCCCCGCGCGCGAGCGGCGGATCGCTTTCGAGACGGCGGTGATCGCGACCTCCTGGCCGATCACGCGCTTGTGCAGTTCACTCTCCATGCGGATCAGTTTCTTGGTCTCGGCCTCGGTCAGCTTGAAGACCGGGATCCCGGTCCACATCGAGACGATGTCGGCGATCTCTTCTTCGCCCACGTCGGGGTGCTCGGTCGAGTCACCCTCCGACCACTCGTCTTCGAGCTGGCGCTTGCGCGTCGTCAGCTGGCGCTCGGTGTCGCGCAGGTTGGCGGCTTTCTCGAACTCCTGGGCCTCGATCGCCGACTCCTTGTCGCGCCGCGTCTTTTCGACTTCCTCCTCGAGGTCGCGGTAGACCGGTGGCGCGCTCATCGACTTGATCCGCATCCGCGAGGCCGCCTCGTCGATCAGGTCGATCGCCTTGTCGGGCAGGAAGCGGTCGGAGATGTAGCGGTCGGCGAGCTCGGCGGCGGCCTGCAGCGCGTCCTCGGTGATGTTGACCCGATGGTGCTGCTCGTAGCGCTCGCGCAGGCCCTCGAGGATCTTGACCGTGTCCTCGACCGAGGGCTGGTCGACCTTGATCTGGGCGAAGCGGCGCTCCAGCGCCGAGTCGCGCTCGAGGTATTTGCGGTACTCGTCGAGCGTCGTCGCGCCGATCGTCTGCAGCTCGCCGCGCGCCAGCGCCGGCTTCAGGATCGAGGCCGCGTCGATCGCGCCCTCGGCGGCGCCCGCCCCGACCAGGTTGTGGAGCTCGTCGATGAAGAGGATGATGTCGCCGCGCTGGCTGATCTCTTTCATCACCTTCTTCAGCCGCTCCTCGAACTCGCCGCGGTACTTCGAGCCCGCGACCAGGGCGGCCAGATCGAGCGTGTAGATCTGTTTGTTGCGCAGCAGCTCCGGCACCTCGCCGTTGTTGATCCGGGCCGCCAGGCCCTCGACCACGGCGGTCTTGCCGACGCCGGGCTCGCCCAGCAGCACCGGGTTGTTCTTCGTCCGGCGGGAGAGGATCTGCATGATCCGCTCGATCTCTGTCTCGCGCCCGATCACCGGATCGAGCTTGCCCTCCTCGGCCAGTTTGGTCAGGTTGCGACCGAACTGGTCGAGCAGTTTTGAAGACTTTTTGCCGCCGCCCTCGGCCTGTCCGCCACCGCCGCTGCCCTGGCGCCGGCCGCCGGGGCCGGAGAGCATGCGGATCACCTCGTTGCGGATCTTGTCCGAGTCGGCGTCGAAGTCGAGCAGGATACGCGCGGCGACGCCCTCGTTCTCACGCACGAGGCCGAGCAGGATGTGCTCGGTGCCGATGTAGTTGTGGCCGAGCGAGAGCGCCTCGCGCAGCGCCAGCTCGAGCACCTTCTTGGCGCGCGGGGTGAACGGGATCTGACCGGAGGTGACCTCCTCGCCGGAGCCGACGATGCGGACCACCTGCGAGCGCACACGCTCAGTCGTGATGTCGAGAGACTCGAGGACGCGGGCTGCCAGGCCCTCCTCCTCGCGAAGCAGGCCGAGCAGGATGTGCTCGGTGCCGATGTAGTTGTGTTTCAGCGTGCGAGCCTCTTCCTGGGCCAGGACCACCACCTGACGGGCTCGCTCAGTGAATCTCTCGAACAAAGTGCTTCCTCTCTAGACCTTCCTCAAAAGGTCAAACGCGATTTGCGGTCGGAAGTACCGGAGACGCCCTTCAGTATCGGGAGGCGTCCATGTGCTCCTTAAACCTTACCGAGAGCGCCCACGCGGCCTTGGGACCTCGATTACCGCTCATAGCGGCTTTTTAGCGTCCATCTCGTCGTCGCGTTCGCCTTTTGTCGCCCTATGCCGGGCAAAAGGCGAACGCGCTCGGGGTTCAGGAGCGCATCGCCGGGAAAAGCACGACCTCACGCAGGCTGGCGGCTCCCGTCAACATCATCGCAAGCCGGTCAACACCGAGGCCGACGCCGCCGGTCGGCGGCATGCCGTGCTCAAGCGCCTCGACGAACGCCTCGTCGAACGGCTGCGCCTCCTCATCGCCCCGCTCCAGCTCCGCCGCCTGCTGCTCGAAGCGCCGCCGCTGCTCGTCGGGGTCGTTGAGCTCGCTGAACGAGTTGGCGATCTCGATCCCGCCGACGAAGGCCTCCCAGCGCTCCACCAGGCCCGGCTCGGAGCGGTGCGCCTTGGCGAAGGGCGAGAGCTCGACCGGGTAGTCGACGACGAAGGTCGGCTGGACCAGCTTCGGCTCGACCGACTTCGAGAGCAGGCCGTCGACCAGCTTGCCCCAGCCCTCGGCCGGGTCGGGCTCGCCGCCGATCGCCGCCGCCAGCGCCTCGCGGCTCGGGTGCTCGGCGATGTCGATGCCGCTCTGCTCGCGGACCGCGTCGCGCAGGCTGATCCGCCGCCAGGGCGGGGCGAAGTCGATCTCGACCCCGTCGCGCTCGACCACGGTCGTGCCCAGCACGCGCTCGGCGACCCCGGCGACGAGCCGCTCCAGGTCGTTCGCGGTCTTCTCGTAGTCGGCATAGGCCTCGTACCACTCGAGCATCGTGAACTCGGGGTTGTGCTTGTGCGAGACGCCCTCGTTACGGAAGTCCTTGCCCAGCTCGTAGACCCTGTCGATGCCGCCGACGACGAGCCGCTTGAGGTAGAGCTCGGTCGCGATCCGCAGGTAGAAGTCGCGGTCGAGGGCGTTGTGATGGGTGGTGAAGGGCCGCGCCAGGGCGCCGCCGTAGAGCGGCTGAAGGACCGGCGTCTCGACCTCGACGAACCCCCACTCGTCGAGCCGGCGGCGCAGCTCGGAGATCATCCGGGCGCGGATCGCGAAGACGCGGCGGCTCTCCTCGTTGGCGAGCAGGTCGAGCTCGCGCCGGCGGTAGCGGGTTTCGACATCCTCGAGGCCGTGGAACTTGTCGGGCGGCGGCCGCAGGCTCTTCGCGAGCAGGCGCCAGTGGTCGATCGCCAGCGAGAGCTCGCCGCCGCGTCGCGTCGCCAGGGCCGTGCCCTCGACCCCTATGAAGTCGCCGAGGTCGAGCTCGACCAGCAGCTCGAAGGCCTCGGCCCCGAGCTTGTCGTCGGTCGCGTGCAGCTGGATCTGGCCGCTGCCGTCGCGCAGATCGAGGAAGGCGGCCTTGCCGTGCCCGCGCCGGGCGACGATCCGGCCCGCGACCCGGTGGCGCGAATCGGTCTCGATCCCGGCCGCGAGGCCCTCGTGCGCCGCCCGCACCTCGGCGATCTCCTCGCGTTCGCCGAAGGAAGGCGGGAACGGGTCGATCCCCGCCTCGCGCAACCGCTCCAGCTTCGCCCGCCGATCGCCCAGGACGTCGGAGAGCTCTCGCTCCTCTGGCTCGCTCATCGACGCGAGCCTATTCGACCGCTAGACCGACTCGATCTTCGTGATTTTCAGCTTCTTCTTCGGCCCGCGCGGCGTCTCGACCGTGACGATGTCGTTGCGCTTGTGGCCGAGCAGCGCCTTGCCGATCGGCGACTCGTTGGAGAGCTTCTGCTCGGCCGGGTTGGCCTCGGTCGAGCCGACGATCTGGAACTTCTGCGAGTCGCCGCTCTTCTGGTCTTTGACGTGGACGACCGAGCCGAAGCTGACCTCGTCGGTGTCGACGCTCTTCTCGTCGATCACGGTCGCCCGGCGCAAGCGCTCCTCGAGCTGGGCGATCCGCCCCTCGAGCAGGGCCTGCTCGTTCTTCGCGTCGTCGTACTCGGCGTTCTCGGAGATGTCACCGAACTCGCGCGCCTCCTTGATCCGCTCGGCGACCTCGCGCCTTTTGGCGGTCGAGAGGTACTCGATCTCTTCCTTGAGCTTCTCGAGTCCTTCGGGGGTGATGACGGCTTGACGGCTCACTTGCACTGCCCTCGCTTTTTGCTTGCTGGACGTGGGTTGGCTCGGCCCTGAGACCAAAAATGCCCGGGAGCGGCGGCTTGCGCACGCCACACCTGGGCCCGAAGTCGCGGGATTATAGCGAGGGCGTCAGGCGTGCACTAAGGGGAATTTGGGCGGCGATCAACTCGCGCGCACGGGGAAGATCGGCGCTGCGCTGCAGCTCCTGCGCGACCTCCGGCGGGGCGCCGAGCGCCTCGACGTACCAGGGGTAGAACTTGCGCAGATAGCGGGTCGCCCGCTCGATCCCCAGGTGCTCCTCGGCGCGGTCGACCGTCCAGAGCAGCTCGGCGACGACTTCCTCGCGCGACGGCGGCCCGCTGCGGCGCCCGGTCAGCTGCTCGAACAGCCAGGGGTTGCCGAGTGCCCCGCGGGCCAGCATCACCGCGGCGGCGCCGGACTCGCGGTAGGCGCGGCGCACGGCATTGGCGTCTTCGAGGCCGCCGGAGACGACCACCGGCGCCTCGATCCGCTCGACCAGCTCGCGGGTGAGCGCGTAGTCGGGCTCGCCCTTGTGCTTGATCGTCGCCGCGCGCGGGTGGAAGCCGATCGCCGCGGCGCCGCCCTCCTCGGCGAGGCGCACGGCGAGCTCGAAGCCGGAGCGGTCGCCGGGGCGCAGGCCGGAGCGCAGCTTGACCGTGACCGGCAGGCCGCTGCCCTCGATCGCGCCGCGCAGCAGGCCGAGCGCCAGCTCCGGGTCGGCGAGCAGCTCGACCCCGGCGCCGGTCTTGCGCACCTTGCGCACCGGGCAGCCCATGTTGATGTCGATCAGGTCGGCGCCGGCTTCGGCGGCGACCGCGGCGCCGGAGCGCATCACCTCGGGGTCGTGGCCGAAGAGCTGCACCGAGACCGGGTGCTCGTCGGGGTGGATCCGCATCAGCTCGCGCATCGTGCGCTCGTTGCGGTAGTGCAGGCCGAAGCTGGAGATCATCTCCGAGACGGCCAACCCGGCGCCGTGGCGCTTCGCCTGCAGGCGCACGAACCAGTTGCCGATCCCGGCAAGCGGCGCCAGGAGCACGCGGTTGGCCAGCTCGACGCCGCCGATCGCGAAGGGATCGGTCAGCGGTGGCTGGGTCTGTTCAGGCGTTCCTCGCATGGATCAGGCGCAGGCCCTTCAGGGTAAGCATCTCGTCGACCTCGTCGATCGTCTCCGAGAAGGGGACGATCGTATTGGCGAGGCCGCCGGTCGCGATCACGCTGGCGTCGCCCAGCTCATCTTCGATCCGCCGCACGACGCCGTCGATCATCCCGGCGAAGCCGAAGACGAAGCCGGACTGGATCGCGGCGCGGCTGGAGCGGCCGATCGCGGTCTCCGGTTCCTCGAGGTCGATGCGGCCGATCCGCGCCGCCCGCTCGACCAGCGCGGTCAACGAGATCTCCAGGCCGGGGCCGATCGCGCCGCCGAGGTATTCGCCGGCCTCCGAGACGGCGTCGATGTTGATCCCGGTGCCGAAGTCGACGACGACGCAGGCGCGCTTGAACCGCTCGAAGGCGGCGATCGAGTTGACCAGCCGGTCGGCGCCGACCTCGAGCGGGTTGTCGATCCGGATCGGCATCCCGGATTTCACCCCCGGCTCGATCGTCAGGCAGTCGGCGTCGAGGTAGCGCTCCGTCATCCGCTCGTAGTTGACGCCGAGCGGCGGCACGACCGATGAGACGCAGACGGCGTGCAGGTCGCCGAGGCCCATCTCGCAGAGGCCGAAGAGGCCGGCGATCCGCTCGGCGAGCTCGTCGCCGGTCGCCCCCGAACGGGTCTGGAAGCGCCAGTGCTCGACCAGGCGCTCACCGTCGAAGGCGCCGAGGTGGGTCTGGGTGTTGCCGACATCGACCGCGAGAAGCACGGCGCGAGTCTATGATGAGCCGCTGTGGAGGCGCGGCTATATGTAATCCCGGGTTCGCATCCCTCGATGGGGACGCGGCTGATGCTCGAGCACAAGGGCATCGCCTACAAGCGCACCGACCTGATGCCGGTCGTTTCCAAGGCGGTGCTGCGCGGCCTGCGCTTTCCCCGCAACACCGTGCCGGCGCTGAAGATCGACGGCAGGCGGATCCAGGGCAGCGGCGAGATCGCCCGCGAGCTCGACCGCGTGCGCCCAGAGCCGCCGCTGCTGCCGGCCGACCCCGAGCGGCGCGCCGCGGTCGAAGCGGTCGAGCGCTTCAGCGACGAGGAGCTGCAGCAGACGATCCGCACGATCGCCTGGTGGGCGCTGCGCAAGGACAAGGCGCCGCTGCGCTCCTACTCGGAGGGCGCGAAGCTCGGCCTCCCGATCGGCCTGGCGCTGAAAACGGCGGGGCCGATCGTCGCCGCCGCGGCCCACTTCAACGAAGCCACCGACGAGAACGCCCGCCGCAGCCTGGCGGCATTGCCGGCGATGCTGCAGCGGATCGACGACTCGATCGAGGCCGGCACGATCGGCGCCGAGCAGCCCAACGTCGCTGACTTCCAGATCGCCCCCAGCCTCTGCCTGGCGATGAGCTTCGACGACCTGCGACCGGCGATCGAGAACCGCCCGGCGGGCGAGCTGGCCCGGCGCATCGTCCCCCACTTCCCCGGCAGGACCCCGCCGATCCTTCCCCCAGCCTGGCTTCAGCCGCTGCGCAGCGAGACCGCCGCGGCCTGACTGACTCGTTCGCCGTCGCCGAGCGCGGCGAGGGCTGCGGCAAGGGGAGTCCCATCCGGCAGGGTCAGATCGGGGTCGAGCTCCAACAAGGGGGCGAGGACGAAGCGGCGACTCGTCACCTCCGGGTGAGGGAGCGTTAGGCGGTCAGTGGAGAGTTCGAGATCGCCGAGCAGGAGCAGGTCGATGTCCAGCGGGCGGGGGCTGTGTCGGGGGGCGTCGAGGGCTCGGCCGCGTTCGGCCTCGATCTGCTTGCAGAGTTCGAGCAGCTCTTCCGGGTCCAGCGCGGTGCGGATGCGGATCGCGGCGTTGAGGAAGTCGGGCTGGTCGAGCAGCTCACCGACCGGCTCGGTCTCGTAGGCCGAGGAGACCGCCTCGACCTCGACCCCCCGCTCGCCCAGCATCCCGATCGCCGCCCGCAGGTGCCCCGCCCGGTCGCCGACATTGGACCCGAGCCCCAGGTAGCCGGTCATGACTCCTCGCCGTTCTCCTCGTCCTCTTCCTCGCCGCGTTCCTGGGTGACCTCGACGGCGACCTCCTGGATCGAGAGGGGGAGCGGCGGCTCGGGCTTGGCGGCGCGGACGCGGACCGACTCGCAGCCGTAGCGCTCGATCAGGCGCTCGCCGACGACCTGGGCGAGGCGCTCCAGGGTGCGGTAGGAGCGCTCGGTGGCGGCGAGAGCGACGATGTCGCAGACGTCGCTGTAGTCGACGGTGTCCTCGATCCGGTCGGTGAGCACCGCGTCGCAGTCGGGCACATCGAAGGAGAGGTCGAACTCGAGCCGCTGGCCGACCTCCTGCTCGGCGTCGCTGACGCCGTGATGGGTGTAGATCGAGATCCCGCGCAGGTCGACCTCGACCCGCGACTCGATCCCGTTGCCGTTGGGCTCGTCCATCGTCCCTGCAACCTAGCCGAGGATCGCGTCGGCGACCCGGACCGCCTGCGCGGTCTCGGTGACGTCGTGGACGCGCAGCACGTCGGCGCCCTCGGCGGCGGCGAGAATCGAGGAGGCGATCGTGCCGCCGAGCCGCTGCCCGACCGGCGCGTCGTCGACCCCGGCGATGAAGCTCTTACGCGAGGTGCCGACGACCAGCGGCCGCCCCAACGAGCGCAACTCGCCCAGCCGCCGCAGCAACTCGAGGTTGTGCTCGAGCGTCTTGCCGAACCCGATCCCCGGATCGACCCAGATCCGCTCCTCATCGACCCCCGCCGCAACCGCGACCTCGACCCGCTCGGCGAGAAACTCCTTGACCTCATCGACCACGTCGTCGTAGCGGGGGTCCTCCTGCATGGTCCGCGGGTCGCCGCGCATGTGCATCAGGATCAGCGTCGCCCCCCGCTCCGCGCAAAGCCCCCCCATCTCCGGGTCCCCCCGCAGCGCGGTCACGTCATTGACGATCGAGGCCCCAGCATCGAGCGCCGCCTCCGCGACAACTGCCTTCGAGGTGTCAATCGACACGGTGGCCACACCGGCCAATCCCTCGACCACAGGCAAAACCCGCGCCATCTCCTCCTCCGCGCCAACCTCCTCGGCCCCAGGCCGAGTCGATTCCCCCCCAACATCAAGAATCTCCGCCCCGTCCCTCACAAGCTCCTCGCCATGAGCGATCGCCGCCTCCGGATCGAGGAATTCCCCCCCATCGGAAAACGAATCGGGAGTGACATTCACAACACCCATCAGCTTGGGATTCATGGGCGAAGTATCGCGATGGTCTGGGTGGCGGACACGGGGTGCCTCTCGAACGGACGGATACTCAAAACGGCGGTCTAATTAGACCGCCGTTTGTTCGGGCGAGAGGCACCCCGTGGCCGCCACCTTCGCTAGCTAGCGTCGCCGCCGGCGAACCCTGGCCGCGGCCGTGGGTTGGGCCGGGCGCCCTCGCGGGCGGCTTTTTCCGGCTCAACAGTCGGCTCAGCCGGCTGCGAAGGCTCCTCGTCGTCGACGAAGACCTCACTCTCCGCCTTGCCGTCTAGCAAGGCCACGAACTGCTCGGCGTCGATCGTCTCGCGCTCGAGCAGGATCTTCGAGATCGTCTCGAGCTCCTCGCGGCGCTCGGTGAGCAGGTCCTTGGCGGTCTGGTGCGCGGACTCGACGATGCGGCGGATCTCGTCGTCGATCTCGCGGGCGATCTCGTCCGAGTAGTCGGGCTCGGAGGAGAACTCGCGGCCGAGGAAGGGCTGGCCGCGATCGTGGCCGAAGACGCGCGGGCCGAGCCGCTCGGACATGCCGAAGCGCATCACCATCTGC
>Ga0102946_1000285_pt1 | contig 17659 bp, 19 predicted proteins | sample SalPon2A_A_D1_MG_FD_78209 | JGI IMG/M metagenome (GOLD analysis project Ga0102946, IMG submission 78209) | Soil microbial communities from South San Francisco under conditions of wetland restoration - Salt Pond MetaG R2A_A_D1_MG | ecosystem: Environmental > Terrestrial > Soil > Wetlands | place... | reverse complement strand
GGAGTCGTTCCTCCGCTCGTACCTATAGAGCCGGAACTTATCTCGCTATCACTCCCCCCGCAACCGGATAACAGAAGTGTCAAGAATAGTGCTGCTATTAATAATAAATGATGTATTTTCAATTGAATCCTCCTTGGCCTGGTAACTTAAACAAAGGGTCGAAACAGAATAGACCAGCCATATGGCCTATCTGAGAAAGCTAACTAAAACCTTTTGTTCAAGACCAGACCGATATCGTATGCACTTCTCAACTGCGCTTCAAGATCAAGGGTCACGTCTTCCATAAGATTCCATTGCACACCGAATACCATGCCGAAATTATTTTCTTCCTCTACAGTTTTACCGAGAGTTGCTGTGCCGGTGGACAATCCGACAACGTTACTGTTGATATCTGTCCGTGAGATATAATACATCGGCCCACCGTAAAGCTGGGCACCTTCCAGCTCCATTTGAAACTCGAGTCCTGCCCTTGCTTCCCACATGTTATCTAAAGTCACTGTTTCTTTTACAGATTGAGCACCGATTAAGAACTTTTGGGAATCCTCATTTTCACCAAAATAGTAGCTGCCCTGAATAAAAGGCCCGATACTCAGAACTTCTCCCTCAAAAAACAACCCATTAATCCCAACTGTCACAAAAGGAACGACATTTTCCCCTTGAAAATTAAAATCCAGTTGAGTTGCATTATCAGCATCATAGGTAGAAATTCCGGCGCGCAGATAGGTAACCCAACGATCACTAAGACCATAACCCGCTTGCCCGAAAAATCGATTCTGCTGAATTTCCAGATTAGAAAACGATCCTTTTTCTTCCCATCTGGAATCTGTGAAACTGTAACCAAGACCAAAGATGGCATCACCCGCCGAAACCCGAGATTGAATCGGGCCAATGCTTGCAGACAAGGCAGGAGAGACAAAGAGGAACAACGCGACAATGACTAACAGAGCAGACTTTCTCATTACAACCTCCCAACAAGGAACATTAACAGCAGCCCAGATATTCGAAAAGTACTCAATAATTAACTATAATTTAGCTGTATTTATCACAAACAGCTTGTGAAGACAAGCTGATTCTCTCTGTTTGGTTAGAAAAATTTAAATTTCCAACATTAGGGAAATTCCTTTAGTTGCGAGTTTTTTCTTTTCCGCTTTAATTAAATCCAACCCCCTTTCATTCATACAGGAAGCCCGCTTCAACATATGATTTCAACCGAGGATTGCCTTTCAACCTCTGCTGGAGTATATAAATCAAGTCAATAAACCCCGACCTCAATGGATCATCTCATGGGCTACCGAAACCTCAATGAATGCATTTCAGACTTGGAAACGACAGGTCAGTTGATCCGCATCGATCAGCCGGTTTCAGGAAACATAGAGGTCGGTGCGATTCAACGGCGGGTCTATCGGACCGGTGGTCCGGCGTTGCTGTTTACCAATCTTGATGATTGCACATTTCCTGCGCTGGGCAACCTGTTCGGCACTCTTGAACGGACCCGCTACCTGTTCCGCGATACTCTGGCGGCCGTAGAGTTACTGGTAAAACTCAAACTTGATCCGAAGGTTCTACTGAAACAACCTCTTAATCTCTTGAAAGCTCCTCAGGCAGCATTGCACCTGTTACCGAAAACGGTCCGCTCCGGACCGATCCTGCTGAACCGTACCCAACTCAGCCGTTTACCTCAGATTAAATGCTGGCCTGATGACGGCGGAGCTTTCATCACCTTGCCGCAAGTCTACTCCGAGGCCCAGTCAACGCCTGGCCTGCGCCATTCCAACCTGGGGATGTACCGGATACAGATTTCCGGCAATGATTACCGGCCAGACGAGGAAGCGGGGCTGCACTATCAGATCCACCGCGGGATCGGCGTCCATCATGCGGAGGCTTTGAGACTGGGAAAACCATTTCGGGTCAATATCTTTGTCGGTGGCCCTCCCAGCCTCACCGTTGCTGCGGTGATGCCGCTGCCGGAAGGGATGCCGGAACTCTCGTTCGCCGGATTGCTCGGCGGTCATCGCATCCCGATGGTCAATGTCCCGGGACAGCTGCCGATGCCAGCCGAAGCTGACTTTGTGATCTGCGGCACAATTGACCCAACGCAGCAGAAACCTGAAGGTCCGTTCGGCGATCACCTGGGCTACTACAGTCTTGCGCACGACTTTCCGTTAATTCAGGTCGATGCGGTCTATCATCGTCCCGGCGCGATCTGGCCTTTCACAACTGTCGGTCGCCCTCCGCAGGAAGACACCAGTTTCGGTGCATTCATCCACGAATTGACCGGAGCCCTGATCCCGGATGTTCTGCCAGGGATCAAAGCAGTTCATGCCGTTGATGCGGCCGGAGTCCATCCTCTGCTGCTGGCCATTGGCAGCGAACGCTATACCCCCTACTCAGCGACGACGGAACCTCAAGAATTGTTGACTCAGGCCAACGCGATCCTTGGACAAGGTCAATTATCTCTGGCAAAGTATTTGATGATTATCGCTGAGCAGGATAACCCGCAAATAGATATTCATGACATTCCATCTTTTTTCCAGCATTTGCTGGAACGGATCGACTGGCGCCGCGATCTGCATTTTCAGACCCGGACCACCATCGATACCCTCGATTACAGTGGGCACGGCCTCAATCAGGGATCAAAGGTAGTTATTGCTGCTGTTGGTAAGAAACGACGCTCTTTAGCAACCGCGATTCCTGCTGAAATGAAATTGCCCCGAAGCTTCAAGAAGCCACGGGTTGCCTTACCGGGGGTTATGTTGGTAGAAGGTCCACCCTGTGCTGAATACCAACCAGGTGCGGATAAAGAACTGAAACGATTCTGCAATAAGTATGAGCCAGATGCACCAATCAACGATTTTCCGCTGATTCTTATTGTTGATGACAGTGACTTTTGCGTTGCTTCACTCAACAACTGGCTCTGGGCAGCCTTCACCCGCAGCAACCCGGCAGCTGATATTTATGGAATCGGCAGTGACACCTACGCCAAGCACTGGGGCTGCATCGGGTCTCTAGTCATTGATGCGCGTATCAAACCGCATCATGCACCACCGTTGATCGATGATCCTGAAATTGAAAAAAGGGTTGACCGCCTTGGGACAAAGGGCGGACCGCTTCACGGCATTATTTAATCCCTGACGATAAAGGACTTCACATGCTGATGAGAAAGGAACAGATAGAGTCGCGGGTTCCGACCCTGACGGGATCGATCGGTAACACCCCGCTGGTCGACATTTCCGCCCTGCTCGGAAAGCCGAAGGTACGGATTCTGGCTAAACTTGAAGGGAACAATCCAGGAGGCTCGATCAAAGATCGTCCTGCTCTGTATATGCTCGAAAAAGCGGAGGAGAGTGGCGAGCTAACCAGTGACAAGATCATCCTTGAACCGACCTCGGGCAATACCGGAATCGCCATCGCCATGATCGGCGCCGCAAAAGGTTACCGGGTCAAGTTGGTCATGCCTGCCTGCGTCAGTGCGGAACGACGTGGAGTCTTGGAAGCTTATGGTGCAGAAGTGGTGCTTTCACCCGGCTGCGAAGCCACAGATGGTGCCATACGACTGGCCCATAAGATTCTGAGCGAAGACCCGGATCGCTATTACATGCCGAACCAATATGCCAATCCGAACAACCCCCTGGCCCACTATGAAACCACCGGGCCGGAGATACTGGAACAGGCAGGAGAAGAGTTCGATTATCTTGTCGCTGGAATGGGAACCTCGGGAACCCTGATGGGAATCGGTCGCTACTTTACTGAATCGGCCCCTGGAATCAGAATTGTAGGTGTCGAGCCGACCCTTGGACACAAAGTCCAGGGGCTCAAAAATATGCAGGAAGCGATTGTGCCAACGATTTACAACGAGAAAAAGCTGCACCGGAAACTGATCATTGAGGACGACCAGGCCTATGAAGCCTCGCGCCAACTGGCGATCAAGCATGGTTTATTCGTCGGCATGTCCAGCGGCGCCGCCGCTGCCGGGGCCATGCAAATTGCTGCCGAAATTGAACAGGGCACCATAGTTGTCATTCTTCCTGATCGAGGTGATCGTTATCTGAGCACCAATCTTTTCCGCTCGCAATGTGCTGATTGCCCACCTTGAGTTGCCAAGGCGTATCTTATGCCACTGCCCCAACTTTTGAAAAAAAAAGCTGAGAAGTTACTCGAGGAATATTGCCGGAGCCGTGTTCCATCTTGGCTAGAAGAAGAGTTGCGCCTGAATTTCACCATTGATGACGAATCCGCCACAGTTTACCAGGAGCGCCGTCGCTGTCAGGGAGCCTGCGAATGGCTCAGGGTTCCTCTGGCTCAGTTCCGCTACTCTGAAATCCTCAATCAATGGACCCTGCACCACTATGATGAAAACCAGCAGTGGCGATTTTACCTCAACATCAGCCCGAACCTGGATATTGGCAAATTGATTAAAGCGGTAGATGATGACCCTCTCGGCTATTTCTGGGGTTGAAATAAAAAGGCCCTGTCATCATCTGACAGAGCCTCAATCTCCATATCCTGTTAGGAATTTTCAGCGACGATAAATCAAAACCGTCCCAAGCAACAGAAGAACCACCCCGATAATCCGCTTGAGATCGATCGGCGCCATGCGTACCCCCATTAATCCATAATGGTCAAAAACTAACCCGGTAACCAGCTGAGCGACAATCAGTGCCGCCATGACGGTTGTGACCCCCAGGCGTGGCACCGCGAGGATCATTAAGGAAACAAAAAAAGCCCCATACAACCCGCCGCTTATTTCCCACGGCTGAGCCCCGACAATGCCGCGAAAAGATCCCTTTGATACCGTCAGAGAGAGCACCAACAGAACCAATGTCCCCACAGCAAATGAAACAGTCGCGGACTCAAGGACTCCGGTTCGAATTGCCAGCCTGGCGTTGATGACTGGCTGAATAGCGGCCGCCACCCCTCCAGCAATTATAACAATCAGCAACAGTATATTCGACATATCAACGCTTCCCTTCCCGTTCTTCCTGACAATTCAAACAGAAGGGTGTTTCAGGTCGCACCTTCAAACGAGCAAAACCGACCGGTTCTTCACAGCTTCTGCACTCTCCAAAATTACCATGCCTTATCATCTTCAACGCATTCTCTACCTGCTGCAGACGTTGTTCATGCCCCAGCCGGTTGGTTTTGGCCATCTGCTGCTGTAGTGCTTCCATGCGGGACAATCGCCCGATCGGCTGATCGAGTTGAACGGGGCGACTACTCTCAGCTGACGTTCGCAGCAAGGTCTGTAACTCCTGACGCAGCTGCAGGAGATCCTGCTGTAACTCGGCAAGCTGCTTCGAAGTCAGCTTCTCCATCAACCGGTCCGTCTGCGCGACAATCCAGAAACAACTTTGAACTCAGCTGTGCCGGAGACTTTGAGTAACTGAAACAAAGCCATTTCCGTTGTGGTCAGAACTGCTCCCATCTCCGGTGCGGTCGTAATAGCCGTATGATAATCGGACTTGAAACGAGAACAGATGGCATCCCGCACCAGATGGACCTGATAGCCCTGATCGAGGAGATCAAGCATCGTCTGGTAGACGCAGACATGAGCCTCCATGCCAACCAGTAGCACCTGTTTCCGACCGGTTTTCCCCAAGGCTTCCATAAAGTTTGCCTCGTCACAACAGCTGAAAGACACCTTCTCAATACATTGCCTTGTCGCCGATTCAGCGAGCTCTGTAATGGTAGGACCCAAGCCACGAGGATACTGTTCTGTGGCAATAACTGGCAGATCCATTGCTGAAAAACCTTCAAGCAACATATTGATATGTTGTACCACACGACCGCAAATCCGCTCGTTCATTGCCGGAATCAGCTTTTCCTGAACATCGACGACTATCATGACAACCTGATCTCGATCCAACCCGAATCTGTTCCGTATCTTGCCCATCAAAAACTCCTTGTCAGGTTTCTGCGCGTAATTAAGAATACTCAGTATAGTGCCTTTATATTCACGTAAGCAAAGATTTCCAGACAAAAAAAGAGCCGTCCTTGCGGGGCGGCTCATAATAATTTCAAAAGAGAGGATCTTCAGTGTTCCTTACTTTCCATGAACGCCGGGAAAATCATATTAAGGAAGTAGAAGAGAACAAACGGCGTGGCGATGACCAGCATCGCCCCCCCGAGCCCTTCTTTGAAAGTCTCAAAATTGTGCGGAATGATCGGTAGCTGATAGTGCATAAATCCATTGAAGGTCAGTGAGAAAGCCTGCCCGCCAATGACCACGTTCCAACGCATCATCAGTACCCCGAACAGGACCAGAATCGACGCCAAAGCGGCTCGCCGAACTGTGACCCCGGGAATCAGCAGCAGAATAAACGGCAAAGCGTTACCTATAGCGTACTGCATGATGAAGATCTTGACGAAGTCGTGCTCGTAGATAACCATCCGCAACGCATCCCAGGATTTGACCGCGGTGTACCCGCGAAAAATCATATCAAGCAGTTCCAGGGTGATCGCCAGGGTCATGAAGATCAGCAGATACCTGGAAGTCATCTTCACTTCGTGGTCCTGAACGCTGCGCAGGTGTTCATAATCAACCGCTGAGCTGCCATGAGCCATAGCATCGGGCAGAAGTATGTTTTTTCCCCGCTTGGCCGCCCATTTCCGCATCTCCATAAAGATGTAATAACTGATGATACAGAGTGCAATGCCTGAAACGATCGCTGAGCAGATAAAAATAACCGGCATCAGCGGTGTCATCCACAGAGCATTGGCCTTGACCGAACCGAAGATAAAACCGGCATAGCCGTGAAGAAAACAGGCAACCGGGATACCGAGTCCGGCCAGAAACTTAACCGCTTTATGGTCCGATTCCAGGGCTTCCCTGGAGGTGTCCGTCGCTCCAAGAGAGATCACTTTGTAGACCAGTAACAGCAATCGACCAAAAACACTGAGGCTGGGTAAGCCTTTCAGCCGATGAATCGAATCAACGATAAACTCCCGGTAGACGAACCAGATTTCTGCACCGACGATACAGGCATAGGTCATGAAAACAATGCCGAAGGCCGAGATTGCTGATGTGAAATGTGGTGTCATTAAAACATGTATGCCGCGAAACGGCTGCATCAGGTGCAACAGTAGCGGCAGCATCGCCACCGGCAACAGGGCAAAAGAAAAGACCAGGGCAAAACGCGCGATCTGCTTGAGTTTCTCAACCCCGAAAACATGATAAAGCGAGGAGAGAACAAAAGCACCGGCAACCAGACCGGTCATGTAAGGATACATGACGATCTGTATCGACCAGTAAACATATTCATTCGGCAGGACGAAGAGATCTTTCACTGTCCAGGCCTCACCGTGAACAACCATTTGCGCAACTTGTTCAACCATGGCTAATGGACCTCCTTGTTCAGACCGAGATAAAACACCTGCGGCTTGGTTCCATATTCGTCTCTCAGAACTCCGACCCGCTGGTTCATGACAACCTTTGTCACCGGGTCGTTCGGGTCACGCAGGTTGCCGATCTGGCGCGCACCAAACGGGCATGCCTGTGCGCAGGCCGTGTTCCCGCCGCCGATGCTGATCCGGTGATAGCAGAAGGTGCATTTGTCCGCGACATTTTCTATCGGATGGAAAAAGCGCACGCCGTATGGGCAGCCCATGATGCAGTACCCACAACCAATACACCACTTGCGGTCAACCAGGACGACGCCATCAGCAGCCTGATAAGTGGCACCAACCGGGCAGACCTGAACACAGGCCGGGGTATCGCAGTGGTTACAGAGTTTCGGCACAAAAAAGGCCTGAGCGATCTCCTCATCTGCAACTTTCTTCATCCCCGATTGATTCTGATCAATATCCTCGCTGGTAAACCCATTCAAGGCTCCTTTTGGGGAATCCATCAGCACTTTGCCATCCTTTTTGATGACGTATCGCTCAACCCAGGTTCGGGTAACATTCGCCTCAACAGGGATATCATTCTCGACCTTACAGGCCTTGACACAAAAACCACACCCGACACACTTATGCGTATCGACCAGAAACCCCCAACGCAAATCGGACCTGGAGGCCAGAACCTTTTGAGGATCCAGCCACTCCAGAGCTGCGACAGAAGCAGAGACGCCGGAGACAAAAACGGCCGTGTTTTTCAGAAAATCACGTCTCTTCATTGCTACATCTCCTCGAGGCTCGGGTTGTGCGGATTGTGACACTCGCTACACTCGATTCCAACATTATGCTCAGCAGGTAAAATACCGGGAATATCATTGCGGTCGCTGGAGGGCATATAGAGCCTGCTGTGGCAGCGAATACAAAGTTCGCGCGATCGGTCAATGGCGAGCTGCTCAGGATTTTCCGGATGGTTCATGGCGGCCCCATGACAGTTTTCACAGGGGATCATGCCGTGTTGTGAAGCGTTAAGGCTGGCCACCTTCTCTTCATGGCAGTCATTACAGTAATTGCTGTCTTTGTACTTGCCCGGAAATTGTTTCCATTCCTGTTCGTTGCTCAGACGGTGGTATCCAAACGTGTAGCCCCTCTCTTGTACGCCGAAGTCACTCGGGACATAAACCATCCGGAACAGCAAGATCAGGACAACGATTCCTATCACCACAAAAAGTGGTCGCCATACATGCGGTTTCAACATCGGAACCTCCACCTTAACTTTCAGAACAATGTTTATTCAGTATTGAGTTCCTGTCAAGCCGTGTCAAGATTTTATCTCAAAACTAAGTAAGTTCGACAAAATTAATTGTAAATCCACTTACCTGAATCCCCATTTAATACTCAATTTTGACAATACAAAATTTAAGGTTGTGCTAAGTTTTAATATTTTATAGAATGGCGTTCTACTTAAGCAGCTTCTTACTCCAAAGGAGTGCTTTTATGACCCAAAAACAGTCTCCCCTGGCGCAACAGGTCCTCGAACTCCAGGAGCAGATCACCTTACTCAATCAGCGTGTCGCGCAGCTTGAAGCAAAGGCACCAGCAACAGCTCCCATAGCCCGAATCCCTCCCAAGGTCGCAGTGACGACAGAAGCAGAAAAGCCTGTTGAATTAATGCTGCTGGCCAGCAGCAGCTCTTTATTGCAACATGTTTCTACCCTCTGCTTTCTTCTGGTTGCAGCTCTTGGTCTTCGCGCACTGACCGACAATGGCCTGCTCAACCTTAATATCGGTACGATTATCGGTATCTGCTATGCTGCGGCGCTCATTTTTAGCGGCCACCTCTTTTATCGAAAAAACAGCACCCTGGCCCCTATTTTTTCCACCACCGGTGCCCTGCTCATGTTCAGCATTCTGGTTGAAACCTATGTGCGCTTTGCATCTATCCCGATGGTTGTCCTTTATATCATGCTGGCAACAACAGGTGTCGGCATGGCCCTGATCAGCTACGCCAACAATGCGGCCCTTCCGATCATTGTCGGTACCCTTGGCATGTGTCTGGCGGGGGTTACTATCGATTACCCCAACCCGTTTTTTCCTTTCCTGGGATTGCTGCTCTGGCTCGCTAACATCCTCGCCTATTTTGCTACCCGCATAAAGCGTTGCTCCTGGCTGCGCTGGACTGTAATGTTCATAACTCATTTTATGCTGCAGATATGGGGAATCAAGTTAAGCGGTAATTTTTTCGGCGCAGATGGAAGCTCACCAAACCTGGCCCCTGAATGGTTCATTCCCGTGGTTGTTTTGATTGGCCTGACCTTTATGCTTATCTCGCTGTTCGGAATCATTCGTAGTGGCGACGAAAAAATTTCGAGATTTGATTTTTCCCTGCCGGCACTCAACGCAGGTTGGTGCTATGTGGCTGCAGTCTTCGCCATGAAATCACCGGCGACCTTCGCCACCCCCGCAGCGATTGCGGCCATTGTCCACTTTGGCATCGCCGCATGGCTGGCATCCCGGGTGAGACGGAACGCTCCCGGGACCAATACCTTTGTTTCCGGCGGGGTCATCCTCTCCTGCCTGTCCCTTCCGGCGATGTTCGACAGCATGCTGAATCCCTTGCCACTGCTCTCAGTAGTGGCCTTTGGCATCGCTTACTTTTCAAGACGCTGGTTCAGTGGAGGGATGCGCATTACCGCGACCTTTCTGCAGGCGTATATCTGCCTGACCCTGGTCTATGCACTGCTCAACAACGACAGGCCGGAGAACCCATGGCTTTTTATAATCATCACAGCCCTATGCAGCCTTTTAGCATTATTTCAATATCGGTTCCAACGCCGACACCTCCCCCCCAAACATTCACTGTTCTATACCCGTATAGACAAACAGGATCTGTCAACCATCACCGTTCTGCTTTCCAGTCTGATCTGCGCCTATGTCACACTGAGCGCAACTTCAAAGCAGATACTTATCACACACTACCAAGGGGACTTTAACACCGCGTTCATGTCCACACAATCAGTCATCATCAATGGAGCAGCCTTTTTACTTATGATCATCGCAATCAAGAAACGAAACAAGGAACTATTGAACGTTTCAGTTCTGGTCACTCTGATCGGAGGCTGTAAAGTTTTCTTGATTGACATGATCCAAATCAGTGGCATCTGGCTGGTGGTCAGCATTTTTGTCTTCGCTATTACCGCGTTTGTAGAATCCGTGGCCCTATCAAGCTGGCAGAGCCAGACGAATTCCTTGAAAAAACCGGAGCGTCCTGACGCTTCAGCGCATGACTCGGACAAGAAAAGCGAGCTTGTCACTTAAAAATGCCCTGAACGGCCTTTATTCAGGAAGATGCAGTCAACGTTTTGCACTATAACAGAGTTCGACAGCATTAAAGATTCCGTGTGAAGCCATACAAAAAGGGGTGCCAACTTTCATTGGCACCCCTTTTTCTTAAACTGAAAAATTGTATCTATTCGATTTCTATCGGTAAATTCCCGCGCCGACAAGAATAGACGTGCCAGGAACACGGTAGATATAGGTCTCTTTTTTAGATGGCTCCGTGGTCCCTGGTTTAGGCCACATATAGTCAACCCACCCTTCTCCTTTGGTGCCCGCCGTGACCACAAACTCAACAAAAAGCATCTTCGGGTCAGTCGGGTTTTTATCAGGAGTTCCCAGCAAGCTCTTCATTTTCGTCAAGCCAGGCATCATCGGATGAGCGAGCATCTTACCCTTTAAATCCATGGCAAAAACATAAGAGTCTTTCCAGACAAACTTGCCATCTTTTTTGGATATTTCCTCTAACGCTGCATCCTTATCCTCGAGGATCATTTCTGCAGCCATTTTTGTCATTTCAATACATTCGCCAACGGTGGCACTTTCACTGTCAGCGAAAGAGATACTACTGAAAGAGGTTAAAGTCAGTAACGCCAGGAACAATGTGAGTAATTTTTTCATAAAATTTCCCTTCAGTTGACAAGTGAACAAGAATCTTTATTTATATCACCGCAAATACTACATATCCCCAATCAGGGTTTTCAAAATTTCCGGATCTTCCTCATCTTCTGCGAGAATAGTGTGACAGGTATCACAGTCCATGGAAATAACCTCACCATCTTCAGTTTCATGCTCCTCATTGTGACAGCGGAAGCAACCAAGCTCGTTGGTATGTCCCAGGTTCGAGGTATAGGTTCCCCACTGGATACGCATCTCCGGAAAAACATTCTCGACATAGGCTGCCTGAACGCCCGCAATTGCCTGATCTACCAACTTGCGGTTCTTGGTAAAGATTTCTGGATAATTTTTCTTATAATAACTGGTCAAGCTGTTGGCGATCCCAGTTCTGGCTTCGTCATGAGACTGATATTCAACCGAGACAGCTTTCATTGCCTGTTGTTTAATATAGGGCAATTCAACTGGAATATCCTTGGTCAAAATTTTGCTGTTGATTGCCCTGTCTGCAGGCAGATAAATATGACTCGGGCGGTTATGGCAATCGATGCAATCCATGACCCGTTCCTGAAGGTGATCAGCCTCTGCAAGTTGTTCCTCGGCCTCTCCAGAACGGTAGACTATCGTCTGTCCATTTTCAGCCCGCTGGGAAACCACGGGGATAACATTGCGCTGCCGGTCAGTCGCCGTGTAGGTAATCTCGTTCTCTGGGGCAACGTGCCAGTGGATGCCATGAGAATCAGCACTCCGGTCTCCGGCACTGCCGATTTTCAGCAGTAATACCGTCTGTACATGTGTGTTGTTCTCGTCTTCAAGAAAGTTATCTTTGATGACCAGCTTATCGCCATGGAATTTTTCAGGACGATGACACTGCTCGCAGGTATCCCGAGCTGGACGCAGACCGTGAACCGGGGTTTCAATCGGCCGCGCGAAAGTATCGGCCACAACGGCATACAACTGACGCGCACCCGAGATCTTTGATTTGACAAACCAGGACGCGCCGGAACCAATATGACACTCAACGCAGTGCACGCGTGAATGAGCGGAATTCTGATATGCGGTATATTCAGGAGTCATCGGCACATGACAAACCTCGCCGCAAAAAGCGTTCGACTCCATGTAATGATAGCCGCTGTAGGCCAGGACCCCGACGACAAAGATGTTGATACAGGTCAGGAAAACTCCAAGGAAAACAAGCTTGCGAATTTTATCGAAACCGGATTCGTCAGCCAATTTATCGCGGAAATAAGCCAGCGTAAAAAGTCGAACTTCCTCCTTCCCTCTAGCAAAGAAAAGTCCGACAAACACCAGCACCAACCCGCCGATAAATCCTGGACCGAGGATCATATAGATCAACCCGGCAAAATACGGGTTCTCCAGTTGAAATGCCAGATCATAAAGAACGGCTCCAACCAGAAACGGAAAGGAGACAGTGACAATCATTGCGCCGATCAGAGAAATTCTGCTATGAGCAATGCCCTTCAGAAAAGCCTTAGGGATGTCAGAAAGAGAGGTAGCCATTGAATCATACTCCTTGGGGACGGAAATCATCCATATCAGAAAACCACAGTGGTAATACGGTACAGACTCTGTTTATATAAACAAAAAGCGATTGAATCGGAAAGGACTGAACGCCGAAACACTACCAGTACGGTAAGTTACTGTCAACACATAACAACAATAATAGACCAGCGTTCTATTTGCAAGAAATTGCATACAGAAGGAGGTTGGAATTTAGCGTTAAAAAAGTCCCTTCCTTGGAAAATCCCGACCATGGAGGGAAAGAGTCAGATCGACTGCCCTTCTGATTCATAAAAGTTTCCCAAGAAATCATTTTGCTTACCGAGGAATGGTATTACTCAGATCGATAGACGTCAGGACCGCCCCATCACGCTGCATAATTATTATAATCGATTTCTCATAATCCGCATGACCAGAACCCCCAATATCGACAGGACCAAGCCGACGCATACCAGTAGATATCCGATCGCGTGCCCCTCTCCCCAGCCCCAGAGATCCTTTCCTTTCATGAGCAAGATTAATCCTGCTCCAACGAAAGTGGATACACCACCGATGATATAGGTAGCGATTGCAGAGATAGACCATATCAGGTCTCTATCTTTCATAACACCTCGATAACTAAAAAAGGGGTTGCCGAACGGCAACCCCTTTCGGATAGATAACGACTATAGCGCTTAATGGAAACCGCTCGTCATAAAGGCGTAGATCATCAGGAACAGCAGCACCACCCCGATAATTACAGCAGTAAAGCCGAAACCCTTAACGAAGAAGTCATAGGCAATGCCACTCGGCTTTTCCTTGACATAATCTTCAAGAATGCCTTCTTCCTGATAACGCTTCCACTGATCGCCCCGCTCTTCAACAAACTCTTCTTTCGGCAGTTCGCCATTGAAGATAACGAAGTCCATTGGGAACTTTTCAGGACGTCCGTGAGTATTGAAAAAATGGACGGTAAAAATAAAGCCGGTAGCCAGCAGCGCCTCATCCGAGTGGATAATCGTTGCAACATTAAACACCCAGCCAGGGAGAACCGCTCCAAAAAACTCCGGGAACCAGAGCATCAGACCAGAACCGCCGATGGCAAACATACCCCAAAAGACCGCGATGAAGTCAAATTTCTCCCAGTAGGTCCAGCGCTCAAAGGTCGGCTTGGGACCGAGGAACAGGAACCAACGCACCATGTTGGTGACATCCCTGATATCGCGCAAGTTTGGACAGAGAGACTCTGGTCCGAAAAGGCGACGGAAAAAATCAGCCGGCGACTGCAGCTTATAGAACAGAAACTTCGCGCTCATAAAGAGAGCTGCGCCAAAATAAACCCCGGTAATCACTGCACCGACGCGATGCAGGAACGCCGCGACATAAGCACCGCCGTAGAAATCCATCATCACCACAGCCCAGGGTTGCCCGGCGAATTTGAGCGGGATTCCGGTTACCGATAGCAACAGGAAACTGGTGATAACCAGAATGTGCAGGAAGATATGAACCCTGGTAAAGCGCCGGTAGATTTTGTGGGCATCTTTGATTTCATGATGATGGCCGGCAATCAGTGCGCGCTTCTTTTCGCGATTTTCAACAAAACCACGGAACATCCAGAGCAGGGTATGAATCCAGAAAACAGCAAAGGTCCCCAGCAGCAAGCCGGTCATGGAGATGTAGGTGTAAAAGAGAATCGGGTAATTCTCTCTGTCGGTCATCTGACCGTGAGAGTAAAATTTGGTGAACATGGGCGATGAGTTTTCGTGACACTGACCGCAGGTTTCGACCAGATTGTCAGGGTTCAGGCTCGATTTGGGATCATCATGTGGCAGAATGGCGTGCGAGGTATGACAATCGGCACATCCCGCTACCAGCTCCGGGTACCCCAGGAGATAATTTTTGCCATGGTAGCTACTGAGAAAGGTCTCTACGGCGAGGTGATTCACACCGTTTTCGTCCATCAACTCTTCGTCTGCATGGCACTTCTGACAGACATCGGTATGGAAAGCCTTGGTGTCATGATCGTTGGGATCACCAATTTCCTTGATTGCATGCAGGTTGTGGCAGTCAAGACAGGCCGCTGAATCCATGTTGCCAGCCTGAATCGCCTTGCCGTGAACCGAGTCATGGTAGACTTCGTGGGCATCGTCATGACATTCAGCGCACTTCGCTGTGGCAATCAGCTTGTCACCTTTCCAGGGTTGCTGCGAATGGATTTCTGAGTGACAGGAAGCACACTCAATTTCGTTCAACTTATGCACACTGGAATAATGCTCAGCAGTCTCATTTTTATGACAGCGAACACACTTGACCGCTTCGGGCATCAATTCGCCCTCCATGTGCAGGTCAAGAACCGTCAATTCAATATGGCATGCAACACAACCGTTAGGACCGTGAACGGAAGCGGCAAATTCCTCTGCAGAGATCACATCCTCATGGCACTCAAGGCAAGTCTCAGGGGAGGCAATCAGGCCGTTCTCTGCAAATGCCTGAGAACCTAGCGCCCAAAACATCAGGGTCAAAACGAAAAGCAACCGGGTCGATCTCATCAAATATCTCCTTTGCTGAAAAACCTTCACAAACAACAACAATCCACAAAAACAAGAAAAATAACAATGTCGGAAGGGAAAGAACTACCGACCATAAATGAGGTACCAAACAAACCTGCTGATGTGACCAGAAAAACTGAGTATATCTAGTTAGACTGCCATCTATCAATCTGATGCCAGGCAGTTTTGATTTATTGAATCAGAGCCAAGCAACTCAAACCTGCTATGCCGCAAAAGACAAAAGGTATGATTGCAAAACTTAATAACGACAAGCAGAAAGAGGGCGGACCATCCGGGTCGCCCTCTTTCTCACAACAATTTGTTCCAGGTACTAGCCGGCAACATTGCCCAGCAGAGCGAGCACGTCGGCTTTCATTGGGTTGGCAAAGAGAATAATCATGGCAACAACAAAACAGTAGATTGCGATCGACTCGACCATGGCCAGACCAACCATCATGATGGTCATGATTTTACCGGAAGCGCCCGGGTTACGTGCGACACCTTCACAGGCTGCCCTGATAGCCAGACCCTGACCGATACCGGTACCAACAGAACCAAGACCCATACCAAGACCGGCAGCGAGCATACACCATGCAAAAAATTCCATTTTACGACTCCTTCTTTCCGAGGTTTGTATTGTTCCTATACGTTATAGGACTGACGTTTCGCACCTGCGAAACGGAACTAAACGATCTTAGTGTGCTTCTTCCAGTGCGCCCGCGATATAGATCATCGCCAGCAGGGTAAAGACGAAGGTCTGGATAAAGGCAACCAGAACACCCATCAGCATCATCGGCATTGGCACCAGGAAGGGGACCAGCATGATAAAGATCATCAGGACAATTTCGTGCCCCCACATGTTACCGAAGAGACGCAGGGTCAGCGAAAGTGGACGCGCAATGTGACCAATGATCTCAATAATGAACATCAGAGGAGCCAGCCAGAGGATCGGTCCGATGAAGTGCTTCAGGTAAGCACCGCCATGTTTTTTGAACCCGATCACATGGGTCATGGCAAAAACAGTCAAAGCCAGTGCGGCATTGGTGTTAACACAAGCCGTCGGCGGATAAAACCCGGGAACCAGGGCAATCAGGTTAGAGACCAGAATAAACATGGCGAAGGTCGCGAGCATCGGGAAGTAAGCCTTCCCTTCCTCACCCATGGTTGATTCGATCAGACCCTCAATCCCGGAAACAACCGATTCCATAAAATTCTGAATACCCGAAGGAACCTCAGAAATGGAGCGTGAAGCAATAAAAGCAACCACGATCAGAATTGCACTGACCAGACAGGTATAAAGCAGGGCCTTCAGGCTATCGGGATTACTGATCAACGGGGCGAGCAGTGAATCAAGGTGAAGCTTATGCGCCAGCCACTCAAGAATTAGAAAAGGATGAACCATGTGTTAAATCTCCTCGTTAGATCATCCGCCGTAAGGCTGTCCACATCATATTGATAACAACCACCGACAGACCCGCTGCCAGAGCCAGAGGATGGACTCCACCTTTGACTATCAGCAGAAAGATGGCAGCTCCAAGCGCTGCCAGTCGCACAATAAATGATCTTCGAAATCTTTTCGGTGCGGCCTTATCCGGGTGAGCCAAGGCCTTGGCCACAGACAGGTATAACCAGCCATAAGCGATAATCGCCACCAACCCACCAACCAATACACCTTGAGTCACGGGCACCGAACGCCACACCAGACTCAACAAGGTCAAACCGCCAAGAATATACCAGTTCCGCCGGGCCAGAGCCGCAAGCAGTCGGTCATCATCCTTTTCGGTCATCTTTGTCACTAGAACCTTCCTGCGCGCCACGCTCTTGGCGTCGAACTTCGCGAGCGGTCAGGATATAAATATTGCGAAATCCCGAAACGATCCCAAGCAACAGAAAAATCAGGGTCAGCCACGGGTCGGTCCCCAGCCATTTGTCGAGATAGTAACCCATGGCCAGCCCGATGAAGGTTGAGGCCACCATGGTAATCCCGACGCTTGAGAGGAAACCAAGTGTTTTAAATAATTGTTTGTAGTCTTCTGCCATCTAATCAATCTGTATACAGCATACAATCTGCCGTGAAAGCGGTCCTTAAATAACATAGCGACACTGTGAAGTCAATCGATTTGTCCCTTGAGATCAGGGCCTTCAAACGTTGCAACCTCCGCTTTCCTGGTGGTCGAAAAAGCACAAAACAACCACCTGTCCAACTATTGAATTCTCTATAAAAATGGATTTACTGCGATTATCTGATTCCTGTGAACCGACGACGAAATACACCTCAAAAAGACATGCCGCTCGTCCAATAAAGTCATTGGGTACGGAATCCGGACACT
>Ga0102946_1000284_pt1 | contig 17687 bp, 11 predicted proteins | sample SalPon2A_A_D1_MG_FD_78209 | JGI IMG/M metagenome (GOLD analysis project Ga0102946, IMG submission 78209) | Soil microbial communities from South San Francisco under conditions of wetland restoration - Salt Pond MetaG R2A_A_D1_MG | ecosystem: Environmental > Terrestrial > Soil > Wetlands | place... | reverse complement strand
AGGAGCAGGCACTTTTGCTTACTTTTGTTGCCGGACAAAATTATGGCGTCCGGCGGGACGCGACCCGCCGGTTTTGCTTTTAAGAAGTAAAGAAGAAGGGCAACAGATTATCCATCTGTTGCCCTCTCTATCATTGTAGTCTGGCTGAAATTTGTCAGCAACTCTAAAGCACCATTTAAAGAAGCGTTTATTTATCCTTTGAATCCCTTTCCGACCTAGTAAGTAGCACCCTGCTGGGGTTCAATAGTGACAACAACGCGGCGATTCAACTGCCGACCGGCCACGGTAGAGTTATCCGCTATCGGCTGACCTTCACCGAAACCGATTGCGCGCATCCGCTCCGGCGACACTCCCTGATTGACCAGGGCATTCTTCACGCTCATGGCGCGACTCTCCGAAAGTTCCTGGTTGTAGGTTTCCGAGCCGGTGCTGTCGGTGTGACCAGCGATCTGGATATTGGTTTGGGGGTATTGTACGAGGACATTCGCCACCCGGTTGATTTCCGTATAGGAACCTGGCTTCAGGACCGCAGAGTTGACGTCAAACAAGACATCGCTCTTGAAGGTCACCGCCAGCACGTTAGCGTCACGCTGGATATTTGCAGCATCGCTGGCGGCAAATTGCTGTCGCAACGCTGCTTCCTGGTTGTCCATGTACCGGCCGATGGTTCCGCCGGCCACCCCGCCAAGAGCTGCGCCGATCCCGGCCCCAACCAGGGTCGATTTCGTATCGCCACCAATAACCTGGCCCAAACCGGCACCAACAGCGGCGCCGATTCCGGTACCGTACATGGCGCCCTTCTGAGTTTTGGTCTGAGGCTGCGCGCAACCCCATAAAGTCACGGCAACCAGGGTCAGAATTGAAATGCGCCTAATTAAAAGCATGATTGAACCTCCCATTTGTATAATTATGTTGGTTAAAGAATCGTTCGGGCAATGATTGCCCTTTAATCATACCGGCATTTATCGATTTGTGGCCATAATATCTTGAGCTATTACTATAGTTTTATATCAGTGTAACTGATTGTCAATATTATCACAGAAGTATGATCCTTACCCGCCGGAAAAAGACCTTTTCCTGTGCTTGCCTTGTCATGCGACCCCGTGATAGTTTTCTTAATTGCCTATTAGACGAAATCAAGCCGTGGAGGTTTACAACAAAAATGAAAATAACCCGAGCAGAAGTCGAGCATGTCAGCCGCCTGGCCCGCCTGGCCCTGAGCGAAGATGAACTCGATTCATTGACCGGCGAAATGGATGCAATTCTCGACTACGTAGAGCAGCTCAACGCCCTCGACACGGAAGGGATAATTCCAACCGCCCATGCCGTACCGATGGAGAATGCCTTCCGCCCTGACGAAGTCAGGCCCGGCTTCACGACCAGTCAGGCCCTGAGCAACGCCCCGGATGCCACGAACAATGCTTTCCGGGTCCGTCGGGTTATCGAATAGCTCCCATATCATACGGATAATAACATTATGACGATCTTTGATCTAACCCTGGCAGAATTACGTACCGAACTGGACAAGCGGGAATTTTCCGCAGTTGAGATAACCAAAGCTTATCTGGAGCGAATCACCGCCACCAATCCCGGGATCAACACCTTCATCACCATCTGCAACGAAACCGCGCTCGCCGAAGCAGAATCTGCCGACAAGCTGATCGCTGCCGGCCAGGCGAGCCCCTTGACAGGAGTGCCGATTGCCGCAAAAGATATCTTTAATACGACCGGTTTGCACACGACTTGCGGATCACGCATCCTGGAAAACTATGTTTCTCCTTACGACGCAACAGCCATCTCCCGGATCAAGAAGCAGAATGCGGTGATCGTCGGCAAGCTCAACATGGACGAGTTTGCGATGGGCAGCTCCAACGAGAACAGCGCGTTCGGACCGGTTCGTAACCCATGGAACACCGGCTGTGTACCGGGAGGATCATCGGGTGGCAGTGCCGCCAGTGTTGCAGCCCGCCAGGCGGCTGCAGCCTTGGGCACAGATACCGGCGGATCGATTCGCCAACCGGCGTCCCATTGCAGCGTGGTCGGTTTGAAACCGACCTATGGCCGCGTCTCCCGCTACGGGGTGGTCGCCTATGCTTCATCGCTCGACCAAGTCGGTCCGGTTACCCGTGATGTACGGGATTGCGCACTACTGCTGCAGGCGATCGCCGGTTACGATCCGTCGGACTCAACCTCGGTGGACACTCCGGTTCCCGATTACCAGGCCGTTCTCAAAGGCAATCTGGACGGGATCAGGATCGGCCTGCCGAAAGAATATTTCATCGACGGCCTCGATGAGGATGTCCGCAAGTCCGTCGAACAGGCCGTTGCGACGTATCGTGACCTCGGAGCCGAGATCATCGAGGTTTCACTGCCGCACACCGCCTATGCCGTCGCATGTTATTACCTGATCGCTACGGCGGAAGCCTCCAGCAACCTGGCCCGCTACGACGGCGTACGTTTCGGTCTGCGGGCCGAACGTGCCGAGAATCTGATTGATATGTACATGCAGAGCCGGGCTGCCGGTTTCGGTACCGAAGTCAAACGCCGCATCATGCTCGGCACTTACGCCCTCTCTTCCGGTTACTACGATGCCTACTACCTGAAGGCGCAGAAAGTCAGAACCTTGATCCGCCAGGACTTCCTGGAGGCTTTTGACAAGGTCGACACCCTTCTGACACCAGTGGCACCAACTCCGGCCTTTGCCATCGGTGAGAAGGTCAATGACCCGCTGCAGATGTACCTGTCGGACATTTACACCATTCCGGTCAACCTGGCAGGGACCTGCGCTATGAGCCTGCCCTGCGGCTTCTCGACGACGGGGCTACCGATCGGTATGCAGTTGATCGGCAAGCCCTTCGACGAAGCAACTATCCTGCACACCGCACATGCATTTGAACAGGCAACGGAATGGCATAGGAAGAGAGCTGACATCTAGAATACAGAATCCAGAAGAGGGATCTTTTGAGATGTGTGCTTCTGGATACTGAATACGAGGCTTTTATGAACTACGAAACCGTCATCGGTCTGGAAGTCCATGTCCAGCTGACTACCAAAACCAAGATATTTTGCGGCTGCTCGACAGAATTCGGCCAGATTCCCAACTCGCAGACCTGTCCGGTTTGTCTTGGTCTGCCCGGTGCCCTGCCGGTACTGAATAAAAAGGCCGTCGAGCTAGCCATCAGGACAGGGCTGGCGACCAACTGTCAAATAGCGCCACGCTCGATCTTTGCCCGCAAGAACTACTTCTACCCTGACCTGCCGAAGGGTTACCAGATTTCCCAGTTCGAATTGCCGATCTGCGAGCACGGATGGCTGGACATTGCTCTCGAGAATGGTGAGGGAAAGAGGATAGGCATTACCCGCGCCCACATGGAAGAGGATGCCGGAAAGCTGATGCACGGCGAAACGCCTGACACCGCAGGCGTCTCCATGGTTGACCTGAACCGTGCCTGCACACCTTTGCTGGAAATCGTTTCGGAGCCGGACATGCGCTCAGCGGACGAAGCGATCGCCTATCTGAAAAAATTGCACCAGATTGTGGTTTACCTCGGCGTTTGTGACGGTAACCTCGAGGAAGGCAGCTTCCGTTGTGACGCCAACGTCTCGGTACGGCCGTTCGGTCAACAGGAATTCGGCACCCGTGCTGAATTGAAGAACATCAACTCATTCCGCTTTATCAAACAGGCGATCGAGTACGAAGTGGAACGCCAGATCGATCTGAACGAAAGTGGCGGCAAGGTGATCCAGGAGACCCGTCTCTTCGACAGCAGCACCGGCATGACCCGCTCCATGCGCGGCAAAGAGGAGGCTCACGATTACCGCTACTTCCCTGACCCGGACCTGGTGCCGCTGGTGATCAGTCAGGATTGGATCGAAGAGGTGCGTGCGACGCTCCCCGAGTTGCCGGACGCCAAGCGGGCCCGTTTTGTCGACCTGCTCGGTCTGCCCGCCTATGACGCCGAAGTTTTGGCTTCAGATCGCGAGCTTGCAGACTATTTTGACGCCTGTGTACAGGCATCGGGAGATGCCAAAGCCTGCGCCAACTGGGTGATGGGCGAAGTCCTGCGCAAACTCAAAGAGACGGAAACGGCTGTCTGCGACGTACCGATTGTACCGGAAATGCTGGCGGCTCTGATTGGAAGGATTGCTGACAACACCATTTCAGGAAAGATAGCCAAGACCGTCTTTGAAAAGATGTGGCAGAATGGCCAGACCGCTGATCAGATCATCGCTGCAGAAGGACTGAAGCAGGTGACTGACTCCGGCGCAATCGAAGGGCTGGTCGATGACGTCATTGCCGCCCACCCGGACCAGGTTGCCGAATACCTCGAAGGCAAGGACAAGCTGATCGGGTTTTTCGTCGGCAAGGTCATGCAGGCCAGCCAGGGTAAGGCCAATCCCGGGATGGTGAATCAGCTGCTGAAGAAAAAGCTGGGGGCTGGGGGCTAGAGGCTGGTGTCTGGTGTCTGGTGAACAAACCATCTTCTCCTGAATACTTCTCATCAATCTAAAGGACTGGAACAAACCATGAGTCAATGCACTTTCGCCCCCGGAGCCGACGGCATCCGCCCGATCAAGTACAGTAAAGGCATCATGAGCCTGATCGACCAACGGCTTCTGCCGACCGAAGAAGTCTGGCTGGAATACAGCGACTACCTGGCAGTCGCCGAAGCGATCCGCAGCATGGTGGTCCGTGGAGCACCGGCAATCGGTGTCACAGCCGCATATGGTGCATACTTCGGTGCCCGTGCCATCGAGACCGACAACTATAACGAGTTTGTCAGCGAGTTCAAAAAAGTCTGTGATGTACTGGCCGGAACCCGGCCAACGGCAGTCAACCTCTGTTGGGCCCTGGAGCGTATGCAGAGCCTGATCCGCGCCAACCCCGACCAGCCTGTCGAAAACCTGAAGATCGGGCTTGAATATGAAGCCATGGCAATCAATGATGAAGATATCCGCATCAACATGAGCATGGGCAGGTACGGTGCAGAGCTTCTGTCGGAGGAGGTACGGGTCCTCACCCACTGCAATGCCGGAGCGTTGGCCACTGCCGGTTATGGGACAGCTCTCGGTGTCATCCGTGCCGCCGTTGCGGCCGGCAAACAGGTCACGGTGCTGGCTGACGAAACCAGACCGTTTCTGCAAGGCTCCAGGCTGACCGCCTGGGAACTTCAGCAAGACCAGATTCCGACCATCCTGATCTGTGACAACATGGCCGGCGCCCTGATGGCAAAGGGAGCCATCGACGCCGTGATCGTCGGCGCCGATCGCATCGCTGCCAACGGTGATGTAGCCAACAAGATCGGTACTTACACGGTCGCGGTCCTCGCCAAAGAACATAAAATTCCATTCTACGTCGCCGCACCGACGTCAACTATCGACCTGCAGATCCCCGACGGCTCGCAAATCCCGATAGAAGAGCGTGACACCGTTGAAGTCACCCACATCGGCAAGCAGCAACTGGCACCGGATGGCACTGCCGTATTCAACCCGGCCTTCGATGTCACCCCGGCCCGACTTGTGAGCGCCATCATTACGGAATTCGGAGTCGCCCGGGGGAATTACACCGAACAGCTGGCGGCACTCGTCGCGAAGAACCGATAGTCGTGTCGATGTCTTTTGCCGACAACCAAATCTGGATCGAGCTGCTCGAGACGCGAAATGAAAAAGGCCTTGCCAAAGTCGCCGCTAAGGCTGGTTTCGGCGAACCAGGGAGAACCGCAGCCAACCTGTGCCTGCTCCATGAAACCTTCACAGATCCTCTATTGATAGCGGACATTGCCAGGCATGCACTGACAGCAGCCGACCCCGACCTGGCGCTCAACAACCTTGAACGCCTGAGCGCTACAGTCGACACATCCGACCTGGCAATCGTACTCGTCGACCATACGAGCACCCGACAATTGCTGACGATTCTAGGAGCTTCCTCCTTCCTTTCCGGCATCCTCTGTCGCCGGGCCAGTTTCTTTGCCGGTCTGTTTCGCAAGGGACAGATCAGCCAGTCGAAAACGGAACAGCAGATGCGCACTGAGCTGCGCCAGATCATTGGCGACGACGCTGACACTGCCGAGATGAAAAAAGGCCTGCGCACCTACAAGGCCGAAGAGATGCTGCGCATTGGCACCCGAGATCTGTGCGGTATGGCGGAACTCGAGGAAGTCACCGCCGAACTCTCGGCGCTGGCGGCGGCAACCCTGCAGAGAGCATTCGAGATCTGCAGCCGCCAACTGCAAAAGGAATACGGGGCTCCGCTACTTGACTCAGAGGAAGAAGAGCCGAACCGTGAGGCCGAGTTCACCATCCTTGGCATGGGCAAGTTCGGTGGCTGCGAACTGAACTTTTCCAGCGATGTCGATCTGATCTATTTCTACAGTTCCGATCGCGGGCAGACCGGAGGGATTGAGGATCCGGCACGCGGTCGGCGCAACCAGATCCCGCTGCACAAGTATTTTGTCAAATTATCGGAAATGATCACCCGCGCGATCGGCCAGGCAACAGAAGACGGTTTCGTGTTTCGGGTGGACCTGCGTCTGCGACCCGAAGGCAATAGCGGTGAAATGGCTAATTCTCTGGCTGCCGCAGAAATCTATTACGAAAGCTGGGGCCAGAGCTGGGAGCGTTCTGCGATGCTCAAGGCCCGCCCGGTAGCCGGCTCGAAAACACTTGGCGAGCAATTACTCGAACGCCTGAATCCGTTTATTTACAGGCGGCACCTGGATTACGCCATGATAGATGATATCAAGGTGATGAAGCAGAAAATCGACCGCAACCTGAGCCGTGAAAAAGAGGGCGAGCAGAATCTCAAGTTGGGACACGGCGGCATCCGCGAAATCGAGTTCTTCATCCAGGCCCTGCAACTGATCAACGCCGGCAAGAACCCGCGCCTGCGCGAACGCAACTCTCTCAAGGCTTTACAGGTTCTCTGTAATGAGGGGCTGATCACTGCCGAGGAACGGGACACTCTAAGCGCAGCTTACAGGTTCCTGCGCACGGTTGAACATCGTATTCAGGTTGTCCACGAGCAGCAGACCCACAACCTTCCGTCCCGCCCGCAGGAGCTTACCGCTCTGGCCAGGCGCTGCGGCTTCACCGAAAGTGACAGCTTCATGACTGCCCTGCAGGGTCACCGCTGCAACGTAGCCGCCGTGTTTCGCGACCTCTTCTACACCAGTGATGAGGAGTTACCGTCCCAGGTTCATCCGGAAGTCGCGTTCCTATTCGATTCCAACGCCGACCCGGACCTGTGCATGGACATTCTCGAAGCGAAAGGCTTCCGAAAACCGGAAGTGGCCTATGAAAGCTTGCGTGTCCTGCGTCAGGGCGGCACCAAAGGCTATCTCACGGAACGGGCACGCCGACAACTCGACAGGATCGCGCCGTTGCTCTTCCAGGAAGTGATACACAGCCCCGATCCACCAATGGCCCTGACGAACATGGAAAATTTCCTCGAGGCCTGCCGACGAGCACGTGGCACCTACTATGCGCTACTGGCCGAAAACCCTGAAATCATAAGGGTCCTGGTCTCGCTTTTTGCCACCAGTCAGTTTCTCTCCCGCAACTTCATACAGCACCCGGAGGTTCTCGACTCGTTGGTTTCCACGAGTTATGCCCAGAACGTCAAGACGCCGGAAGACCTCACTGCGGAAATCACTGATCGTCTTGACAATGCGCCATATTACGAAGATAAGCTCAATACCCTGCGCCGCTTTCGCAACGAGGAATTCCTGCGCATCGCCCTGAACGACATCCACGGTCATATCCCCCAGGGGCAGACCACACTTCAGTTGTCATTGGTGGCCGACACCTGCCTGCAGCAGGCGCTGAACATTTCCAGAGAGGAGCTACTGGAACGCTATGGCCTGCCCTGCTGCGAAAATGCAAGCGGGACCATCCACGATGCGGCATTCGCAATCGTCGGCCTGGGCAAGCTCGGCGGCAAGGAATTGAATTACCATTCCGACCTCGACATTATCTTTATCTATGAAGGTGAAGGCCAGACCCGGCCGGCCGAAGGGGCCGACCCCGACCGTTTCAGACCCCAGACCAATCAACAGTACTTTGTCCGCCTCGCTCAAAGGATTATATCGGTCCTGACCCTGATGACCCAGGAGGGGTATGTCTATGAAATAGACACCCGGCTGCGCCCGTCAGGCAACCAGGGGCCACTGGTCTCTTCCCTGCCAGCTTACCGTCAATATCATGAAAGCTCTGCTGCACCATGGGAGCGTCAGGCGCTGATTAAAGCCAGAGTGGTTGCAGGTTCGAAAGAGCTGGCCGCCAGCTTTGAAGCCTATACGGCAGAGATCGTTTACGAACGCCTTTTGCCGGACAACCTGGCCGAAGAAATCTACCGTCTACGTCAACGCATGGAAAAAGAACTCGGCAAGGAAGATGCCCGGCACCGCAACATTAAAACCGGCCGCGGCGGCATGGTGGATGTTGAATTTATCGCCCAGTACCTGCAGCTCCTGCATGGTCGCGACAGGCCTTCGCTGCATTGCCGCAATACCCTGGATACGTTGAGTGAATTGCGGAGCGAAACCTTGCTTTCGGAAAAAGACTATGAAAATCTGACATCGGGCTACAAGTTTCTGCGCCGGTTGGAAAACAAGCTGCGCCTGGTTTATGACCAGTCGGTCAACGAGTTGACCTCCGACCCGGCGTCTCTGACCAAACTGGCCCGACATCTCGGTTATGAGGACACGATGGGACAACCGGAAAAATTGTTCCTGGAGGAATACGCAGACACAACTCAAACCATCCGGGAGACTTTCAATCGTATTCTGAAGCACACGGTGAACGATCGAGATGAGTTCTGAAGGGGACAAAAAGTATATCCTGATAGTCGATGATGACGCGAACATCAGACGTTTTCTATCAGAGTCATTGCGCCTGCGAGGCTATGAAGTACACAGCTTCGAAGAAGCAGAAACAGCTCTCCGGGAGCTGGACAATCTAAAGGTTGACCTGATTTTATTGGATGTTCTGCTGCCCGGAACCAATGGTCTGCAGCTCTGCGGCAAGTTGAGAACCTTGCCGAAGACCAGGGACTTGCCGATCGTTATGATGACGGCTTTCTACAAGCAGGCAGACCATATTCGTGATGCCCGCGAACAATACGGTGCAACCGATTATCTCCTCAAGCCATTCCCGCTGAAAACACTCCATGAGAAGATCGATGCTTTGATCGGCGTTCCGGCAGCAACCTCAATTTCGGAGAGGTTGAGCATCGAGGGGGACCTCGCTGAATCAGGCTTCCCACGCATCCTGCACAACTTGTACAGTCTGCACGCAACCGGCCTGCTTCACCTCGAGCACAAGAATTTGAAAAAAGTTGTCTATATACGAAACGGTTACCCTATCTTTGTTCGGTCAAACCTGGTTCGTGAATTTCTCGGCCAACAACTCATGCGTGCGGGACAGCTCACAGAAGAACAACTCAAAGGATCCCTCGCGAGAGCCAAACAGACAGGTCAGCGCCACGGCATGGCCCTCATCGGGATGAAACTTCTCACACCTCACCAGCTTCACGAAATTCTGCGCGAACAGGTACTGGAAAAAATCCTCGGCATATTTGCCTGGCCGGAAGGCAGCTACCGCTTCGTGCAGGCGCGTGAATTCAAACAAAACGTGACCAGCATAAATCTGTCCCCGGCAAATCTGATTCTGCCACGTCTGCGCAAACACGCCAGCCGCAAGCAACTTGCAAAAATTCTCGAGCCACACCTTGATCACTATCTGCAGGAGGCAGAGAGTCCTCTCTACCGTTTTCAGGAAATAGAGCTCACCGGCAACGATAAACGCATTCTGGACAGCTGCAAGGGCAATGTCACACTAAATCAGATTCTGGAGCGTTATGTCCTGTCGCGTAACGAGGTCGAACCGCTGTTGGCCGCACTCTTGAGCACCGGCATACTGGTCAGTGTCCAGGAAGGGCCGGCGGCGACTTCAGAGGTTGGCACCGAAGAAACCGAAGACCTTCGTGCGCGAAGAGAAGCGTTCATGAAAGAGTACACCTGGATGATGGAACAGGACTACTTCACCCTGCTCGGCGTCAGCGAAACCGGATCCCGGGACAAGGTACGAAAAGCCTACTACGACCTGGTGAAAAAATATCATCCCGATCGTTTCTTTGAGCAGGATGTCCTGACCGACCTGAGAGACAATGTCAACGCCCTTTTTCAGCGCATTAACGATGCCCATGAGACTCTGATTGACGAGAAGGCGAGAGGCCATTACGTCAATGATCTTAATACGGCGTCGAGGAGCAGCTCGGCCAACCTGGAAAAACTCCTGGAAGCGGAGAACGTCTATCAAAATGGCATGGCGTGTCTTCAGCTACATAAATACCGCGAAGCAGAAAAAGCCTTTACAGAAGCTTTAGAATTGAGACCCAGCGAAGCGGAGTATCTGATGTACCAGGCTTGGTCATCATACAAGGCCGATCCCAAAGCGAAAGAGGTGATCAATACTGCCCGCAAGAACCTGATGCGTGCCATCGAGTTGAGCCCCAAACTCAGCATGGGTCACCTCTACCTCGGGTACATCTGTAAGGACGATGGTAAGGGAAAAGAGGCGCAACGCCACTTTGAAAGAGCGATTCTATACAACCCAAACTGCACTGAAGCCCAGCGTGAATTGCGATTGCTGAGCATGCGCAAGAGTAAAGTCGGGGAAGAGAAAAAAAATCTGTTCGGCAGGATCTTCAGTTAAGAAAGGCTCTAATTACCGGGCTATCAGGGCACTTCGTTCCAGGGGTCATCGAAAAAATCCACCCAGTTCAGACACGGGTCATTAAGCGAGATTCCCTCCCTTGCGCAGGCAGCTTCAACGCAAATCTTTTCAATCTGGCGCCTTAGCATGTTGACCAACCAGTCGTCCGTCGGCTTGAACAGGACACCGATCTGGGGACATGAGTAACGCGGTACGTCTCCAGCCGGGATACAGTAGAGAACCTCTGCCGGCATCTGCAAAAATTTTCCCGCAATGTTTGTTTCCAGTTGCAGCATCGTACCACGCTGGATCTCACTCTGGCACACGATACGTCCGCCACGATCAGATATGGAAATCAACTGACATTCTTGCCATGAGCTGTCCAGGTAGACATCAACCCGTACTTCGATGTCGACGCGGATGTGACGTCTCGGGGTCGGAAAATATTCCGTTTCCAGGAGACTGTAAAGCTGGGTCAAGATAATCGGCGTTGTCAGAAAGCGCTCTTCAGATAATGGCAGCGGCGTCAACCAGACGACCTCACCAGGAATATCGGGTAAGTCAATGCCTCGCTCGGCAAAAACAACTTTCGCCGCAGTCGGGTCTTCAACAGCAATAAACTTCCATTCGGCCAAAATGCTGCTTAACAGCAGGTTGACTTGTTGATCGTGCGTCATCACCGCAACTTGTTTGATTTCGGATTTTTTCTCTCCCAACAGCATTCAGTCTGATCTCTCTCGTCAAATCGTCCCGTGGAAATCCATGACTATCGCTGTACAATCGTCAAATGGCGGCTGTCCTGCCAGAAATGTATTCATCTCGGCGAAAAGTTTGTCCAGGAAGACCATATGATCACCATTGAGCCTGCGGAAAGCATCAACCAATCGCTCGGCTCCAAACATTTCACCATGCTGGTTGGTGCAGTCAACCAGTCCGTCCGTATAGAGCAGAAACCGGTCGTCAGTGGCAAACTGAAAAGTGCCGACCTGAAAATCCGCCCGGTCAAAATAACCAACCGGGTGACTGGTCGCTGGTAATCGCAGAACTTCATCCCCGCGATGCACCAGCCCGGCAGGATGCCCGGCATTGACATAATGCATCGTCAACGTGTGCGGATCAATGAACCCGAAAAACAGCGTGGCAGAAAAATAATGATCGAGGAGATCTGACCGTTTGGCGAAAGAACGCAAAAACGTGTTGAGGTCGGCCACCACCGCATCGGGCTTGCAGCTTTGCCGGGCGGCGTGATGAATGAACCCGTACATCAGAGACATGACCACCGAGGCGTGCAGCCCGTGACCGGTCACATCCCCGATCAGGATAACCTGGCTACCGTCTTCAAGCTCGATAAAATCGTAAAAATCACCGCCAAGGACATCGGCCATACGAATTCTGGCGGACATGCAGCACCAGCTGCACAAGGGAGAATTTTTCGGCAAAAGGAGCTTCTGCACTTCCCCGGCCAATGTGACTTCATGCGGGTCAACCGGCTTCGGTCGTCTGGGTCCTTTTTGCACTGATTCCACCATCAGGTCTCCCGTTCTTCCATACGCACAAGTCTCAGCATTTCCTGGTCAAGCAGGTGGCGCGGGCGAACGTTGCCCAGGGCGCGGATCATGCTGCGTTTCAGATAACGATTTTCCCGGTGCAGCTCAGTCAGCAGGCGTTTAATTCTCTGACGCTTCTGATCTTCCTGCCCCATGACCGGACAACCGCAGTCGATAATCGGAAAATCGTTCTGTCGTGCAAACTTGATAATATCTGTTTCTTCGACATAGACCAAGGGGCGAATCACCGTGTGGCGCTGGTTATCCGCCAGCAGTCTGGGGCTCATTGCGGCAAGGGTGCCGATGTAGAACTGGTTCAGGAGCAGAGTCTCGATAAAGTCGTCAAGGTGATGACCAAGAGCGATCTTGTTGCACCCGAGGCGGTCGGCAACGGTATACAGGACTCCACGTCGCAAGCGAGCACAGAAGGCACAGTACGATGAACCGGGACGTAATTTTTCCTCGATGATACGAGCACAGTCCGTCGTCTCCATGTGCGCTTTAAAGCCGCACTCGCGCAGATATTTCTCCAGTACATCCTTGCGGTAACCGGGAAATCCGGCATCAACGTTGACGGCGATCAGTTCATAGTCGATCGGTGCGCGACGCCGCAGCTGGTGGAGGATGTGCAGCAGGGCGTAGGAGTCCTTGCCTCCTGACACGGCGACGGCGATTCGGTCGCCCTCTTCGATCAGGTTGAAGTCGCCGACGGCCTGACCGGTCAGCTTCTTGACTTTACGAAAATGGGCATTATTGAGCAGCAATTTGAACCTCTTGAGTACGGATAAAAGCAGGGGGATCGCTTGTCCCGGCATTTAACGATACAATCTGGATTTTTTCAAGAACTGAAAAAAATGGCGGCCGACAAAACTAACTCTATGTCAAACGAGGCTGGAGAGGAGGCAAATGATGGTTCATATATAACCTTTAGTGCTGTCCTCAGCGACTTAAAATCAAATTCAAAACCCGGGGGTCGCGCCCCCCGACTGCGCCTTACTCTTTTGCTGGCCCAAAAGAGTAAGCAGAAAAGCGCCTGCGCTGCGCTGGGCATGTCTGGCGCGAAGCAGCGACAACCTCAATCCGGATTGTTCTAATCGACCAGGAGTCTGCACTTCCCCCGCAGGATACGAGGCTCTTGAGAGCCTCTCCTTTTGTGGATCATTACATCGGTTGATCTGTTCTCAAGCTTTTCCTTGGTAAATCACATTGAAAGGAGGCCCCCTGTAACGGGCCGGCTTATCAAGCTCCGCAGTTATTGGATTTCTCTGAAAACTGGCAAGGAAGATGCCCTCCGCAAGGAGAAGGCACTTTTGCTTACTTTTGTTGCCGGACAAAAGTATGGCGTCCGGCGGGACGCGACCCGCCGGTTTTGGTTCTCAAGAAACACCTGAGGACAACAGTTGAACGACCCGCTACTCTCAAGACATAAAAAATCAAAGAGATTCAATTTCCGCCAGGTAAAGTAACAAGTCCGGTTATCAAACCATAATGAGGTTCGTCAACAAACTACGTCGGGCGAAATACCACCGTCCAACGAGTTAAAGCTGTCGTTGAACTTACTTAGTTTCCTGTCTCAACGTGGTGTTCAGCGTGGGACGGCGACAGCCCGAGGATACGCCGACCGTCTTCCAGGACCATGTAGAGGGTCGGGATCAGCAATAAGGTGATGCCGGTAGCGAAGAGTATCCCGAATGCCAGGCTGATCGCCATGGGGACGAGGAACTGTGCCTGCACACTGGTTTCCAGAATCATCGGAGTAAGCCCGAAGAAGGTCGTCAATGATGTCAGCAGAATTGGGCGGAAACGTCTTCTCCCCGCATTCAGAAGGGCTTCCGTCATCGTCTTGCCCTCGCGACGGTGTCGGTTGACGTAGTCGATCAACAGCAGCGAATCGTTGACGACCACACCGGTCAGGGCGACAAGACCAAACATGCTCAAAATGCTCATGTCGTACCCCATCAGGAAATGGCCAAGAATTGCACCAACGATCCCGAAAGGGATGGCGGCCATAATCAGCAACGGTTGCGAGTAGCTGCGAAACGGGATCGCCAGCAAGGCAAAGATAACAATCAACACCAGTTTGAAACCGTTGAACATACTCTCCATTGACTCCCGGCGATTCTTGTCCTCACCCTCAAGATCATAGCTCAAACCGGGGTAATCCGTTATCAGTTTCGGCAGGGCAGTCGACTTGATCTCAGCGACGATCTCTTCGGCGTTGGCGACATGGCTGTCCACGGTCGCGGTCACATTGATGACGCGCTTGCGATCGGTCCGATTGATCTTGCTGAAGCCACGGCTTTCAACCAGGGTCGCCGCCCGGGTCAGAGGAATCTCCCCGCCACCCGGCACCCTGATGCGCATGGTTTCGAGATCCCAGAAGTGTTGACGGCTCTCTTCCGGGTAGCGGACCAGCACTTTTACTTCGTTGCGCCCACGTTGCAGACGCAGCGCTTCGGCACCGTAAAAGGCTCCGCGCAACTGCCTGCCGAGGTCCTCTTCGGTAATGCCCAGAGTACGGGCTTCGGCTTTAAGGCGGACTTTAACTTCCCGCTTACCGAGAGTGTAATTATCGGTAATGTCACCCGTACCCGGGTAAGTGGCGATAATTTCCTTGAGTCGCTCGGCAGCCTCGTCCAGAACAGCGAAGTCATTATGCGCCAGTTGCACGTCGATATTGGCGCCAAGATGGATCAGGGTCGATGTAAATGTCAAAGTCTCGACACCAACAATGTTCCCTACACGTTCCCGCCAGCGGCTGGCAACCTCGCTGGCCGGGATCCCGCGCTGTTCGCTCGGCGTCAAAAACATAGAGATACTGGCAAGGTTGCCGCCGGAGCTGGTAAACGCCCCGGCAGGACCGCGATCCGCTGTAGCTGAGCCGACATTCGCAAAAATGTGACGCATCACCGACTTGCCTTCCGGCAACGCCTCGTCGTACTCGGCAACAACCTCAAGACCGGCTTTGACGATCCGGTCCTGGACTCGCGTCGTCAGGGCGACCGGACTGCCGGGAGCAAGCTCGAGTGCGACCTGAATGACGTCAGCATCTACTTCGGGCATAAAACGAAACTTGACGATTCCACCGCCGACCAGGCCAACTCCGGCCAGGAGCAGAACGGCAACGGCAAATGCGACGGTCATGTAGCGATATTCCAGACAAAGGGCGAGAGTCTTTTGGTAGGGTCCGTCAATGATTCGCTGCAAAAGTCTGCCGAAACGCTGTCGGTTCCTCTCAAGGTTGGCCATTAACCGACCGGGGTCCTTGACTCGCTGGCCGATCGCAAGATGTGCAGGGAGAATGAAAAGGCATTCCACCAGGGAAACCAGCAGGACGGTAATGACGATTGCAGGAATCACCAGGATGAACTTGCCCATTATGCCGCTGGTAAAGAGCAGAGGCAGGAATGCCGTGACCGATGTCAGTATGGCGAAGACGACCGGTCGGGCGACCTCCGTCGCGCCATCAATAGCAGCATGCAGGTATGGTTTCCCTGATTGACGTTGTTCATAGACGTTCTCACCGACGACAATGGCATCATCAACCACGATTCCAAGCGCCATAATGAAGGCAAACAGCGAAATCATGTTAATTGAGACACCGACCGCCGGCATGAAGAGCAGTGCCCCGCAGAAGGAGATGGGGATGCCGAGCATAACCCAGAGCGCCAGGCGGATTTCCAGGAAAAGCCCAAGGGTTATGAAGACCAGAACCAGGCCGAGTAAAGCATTCCTGGTGAGCAGGTCCTTGCGGCTTTTGAAGAGCTCCGAGTTGTCATTCCAGGTGGCCAGGTCGACCGATTCCGGCAGCTGCCGCCGCTTGGCCTCGACATATCGTTTGACAGCATCGGAGATCTCGGTCGGTTTCTGGTCGGCAACGCGATAAACCTTGGCCATGGCTGCCGGCTGGCCATCGAACAGGCCGAACTGGTCGGTCTCCTCGAAACTGTCATTTATGGTCGCGACATCTCCCAGAGTGACTTCCGAACCATCGACCGTAGTCAGAATGACGATACTGGCGTATTCATGGCCGACATAGCGGCGCTCCTTGGTTCTGACCAGAATCTCCCCAGAGCCGGTTTTAATAGTTCCTCCCGGAAGATCGACGGACGCCTGTCGAACCCGCTGGGCGACCATTTCAAAGGTCAGCCCGTAACGACGCAGGTTGGTTTCGTCGATCTCGATTGAGATTTCGTAAGGACGCACACCGCTCAGATCAACCTGGGTAATCCCCGGTTCCAGCAACAGCTCGTCACGAACCTGTTCCACAATTTCCCGCAGGCTACGTTCCGGCAGCTCGCCGAAGACCACCACCGAGATCACTTCGCGGCGATTGAGCATCTTGCTGACAACCGGCTTTTCCGCATCCTTCGGGAAGGTGGTGATGCGATCGACCTCACTTTTTATATCCTGCAGAACCAGGTCGATATCTGCATCCGTCATGGTCTCCGCGGTAACCACCCCATAACCTTCTGCAGCCACCGACTTGACCTGCTTGATGCCGTCCACACCGGTCAGATTTTCTTCGATCTTGAAGATGACCCCTTCTTCGACCTCTTCCGGTCCTGCGCCGGGATAGGCGACCGAAATCTGGACCCGGTCGAGAGTCACATCCGGGAAGACCTCCTGTTTAATGCTGAAGCCGAGGATCAGGCCACCGACGATAAATACCAGCATCAGCAGGTTGGCGGCTACATGGTTCTCCGCCATCCAGCGTATCGCGCTGTTCATTCCCTGTCCTCCGTCGCAATCGGGCGCAGCAGCATTCCTTCGGCGGCCCCGCTCAGGCCCGTCAAGATGATCTGTTCTCCGGCCTGAAGGCCTGCCCGAACCAGAATTTCATCGCGTTCGCGACGGACAATATCGACCTCACGAATATGCAGACGATTTTCACGGTCGGCTATCCACACGGTATCGTTGTCACGTAAAGCGCCGCGCGGGACAACGATGACATCAGAAAGCTCTTTACCCTGCAACCGGACCACGACAAACATGCCCGGCAGGAGTTCATGGAGAAGACTTCTCCCCTCTCCATCTTTGGAAAGAGAATCGGTGACTGTGACCACGACATGCGCCGTTCGGTTACGCGGATCGATCTCACCCATGGCCCGGGTTATCATGCCCCGCCAATGATAGTTACGGCTGTCGGATTGCAGCTCGATCTCGGCCCTGGAGCCTTTTTGCACGTCTCCATTGCGCGGCACCTGCAACCAGGCAAGATCGTCGAGAGTGACCGGCACGACAATCTCCACCTGATCGGTTCCGACAATCGTTGCTACTGCTGACCCGGCATTCAGATACTGACCTAATTCGAGCTGCTCGCTGCGTACGTAACCGTTGAAAGGTGCTAACAGCCGGGTGCGTTGCAGGTTGATTTCAGCCTGCCGGACATTGGCTTCTGCAGCATCCCGCTGGGCCCGGGCACTT
>Ga0102946_1000283_pt1 | contig 17730 bp, 14 predicted proteins | sample SalPon2A_A_D1_MG_FD_78209 | JGI IMG/M metagenome (GOLD analysis project Ga0102946, IMG submission 78209) | Soil microbial communities from South San Francisco under conditions of wetland restoration - Salt Pond MetaG R2A_A_D1_MG | ecosystem: Environmental > Terrestrial > Soil > Wetlands | place... | reverse complement strand
CTCCGCTCAAATACCCGCTGACAACCGGATAAGGAATGTACTTTATAAAACTGCCGACCTGCATCCGGCCGAGTAAGAACTGAATAATACCGGTCAGCAAGCCCAGAACTGTGAGTAACAGGACGACAGATCCGGCTGGAATTCCATCCTGAACAGCACCGATTGCGAATGCAGCCATCACCGCCGCTGCTGGCGCACAGGGTGCAGTGATCAGACGGTTGGTGCCGCCAAGGGCGGGGGCGAACAAGCCCAGTGCCGTCGCCCCCAATATGCCTGCTATCGCGCCCAGGCTGGCATACTCAGGACCGATGGACGCGTAGATTGTTACACCGAAAGCGATTGCAGAAGGCAGCGCAACCAGCATAGCGGCAAAACCACCCCAGAAATCGCCGGTAAGCTTGTCCTTTTTCAGGACGTCTTGCAGACCTGCGGGTAGAAGATCAGTGTTCATGTCTGCCCAGAAAGTTGTAGGGAGTCTGTATTTTGACCTATTTCGTATCTATTGTTTCGCTTTTTCATACATCGGCCAGTGACAACAGGCATCTATTCCGGCACACGCCAGTCTATGGCTTGCGCCAGGTATTCATTGGCAAGGGAGAAATGACGGCAGCCAAGAAAACCACGATGTGCCGATAGAGGCGACGGGTGCGGTGCTTTCAGAACGAGGTGTTTTCGCCGGTCAATGACCGCACCTTTTTTTTGTGCGTAACTACCCCACAGCATAAACACAAGGCCTTTCCTTTCGTCGTTGAGTTTTTGCACGACCGCATCGGTGAAAGTCTCCCAACCCTTGCCCTGGTGTGAACCGGCCTGACCGCGCTCGACCGTCAACACCGCGTTGAGCAATAACACACCCTGATCAGCCCAGGACTGCAGACAGCCATGGTGCGGGGGAGAGATACCAAGGTCAGAATGTATCTCGCGATAGATATTGGCCAGGGATGGTGGAATACGGACACCAGGTTGAACCGAAAAACATAAACCATGCGCCTGTCCGGGTCCATGGTAGGGGTCCTGTCCAAGTATCACGACTCGTGTCTGTTCAAATGGTGTGCTGTTGAGGGCGTTGAAAATTTCCGCGCCTGGCGGGTAGATCACTGCCCGGTGCTGTTTCCTGGTGACGAGAAATTCACGCAGCTTATGCATGTACTCTTTCTCAAACTCCTCCCCGAGCCGGCTGAGCCAGGATTCATGCAGTTGGACTTTACCCATATCTGGTCGCCCTCTTTGTTCAAATTGACGCATCGATGACAAAAACAACGCACGCCCTACCTTGATTCTATACACTTTGACCCAAGTTATCAGGTCAGCAAACAATACCCTGTGTGTGAACAGCGGAGCCAATATGCCCATTCAAACAGACGTAGTCATCATCGGTGCCGGTCCCGCCGGTTTATTCCAGGTATTCGAACTCGGTTTATTGGACATACACGCCCACGTGGTGGACTCTTTACCGCGTATTGGCGGCCAGTGTGGTGAGTTGTACCCTGAGAAACCCATATATGATATCCCTGCTTATCCCATCATCGGTGCGCAGGAACTGGTCGATAAATTGATGGAACAGATTGAGCCATTCAATGCACAGTTTCACCTCGGCCAGGCCGTTACCGGTCTGGAACGCAAAGATAACGGGCGATTTGCATTGGTGACCTCTGCCGGTACCGAGTTCGACACCGCAACCGTTATTATTGCCGCCGGACTGGGTGCCTTCCAGCCACGCCAGGTACGTGCGCCGGGCGCTGCTGATTTCAATGGCAAGGATATTCATTACAAAATTACCCAGACCGATGATTTAGCAGGCAAGGACATCATTATCCTGGGTGGTGGTGACTCAGCCCTCGATTGGACACTCGAGCTATACAGCAAGGTCAAGAGCATGACGCTTATTCACCGTCGCGTCGAATACCGGGGCCAGCCGGCTTCGGTCAAGAAGATGAAAGCACTCGCTGAAAAAGGGGAATTACGCGAATTTCACGGCATGGTGCGTGAGGTGCTTTCCGAAAACGGCAAGCTTCGCGGTCTGAGCGTGGCCGATGCAGATGGCAATCTCCACGAGATAGAGGCAGACGCAATCTACGTGTTTTGGGGTCTGTCACCCAATCTCGGCCCCGTGGCTGAATGGGGGCTGGATATCGACAAACGCCAGATACGCGTGGATACCGAAAAATTCGAAACCAGTGAACCGGGTGTTTTTGCCGTCGGTGATATCAATACCTACCCCGGTAAAAAGAAACTTATACTCAGTGGTTTTCACGAGGCTGCACTGGCCGCCTTTGGTGTTCAGAAACACCTTGATCCCGACAAGCGTGTTTTCCTGCAATACACCACGACCAGCCCGATAATGCATAAACGGCTTGGCTTGGAAAAAGACGGTTAGTTTTAACCTGGCCCGACAAAGACCGGTGCCTGAAGACTCACTCAAGACTTTTCAGGTTCTTCCCTCGGTAATATTGACCACGCGGAAACATCCAGGCCGGCCCGGTAACCATGCCAGGTCGCGTAGGCCAGCCAGGGTATGATGACAATCAGACCGATTCCCAGGGTCAGAAACCCAACCAGGGTCAACGAGCATATCAGGAATGCCCAAACCAGCATGGCAGGTTTGTTGCGTAAGACCCCGTTGACGCTGGATATCACTGCGGTAATCACGTCGATATCACGGTTGGCCAGCATCGGTAATGAAAAAACACTGGCAGCAAAACTCGCAGTTGCAAATATCGAGCCTACTGCTGAGCCGATCAGCAGAAAGGTAATCAGGTGCCCCCAGTTGGGTTCTCCACCCAGCGGAAAAAACACCTGCACCATCATTCCGGCACGCGACCATAACAGGAAAATGACAAGCAATACCAGCGTGTAAACCATGGAGTTGCCCAGTGGTCGCTTGATGGCACTGATGGTATGTGCCAGGTTGGGTGTGTGGCCCTCACAGAGTTGCCGGCTGACGGAATAGAGACCAAAAGCCAGCATGGGGGCAACGAATACAAAACCGGACAAAGCGCTGAACAGCAAAACGAAACCACCGAGCTTCCATGCCAGGGATGCCACCAGCAAGCTGACCACAAAAACGAATAACCCGTAGATGAGGCTTATCTGTTTTGCACTTTTGAAATCATTCCAACCTGCACGTAACCAGCCAAACCCTGCTCCGGCGCTCAGCGATCTGCATGGAACCAACATGGAATTGGGTGGAACTGGTCTTGGAGATTGCGGTTGGTCTGACATAAAAACCCTCGTTAATTCATTGCTCCCGGGGCTCACCCAGGGTCTGGCTGATGATTTGCTCCTTCTCTTCCCAAACCTCACCCAACCAGCTCTTCAGCTCGTTTTTTGCGGCCCCGTCGTCCCTGAAATTACGTCCCCGGAGACTATCCCTGATGGGCATAAGCTTTACATGAACCGAAATATTTTTCACCTGGCCGGATAAATACTGCCAGACACTGGGAGTTCCATCAGGGTAAACGATGGTGACATCCAGCAGGCAATCCAGTGCCTCGTCAAATGAATACAATACCTGCCCAACACCGCCATAGCGGGGTCTTAGCAAATGGGTATATGGTGACTTCTGAGCGTCCCGCTTTTGAGTGGTGAAACGTGTACCCTCGGGAAAAGTCATCATTGATACCGGAATGTGTTTGAGCTTCTCACAGGCCGCCGCCGCATTTTCCAGATCCTTGCCACGCAGCGAAGGATTCTTCAGAAGTTCCTGGCGGCTATAACGACGCAAAAACGCCATATCCAATGCCCACCAGGCAATACCCAGCACCGGAACCCAGATCAATTGATGCTTCAAAAGGTACCTGCCAAAGGGGGCACGGCGGTTAAGGACATGCTGAAGCGCCAGGATATCCACACCGGACTGGTGATTACAAAACACCAGGTACCGGCCTTTATGACTGATGCCCTCGGGCAGGTGCACATCCCATTTCAGGTCACGATAAAACCACACCGCACACTTATTGACAGAAACCCATAATTCACCAAGTGAAGACAGCCAGTGGTTAATGACATTTCTGACACGTCCCCTGGGTGCAACCAGCTTGAATAATGAAAGTACAAAAATGATGGTCGTCAACACAATGGAACTGATCGTCACCACCACCATAACGATTGCGCCTTGAAGTAAGTAACGCAGGCGATTCAACATTGTGTCAGTGCTTAAGGTGCCTTTCTGAACCGTAACGTCATACGGTCACTTTCACCGATGGCCGCATACATCGCTCTGTCTTCGTCATCCAGTGCGTAACCCGGAGGTAAAGTCCAGACACCCTTGGGATGATCTTTGGTGTCTTTGGGGTTGGCATTCACTTCTGATGCAGCCTCGAACACAAATCCCGCTTTAGCCGCGATTTCCTTGACTGCCGACTCTGAAACGTAACCGTTCTTAGCCGAAACTTCAGGATCGGAATCCTCCTCTGCCCGGTGCTGAACGACACCCAGGATTCCACCCGGTTTTAACACGCGTGCAAATTCATTGAAGATTTCCTGCGCCTGGCCAGCACCGATCCAGCCATGCGTGTTGCGGAAGGTGACAATGGCATCAACGGACTCTGCGTCACCCAGTGATGGTGAATCCGGAGGTGAAAAATACGCCACTTCCACCTGGTCATAAACCTCCGGGTCATCTGCGAAATTTTCTTCCATCTTCTTTGGCAATTCGTAACGGTATGACGGTTGCCCTTCAACCTGTGGATCCCACGTGGCAATAATCAACTTTCCGTGATCACGCATGGCCGGTGCCAGTATCTCGGTATACCAGCCACCACCCGGCCAGATTTCCATGACGGTCATACCATCTTCAATACCAAAAAGTGCGAGCGTTTCAGCGGGGTGACGATACTGGTCACGTGCCTGGTTCGATTCGGAACGATGGTCACCCTGCATACCCGATTGCAACTGTCCGGTAAAACTTGAATTACCGGCGATGGCGGCCGACGACAACACCATGGCCAAAATACTCACAAAAATGAATTTCACGTGTTCTCTCCTTGTAGTGGTGTTGGCATGATACCGAAACTGCTACGCTTCCGAAAGTTGGTATCTGTAATACTTTATCGGCATACCGGTCTATTGAGTGTCGACTGAAAAATCCTGGATAACTAACAGATTATGATTGATCAACTCCTGCCCTTCATGATGCTCGGAATTTTTGCTGCTGCTGTGCTCGCAAAGCCCCTGGCCAGGCAAAAATTTCTTCCGCTGCCGGTGGCACTTATTGTACTGGGTTTCGTCAGTTCGGAAGCCTGGGTCTATCTCGGTTATGACACGGGTTTACGCTGGCAGATACTACGTGACCTGGTTTTTTACCTCCTGCTGCCGATGCTGATCTTTGAAGCTTCAATCAATATCAATGTACGTATGTTGCGTCGTGAAGCCTTACTGGTGCTCAGCCTGGCTGTTCCGTTATTGATGGTCGCTTCCTTTATCGCCGCCGTCATCATCCTGACACTGCTTGGCGGGTCCCTCGGAAATAGCTGGGCACTGGCATTTCTCTGCGGTGCCATGGTAAGTGCCACTGACCCGGCTACACTGAACAACATATTAAGCGGTGCACAATCATCTAAAAGGGTTGTCAATATTCTTGAGGGTGAGAGCCTGATCAATGATGCAACCATCATTGCCTTGTTCGTGATGATTTCTTCTGTGTTGACCGTACCTGGCTACGATCCTGACTGGATTGATTTTACCGGTCGCTTTGTTCTGGTGCTATTGGGCAGTTCAGCGGTCGGCTTGGTACTGGGGTGGATTTTCAACCTGATTATCAAACCGCTGAACGATGTGGTTCTGACAACCTCGGTCACCCTGGTACTGGCCTTTTTCAGCTACTGGGTTGGCGAGCACATACTGGGATGGTCGGGTGTGGTGGCAACACTTTTCGCTGGTTTGTCTATTGCATGGTTCCAACGCAAAGACCTCGATGAAGAGGATGTTGCTTTTGCTTTTGGATCATGGAAAACACTGGGGTTCCTGGCCGATGCCATGCTGTTCTTTCTTGTCGGTATGAGTATCACCATTGAAATGTTTCAGCTTCACTGGCTGGCCATGTTGGTGGGCGTGCTGGCAGCGCTTGTTTCGCGCTTTTTCATTGTTTTTCTTGGCGCTGGACCCATTTCATTTCTCCCAGGTCAAACCCACCTGAAACTGGCGGAACAAAACCTGATGCTTTGGGGCGGAATCCGTGGTGCGGTGGCCATTGCATTGGCCCTGTCATTGAGTATAGACATACCCTATTGGTATACTATTCAAAGCATGATTTATGGAGTGGCACTATTTAGCCTGGTGTTTCAGGCACCGTTTTTTTCCTACTTGTCACAGCGCAAACATAAAGCCACTGTGATCGAAACCGTTGCTGACTCCTAATGGGAAAGGGCCGGTTCAAGTACTTTCCATACATTATCGAGAAGTACAGGTTGGCCCTTTTCGTTGGGATGTATGGTATCCGCCTGTAGCAGGTCCGGTCTGAACGCAACCCCCTCCATGAAGAATGGCACAAGCAATGTATCAAATTCACTGGCAAGATCAGGATACATGGATTCAAATTGTTGCAGATAATCGCTTCCGTAGTTTGGTGGCAGCTTGATACCGGCCAGCAGCACCGTTGCACCGATTGCCTGGCTTTGTACAATCATACTTGTCAGGTTGTCGCGGGTGACATCCGGGTTTATGCCACGCAGGCCGTCATTGGCACCGAGTTCAATGATGACAATTGACGGCTGGTATCGATCCAATAATCGTGAAATACGTGCCAGTCCGCCCTGTGTTGTGTCACCACTAATACTGGAGTTAAGAATGCGATAGGAAAAACCTGATTTCTTTAAACGGATATCAAACAAATTCACCCAGGACTGTTCCCGATCCATACCGTACCCTGCGCTCAGGCTGTCACCGAGGATGAGTATCACCGGTGGTTCTTCGGCGGTTGAATTGATCGGAATTAACCCAAAACCAAACAAAAGAAACGATAAAATAACTCTCATGAATACTCCAATACCAGAAAACAATAAATATGCCCTGCAGGCGGAAAATCTAAGCAAGATTGTCACCAGCCCTGAAGGAATGTTGACCATACTAGACCAGGTCAGCCTGCAAGTCAGTCACGGTGAACGCATTGCCATCGTTGGTGCGTCCGGCGCCGGCAAATCCACGCTGCTCGGTTTGCTCGCAGGTCTCGATTTACCCACTTCCGGAAAGGTCTGGTTAGCCAACAGCGAATTGACTGCCCTGGATGAGGACGGCCGCGCGGCGCTGCGTGCCAACGAAGTTGGTTTTGTATTCCAGTCATTCCACTTGATCCCTTCTCTGACCGCTTTGGAAAATGTCATGCTGCCACTGGAACTGGCCAACCACGACCAACCGGTACAGGCCGCAAGGACAGCATTGGCCAATGTGGGACTGGCCGAACGCTCGGGACATTACCCGCGCCAGTTGTCAGGGGGTGAAAAACAGCGTGTTGCCATTGCCCGCGCCTATGTCGTGCAACCAACGGTCCTGTTCGCAGACGAACCCACCGGCAACCTTGATCAGCAAACCGGCGAGACGGTGATAGAAATACTGTTTCGTATGAACCGGGAATACGGCACAACACTGGTGCTGGTCAGTCACGACCTATCTCTCGCCAAACGCTGTGACCGGATCATTCAAATGGAGGCTGGTCATATCCAGTCACAGACCCGGGTTGACGGGGAGCAAACGCGTTGAAAGAACTGAAACTGGCCTGGCGCTTATTGTTACGGGATTGGAGGTCGGGTGAACTGACCGTGCTGGGTGCTGCCCTGGTTATCGCGGTGACATCGTTAACCGCGGTTGCGTTTCTTACCGACCGTGTCGGTCACGCGGTGGAATTGCGTGCGGCCGAATCACTGGCGGCAGACCTGAGCCTGGGTTCGAGCCAGCCTCTTTCCGAATCCTATATTGAATTGGCAGAAAAAGCCGGTTTGCAAACCGCTTCGATGCTGAACATGCCCAGTGTTGTGTTTCATGGCGATCGCAACACGCTTTCAGCCGTGAGGGCCGTTACCTCCGGTTATCCCCTAAGAGGAAAGCTCAAGACAGCACCGCGGCTATTGCAGGCGGGCACCGAAACTGATGATATCCCGGCACCGGGAGAAGCCTGGGCAAGTACACGGTTGCTGGCCCGGCTTGGCGCAGATGCCGACTCGGTCATATCGGTCGGAAAAGCCAGTTTTCGGGTAAGCAAAGTGCTTGATTTCAGACCGGACCAGGGTTGGCGGTTTGTCGATCTCGCCCCTACCCTGTTAATCAATATGGCTGACCTTGAAAGCACCGCACTGATACAGCCCGGAAGCCGGGTGAGTTACAGAAACCTGTTTGCCGGCCCGCGTAATGACATTGCCGCCTTCAAACCGAAACTGGAAGTGTTACTGACCGATGGCGAGCAGCTGCGCGATATTGCCGATGCCGACCCGCAGATGCGTTCGGCTATGGACCGTGCCGGCCGTTTTCTCAACCTGGCATCACTGGTCAGCGTGTTGCTGGCAGCGGTCGCTGTCGCCATGGCAGCAAGACGCTATGCCATACGGCACCGTGACCGTATTGCCCTGCTCAAGTGTCTTGGCTCACAACAGGCTTTCGTACTGCGTTTAAACCTGATGCAGCTATTGATGTTGACCTTGCTGGGCGCTGCCGCGGGCACCTTCCTTGGCTTCATGGCACAACAGGGCCTGGCATGGATCGCGAGTGACCTGATCGCACAGGAACTGCCTGCTCCCGGCCCTTCACCGTTAATACTGGGTCTGGTGACAGCCCTGTTTATCCTGGTTGGTTTTGCATTGCCCGACCTGATACAGATGGGCAAGACACCGGTTTTGCGTGTTTTGCGCCAGGATGTCGAGCCACCACCAATACGATACGGAATCTCTTACCTCGCAGGCGTGCTGGCGGTATTGGCCTTGTTGCAATGGATGGTGCAAGACATCAAGCTGGTTGTGGGTATCGCCGCCGGCACAGCCGGTACCTTTGCAGTGCTTGGAGTTGCCGGCTGGCTACTGGTAAAAGCGACCGGTCGTTTTCGAGGTGTCGCCGGTGTGGCCTGGCGATACGGACTGGCAAACCTCAACCGTCGTGGGCGTGAGAGCGTGTTCCAGGTGGTTGCCTTTGGCATTGGCCTGATGGTGCTGATGTTACTGACGCTGGTCAGAAATGACCTGATGGAGACCTGGCGGAACAGCCTGCCAAGTGATGCCCCCAACCAGTTCATGATCAATATCCAGCCATACGAGGTACCCGAGATACAGGAGTTTTTGAAATCGAAGGATATGCAGGTACCGAATTTTTCACCCCTGGTCAGGGCCCGGATGACAACCATCAATGGTCAGGATGTCAACCAGATCACGTTTGAAGACCCACAAGGTGAGCGTTGGGCAAAACGGGAATCGAACCTGAGCTTTGGTGACACCATTCAGACCGGGAACAAGTTACTGGAAGGTCAATGGTGGGAAGCGGGAACCCCGAAGCACGAAGTATCGGTTGAAGTCGATTTCGGACGTGAACTGGGTGTCGAGCTGGGCGATGAACTGGGTTTTGATATCGCCGGTGAACCGGTAAGCGCCACGGTGACGAGTTTTCGGAGCGTGGAGTGGGATACATTCCAGCCCAACTTTTTCATGTTTTTCTCAAGCGCCGCACTCGAGGGCTATCCCGCCACCTATATCACCGCCCTGTATGCAGATGACAAGGACGACGAAAACGTTCTGGAATTGATGCGGCAGTTTCCAAGTGTGACCTTGATCGACCTTGAAGCTTCGCTGGCACAGGTCCGTGATGTGATGGACAAGGCCTCATTGGCGGTACAGGCGGTATTCCTGTTTACGCTGTTTGCCGGACTGGCTGTTTTGTGGGCGGCCGTGCAGTCCAGCCTGGATGAGCGCAGTTTTGAAAGCGCCATTTTGCGCACACTCGGTGCCACCAGGGGAAGGGTCCTGACCGGTGTGCTGGTGGAATTTATGGTCATCGGCCTTCTTGCGGGTCTTCTCGCATCCACCGGTGCAGGCCTGGCAGCCTGGTACCTGGCAGTCAACGTTTACGATCTTCAATATCACTTCAGCCCAGTGCTCTGGTTGACCGGACCGATACTCGGCATGCTGTTTGTAGGTTTGAGTGGCTTGATAGCAACCTGGAGGGTGGTCACTCATTCACCTTTGAGTGTATTAAGAGCGGTGTAATGCAGTTTAAAAAAGCCCGGCGCGTAGCCGGGCTTCTGAATTGCCCTGTTTATTGAGCAGATACTTGCCGGTTTAATCTCAGAAGTTATACGTTCCCTCGATACCCCAGATGGCCGGCTCATTGACGAAACCGGTATTGTTGCTGAAGTCGACAAATCCTTTAACATTGTGTTCATCGGTTATATTGCGACCAAATACAGCCATTTCCCAATTGTTCCTGGTGTTTCTGTAACCGACCCTCAGACCACCTTCGTACTGGGCGGCAGTCTGAAATTCAGGTGTGTAATACAAGGCCATCTGGGTATCCCCGTAATAAACCCAATCGGTAAAGATGAAAAGCTCACCATCGTCGCCCACCGGTGTGCCATAACGGAGCGTAAAGGTGTAGTTGGTTTTCGGTGTTCTTGGGAACGGATTGCCGTCGATGGAGACCTGGCCGTTTTCATCCCGCCACTGATAGGCTTCACACAGTGTAGAACCACAGGGAACCACGCTAAGGCCATCATCCTTGATTTCTGTATTGTTATAAGCATAACCAAAAGTTGCCACAACACTTTCGCTTACCAGCCATTGAAGATCGATCTCCCAGCCTGACGCCGTACCCTTATCAGCGTTAATAACCTGGTTGCTATTCGAGGCGCCACCGATAATGGATAGCTGCATATCATCAACGTCGTAAAAGAATACACTGGTATTCAAACGTAAGCGGTCTTCCAGCAGGTCTGCCTTGTAACCGATTTCATATGACAAGATGGTCTCCGGATCAGCAACTGTCGGATACTCGAGAAATGCAACATCGCGACCCTGGATAGATTGCGCCCGGAAGCCGGTTGCTATTCTTCCATAAATGTTGGAGCTGTCATTGATCGCATAATCAGCCGTAATGTCCCAGCTGACTTTATCGGCAGATACGTCGATCTTGTCCACGGGTGGAAGACCCAGATCAAGCCAGAGTTGGCCATACTGTAGTACCCGGTAATCGCGGCTGTCATCGGTATAACGCAAGCCGGCACTGACGGTGAATTGATCGCTCACATCATAGGAACCCTGACCAAATATTGCCCATGCATCATTGGTGTGCTTGATGATGGTATTTTGCGGTGGACCAGCAAAACCCAAGGAGGCAAAAGAGTCTGTTTCAACCTCAAGTGAGCTGTTGAAATAGAAAAATCCGGCCTGCCAGCTGAAGGGTCCCTCGGTGTCACTTGCGATACGAAATTCCTGGGTGAACTGATCGGTATCAGCACCATCCTGCGTCACCGATGGTACGGTAATCGTGCCCGGAAAAGTCAGGGTTGGAGATCCGAAAACAGGCGCTGCCGGATCAAAGGTAATCCCCGACGGAACCGATGCCTGGCCGCTAAAATCAACAACACCACCATCAATATCGCCACGGCTGTAGCCACTCCCTTCCTGGTATGACGTAATGGATGTCAGCGTTACCTTGGAAAGACCCCACTCCAGGTTCAGGGTGTAACCGGACCCGTCATATTCCTGCGGGTTATTATCGCCACCATCGTAATAGACGGTGTCACGGTCATAATTCTGGTTCAGTTTATTGCTGCCGGTATCAAAAACATTGGCCCGGAATATGGACGATGTACCTTCCAGGTCACGTGCCTGGGCAAGAAACAGGGCGGTAAAGTTTTCGCTTGGTGTCCACAATAACTGAACACGTCCGGCGAGTTCGGTAAATTCACCCATGGCGTTTTTTTCTTTCGTGAAACCATTGTCTATCCAGTTATCACGACCCCGGTATACCAACGACATCCTGCCTGCCAGGACGTCCGGAACCAGGCTGCCACCAACAGCAGCTTCAAGATTTCGGCTCGAATACGTACCAAATGAGCCATAAGCATAACCACTGGTTTCATGTTCAGGCCGGCGACTGTTAAATTTGACAATACCTGCCGTGGTATTTCTGCCAAACAGCGTTCCCTGCGGACCACGGATAACTTCTACCTGCTCCATATCAAAGATTGGGAAGCTTTTGAGTACCACATTCTCCATGACCACTTCATCCATGATGACGGATACTGGTTGTGACGCTGCGAGATCAAAATCGATATTACCCAACCCACGGATATAAAACCTTGGTGCAGAGCGGCCATTCGATGACTCTGCGTACAGACCCGGTACACGACCCGAAAGGGCCAGAACATCCTCACCACCGGCGAACATGGTCTGTAAGTCGTCACCGGAAAGCGTTGCAATGGACAATGGAACATCCTGGATACTCTCTGCACGTTTGGTTGCTGTTACGATCACCTCTTCAAGGACGCTATCTGAGAATGCTTCATCGTCTTGTGCATAGACAAAATTTGCGCCTGAAATTGAGATAATACCTGCAATAACAGAAAGGTATAACCTATTTTTAGAACTTACTAGAGGTTTTTTGATATTCATCTAAGTGCCTTATTTTGCTGGTTTTCAACCGGACCCATGACCTTCCGGTGCGACATTCCCGAGACAAATCAATGACTGAGTAATGGTTGCTAAAACAATCAATCCTTTAAACAGGTCCCGGGCAGTTTTAAGCGTAGCTTTATAACATATTTCACGCTTTAGCGGGTCTGAAACCCGGCGATCAGTCGATAATTATTACCACTCTGATCAAATTGTCGGCAATCTGTCTTATACTGAAAAGCCATCAATAAATTTACGCACAATACTGAAAAACGGGACTGGCCAATGGATCCAAAAGTAACCGAGCTATACAACGACTATATTCATGGCGATATGCCACGGCGATCATTTCTGAAGCAACTGACTGTCATTACAGGCGGAGCCGTCATGGCCAACGCTGTTCTGGCAATGGTTGAACCCAATTATGCGCTTGGTCAGCAGGTAACACCGGGGGACACCCGTTTGCAACAGGGCTATATCACCTATGAAGGCACAGCAGGACCCGTCAATGCTTATTTCGCAAGGCCCGCCGCCGACACCGGTGCTTTGCCGGGTATTTTGGTGATACATGAAAACCGCGGTCTCAACGCGCACATAGAAGACGTGGCCAGGCGCGCTGCTCTGGAGGGTTATATCGCTGTTGCACCCGATGGTCTCAGTTATGTTGGTGGTGCCCCCAAAGACCAGGAAGCGGCCAGGGACAAATTTCGGGAAGCAGATACCGATACGATCACGGCCGACGTGATCAAGGGTGTTGCCTATTTGAAGAATCGTGAAGATTGCACGGGCATGACCGGGGCCGTTGGTTTTTGTTACGGAGGCGGTGTCGCACTGCAATGTGCAGTTGCCGAAACTCCTGCCGACGCGAGTGTTTGTTATTACGGTCGAGCCTTATCAATGGAACAGACAGCAGATGTTTCAACACCACTCATGATGCATTATGCCGGTGAGGATAAACGTGTCAATGCCATGATCCCGGACTTTCGCGCAGCACTGGACAGCTACGAAGTTGCCTACAGCCTGCATATGTATCCCGGTACCGGCCATGGTTTTCACAATGACACCAGCCAGGCACGATATAACGAGCCGGCAGCGAAGCTTTCCTGGCAACGATCGATCAGTTTTTTCAACCATTACCTGAAGGCCTGAGTGTCGATCGTGTTTCACCTTCGCATGACAATCCGGCCTGTAAGCCCCGCCAGCCTGTCCTTCATGCTGCGCAGGTACACGGCTCGGGCTGAAACATGCTGAATACCAATCAAATCAATCAATTTCACAAAGACGGCTACCTGGTTCTGGAGGCGGTCATTGCGTTACCCGAAATCACCAGGCTGAAGAACGCGGCCCTCGAAATCGTTGACGATTTTGATATCGACACTCATCGTTCGGTATTCAGTACCACCGACAGGGATCGGGGACGGGATAACTATTTTTTCGATTCGGCAGAGAACATTCACTGCTTTCTCGAAGAAGGAGCACTTGATCAGGAAGGCTGCTTGCTCAAACCTGCGCGACTCGCTATCAACAAGATCGGCCATGCCATGCACGACCTCAACCCGACGTTCAGGAGCTTTTGCCAACTGCCCCTGTTTGGAAAGGTCCTCAGAGATATTGGCTATCAAGCCCCCCTGCTCTGGCAGACCATGTACATTTTCAAGCAACCCCACATCGGCGGTGAAGTCCGCTGGCACCAGGACGCCAGTTACCTGGTTTCCGAACCAGCGTCGGTGACGGGAATCTGGGTTGCTATCGAGGATGCCAACCTCGGTAATGGCTGCCTGTGGGTACAACCCGGTGGACATCGCAGCCCCTTGCGTGAAATTTACCAGGTGGACTGGAGCAGGCACGAGGGCAAACTGACTGACCTCGATCCAACCCCGTGGCCCGCCATTGGCGAGGCCGTAGCCGTGGAAGTCCCTGCTGGCAGCGTGGTGTTATTCAATGACCATATGCCCCATTACAGTTCACAGAACCGGTCAGCATTTTCCCGGCATGCATTTACCATGCACGTGTCCGAAAAAAACACCACATGGTCGGACGCTAACTGGCTACAACGCCGAACGCTGGGCGACCATTCTCTGTAGTCCGGATTTTTCATCCTCGCTGAGGAATGCCATTTCAAGCCCCTGCCTTTGGGATTGGCGAATCTGCGCTTCGCTGAGACCGGTTGCCGGTGCCGCAACACGGTATTCATGCTCGATATCGATGGCGCTGATACCCGGGTCATCAGTATTCAGGCAAAACTTCACACCCTGGTCAGCCAAGGCCTTAACCGGGTGTGAGATATAATTATCGACCGTACTGGTGTGCAGGTTCGAGGTTGGGCAAACCTCTAGGCCGATAGCTTGTTCGGCGAGATATTCAACCAGTGCCGGATCTTCGATGGCACGAAAACCATGACCGATACGTTCCGCGCCGAGGTCACGGATAGCCGACCAGACACTTTGTGAACCATCGGCTTCGCCGGCGTGGATCGTTACGTGAAGACCGGCATCGCGGACACGTTCGAAATGATCCTTGAACAAATGGGCCGGATAGCGAAATTCATCGCCGGCCAGGTCAACGCCAACAATATGATCACGGTGGGCAAGAATGGCATCCAGTTCCTTCATGCAGACGTCAACGCCATAGGTCCGGCTAAGGATACCAATGATATTGGCACGCACACCGGTGTCGCGCTCTGCAGAGCGTACGCCGTCCGCACAGGCTTCCATGACTTCAGCCGGATTCATTCCGTGGGATTCGGCCATAAACCACGGACTGTAACGCAACTCAATATAGTCGATACCTTCCATGCCGGCATCCACGACGTTTTCATAAGCCACACGCCGGCAGGCATCCGCATCCACCAGCACAGCCGTCATGTGCTCAAACCGTTCCAGGAAAGCCATCAGACCCGGTTCCGAATCATCGACATGTACATAGGGCGCCAGGCCTTCTATCGTATTGGCCGGTAGTTCTATGCCATGTTCCGCTGCCAGTTCCAGTATGGTTTGAAGCCTGATACTACCGTCAAGATGACGGTGTAACTCAACCAGGGGCAAGCTCCTGTCAATCATTCGGCTTGCTTTGCCCCGACCCAGGCTTTGATATTGGCTTCCAGTACGCTCAACGGAACCGCGCCGCGGCCCAGCACCTCGTCGTGGAATTCGCGGATATCAAATGCATCGCCGAGTTCATCTGTCGCAAAGGCACGTAGTTCCTTGATTTTCAACTCGCCAATCTTGTAGGCAAGCGCCTGACCGGGCCAGACGATGTAACGGTCAATTTCCACGACAACATCGTGCTCCTGCTTACCCGCATTGGCCATGAAATAATCGATGGCTTTCTGACGCGACCAGCCCAGGTGGTGCATACCTGTATCCACTACCAGGCGGATCGCACGCCACATTTCATAAGTCAGCTGACCGAACTTTGAATAAGGGTCTGTATAAAAACCCATTTCAACACCAAGACTTTCCGAATATAGACCCCATCCCTCGACAAAGGCATTGTAACCACCCACACGCCTGAACCAGGGCACGTCTTCCATCTCGTCTTGCAATGCCAATTGCAGGTGATGACCCGGTACGGCTTCGTGCAAGGTCAGTGCTTCCATCTCCCAACGTGGGCGGGTATCCAGTGCATAGGTATTGGCAAAGAAGTTGCCTGGTCGCCCTGCCTCGACTGAACCCCTTTGGTAATAGGCCGTGGTCTGTGATTTCTCGGCATAAGCCGGAACCGGGATGACGCCGTAAGGTGTACGCGGCAACTTGCCAAACAACTTCATCAACTCCGGATCAGCACGCTTGGCAATATCGCGGTACTCACGTAACAGACCTTCCTTGGTTTCATGATAAAACTGCGGGTCGGTGCGCAGGAAAACCAGGAATTCGTCAAAGGAACCTTCAAAGCCGCTGGACTCGATGATGAGTTCCATTTCGCCACGAATGCGTTTGACCTCATCAAGACCAACCTGGTGTATCTGTTCCGGGGTCATGTCCGTGGTGGTGTTTTGCTTTACGTTGTAGGCGTACCAGGCTTCGCCATTTGGCAGGTCACGCATCGCAATGGATTCCCGCGATGCCGGCAGGTATTCGGTCTCAATGAAGGCCAGCAGCTTTTCAAAGGCAGGTGCCACTTTTTCGCTGTAGGCTGTTTCAGCCTGCTGTCTCAATGCCTCCTGCTGCAGGGCATCAACCTTGGCAGGAAACTGCTTGAATGCGCCCAGCAGTGGACTCTGGTCGGGCTCATCTACCAATTGATTGCGTATCTGCTGCGGCACATCACGAAGGGTAATCGCAGGTGGTGTTACACCGGCGGCCATACCCAGTTTCATCCAATCGATAGCCTGGTCAACTACTTCGGGCACTTTGTCCAACCGTGAGATCATATTGGTGTAGTCTTGCGCATTTTTTGGTTGGGACACTGCCATCATGCGTGCAATATCCTGCTGCACTCCACCCATCTGGTTAACCGGCATCATTTCATTTGGAAATTGGTGACCTGCAATACCCAGCTTCATCTGGTCATATAAGAGGTCGTAGTTCACCTGCTGGCTGGCAGACAATGCATCACGGCTAATATTGTCAAGTGCTGCAAGCAGAAGCTTGTCATCTTTTTGACGCTGCAAGGTGACTGCCTCCGACTGATCGGTCCACCGATCCTGCCCGCGGGGATCACCAAGAAAGGTAGCAAATTCGGGGTAACTGAGCATGGTGTACTCATAGGTCATACCGACGATTTCTTCAAACCGCTCCGAGTCACTCAAACCGGTGTCGCTGCTGGTCAGTTCTTGAAAACGCGTGTTAATCGCATTGATTTCATCGGTGTAGTCGCTGAAGCCGGTTGATGAAAAACTGACAAGCAACAACGCAATAAAGACTATTCTTTTCATTGGGGTTTATTTCCAGATATTCAGAACAAGGGACGTATTGTACCCGTGTTGGTTCTGAATATGCATGATGGCAAAGTTGTAATTATTGTTAGTGCCAATGGTAGAAAGCCGATTTGGGTTAGCGATGAGCGTTTCAAGCTGTGCAGTAAAGATGTATACCGCTTCGATGGGGAAGCCAAGGCTGCACGGTGGCTTACTTAAGGGCGCGTTTATGTTCAGGATGAACGGTATGCCGCAGGCGCATGGATGCGCTGGAGCGGCCAAGCACAT
>Ga0102946_1000282_pt1 | contig 17767 bp, 16 predicted proteins | sample SalPon2A_A_D1_MG_FD_78209 | JGI IMG/M metagenome (GOLD analysis project Ga0102946, IMG submission 78209) | Soil microbial communities from South San Francisco under conditions of wetland restoration - Salt Pond MetaG R2A_A_D1_MG | ecosystem: Environmental > Terrestrial > Soil > Wetlands | place... | reverse complement strand
GGGATTAATGTCGACCGGGTTATCTCGGTGACTTTTATCATCGGCTCAATCCTGGCTGCCATCGCCGGTGTTCTGGTTGGCTCTTATATTGGTCAGATCAACTACTTCATCGGCTTCATGGCCGGCGTCAAGGCATTTACCGCTGCGGTCCTCGGGGGCATCGGCAATATCCCGGGTGCGGCGCTTGGCGGGCTGGTGCTCGGTTTGGCCGAAGCTATGGCTGCTGGTTATATTTCAAGTGCTTATGAAGATGTCTTCGCTTTTGGTGTTTTGGTGCTGATCCTTGTACTTCGTCCTTCCGGTTTGCTCGGTAAGGCTGTTAAACAGAAGGTTTGATGGCGATGCTCTCATATTTAAAAAGTTCTTCGATCGCTGCTGTCTGGTTTGTCTTTCTGACTTTTCCCTTGATGGTTGTCAAGGTGAATACCCTAAAGAACACAGTTGAGTGGCGATGGATGAATATGCTCTGGGTTGCCATAGGTGCTTTCATTCTGTCGGCCGTCTGGCGATGGGCTATGCAGAGAAGAATCAGAGGTGCCAGCAGCAAAGAACTGGAAGACTCAGAGGTGGATAAGAAGCCGAGCCTCGGACAGCGTTTAATGGTGGATCCTAAACTTAATCGCCCGGTGCTTGGTGTAATAGTGATATTGGCTCTGCTGATGCCGTGGGTGTCGGAGATGTACCAGGTGACGATCTGGGTCTTTGCCCTGATTTACGTAGTTCTAGGCCTGGGGTTGAATATCACGGTCGGTCTTGCGGGTTTGCTCGACCTGGGCTACGTCGCTTTTTTCGGTGTCGGGGCATATACTTATGCGATTCTCAACACTCGTTTCGGCCTTGATTTCTGGGTTTGCCTGCCGATCGGTGGTTTCACCGGAGCCCTGGTCGGGGTTCTGCTCGGCTTCCCGATTCTGCGACTGCGTGGCGACTACCTGGCTATCGTGACGCTTGGTTTTGGCTCTATCGCCAAAATCGTTTACGAAAACTGGGAAGGGGTTTTTAACGGTGCCAAAGGTATTGAAAAGATCTCCCGTCCGGGATTCTTTGGCATAGAGATGGATATAAGCGCTGCCACGACATTCACCTATTACCTGATGCTGGTCATGGTGGTGTTCACTATCTTTGTCACCAACCGGCTTAAGGATTCACGAATCGGCAGAGCCTGGATGGCTTTGCGTGAGGATGAGATCGCCTGCGTGGCCATGGGTGTGGATATGGCTAAGACCAAGCTGTCTGCTTACGCTTTGGGTGCTTTCTGGGCCGGTCTGGTCGGGGTGATTTTTGCTTCACAGACGACTTATATAAACCCTGCAAGTTTTGACTTTATGCTTTCGGCCATTGTCCTGTCGATGGTTGTTCTTGGTGGCATGGGATCCATTGTCGGTGTTGTTGTTGCGGCCCTGGTCCTGAATCTATTACCTGAGTATCTGCGTGCTTTTGAAGATTACCGGATGTTGGTGTTTGGTGTTGTCATGGTTTTGATGATGTTGTTCCGTCCGCAGGGACTGGTTGCGAATGTAAGAAAAACCTATACACATGGTAAGGTCCGGGCGGAGGAAGCTAATGGCTGAAAAAATGCAGAAACTACTTGAAGTCACCGAACTGACCATGGATTTCGGCGGCTTGCGGGCTGTTGACAGTATCACGCTTGAGGTCTGTTCCGGAGAAATCGTCGCACTGATCGGCCCGAACGGGGCCGGTAAGACAACCTTTTTCAATTGCGTGACCGGAATTTACAAGCCTACTCGAGGTGAAATCCTGGTTCATCCCCCTGAGCAAAAAGCACAGAAAATAAATGGATTTAAGCCCAATCGTGTCACAGCTATGGGCATGGCCCGAACATTTCAAAATATCCGCCTGTTCCAGAATATGACCGTCCTTGAGAATGTCATGATTGGACGGCACTGTCGCACGACGACCAATATCATCGGTGCCATATTGCGTGGCAAGAATACCAACCGGCAGGAGCAAGAAACGATCGACAGGAGTTATGAGCTCCTTGGAAAAGTCGGTTTGGTTGATTTTGCAGATGAATTTGCCAAGAATCTTCCTTATGGAGCGCAACGTCGCCTCGAAATAGCTCGAGCTATGGCAACGGACCCTTTCCTGCTACTTCTCGATGAACCGGCAGCAGGCATGAACCCCCAGGAGACCAGGGACCTTGATGAGCTGATCGTGCGAATCAAGGAGACGGAAAATATCTCTATTCTATTGATAGAACACGACATGAAGCTGGTGATGAATATTTCGGAACGCATCTACGTTATGGAGTACGGGAAGAAGATAGCGCAGGGCTCGCCTCAGGAAATTCGCAGTAATCCCAAGGTTATTGAAGCTTACCTCGGCGAGGGAGGCGACGATGCTTAAAGTTGATAATATCAATACCTATTACGGGAACATCCAGGCCCTCAAAGGAGTCTCTCTGGAAGTTGAAGAAGGTGAGATCGTGACTTTGATCGGCGCAAATGGTGCCGGTAAAACGACGACTTTGATGTCCATCTGCGGGATTGTTTCTCCGAGATCTGGTGAAATCCTCTTTCAGGGGAAGTCAGTGCATGGCCTGTCCGGTGACAGAATCGTCCAGATGGGAATTATTCAGGTTCCGGAAGGCCGCAGGATTTTTCCGAACATGTCTGTTATGGAAAACCTGGAGATGGGAGCCTACCTGCGAACTAATAAAGCTCTGGTCAAGCAGGACATCAACATGGTCATGGACCTTTTTCCTATCCTTGCCCAGAGGCGCACTCAGATGGGAGGGACTCTCTCAGGCGGTGAACAGCAGATGTTGGCAATCTCTCGTGCCTTGATGGCCCGTCCACGCCTGCTGCTGCTAGACGAGCCTTCTCTAGGTTTGGCCCCGATCATTATCCAGCAAATCTTCGATATAATTCGCAAGATCAACCACGATAACAACACTACCATTTTTCTGGTCGAACAGAACGCCAACCAGGCCTTGAAACTTGCTCATCGTGGTTATGTCATGGAAAATGGTCGTATCACTATGACTGATACAGCTGAGAACCTTCTGGACAATGAACAGGTGAAGACTGCCTATCTCGGGTTATAGCGAAGGCTCAAAATCTTAGTTGTGGGATGTGACGGGAGGGGGGTAGCGGATACCCCCCTCCCGTTTTTTAATTGATGTGCTATCAGCCTGGCCCGTCAAGGATGTCTGCCAATAAGTTTAAGAAGCCTTCAAAGAGCCCTCCTATGTCGACACCAAAAAAGATATGCGCTATGGCCATACCGGCTACAATCACGAAAATAGGCAGGATCATTTTTTTCATGTCTGCTTTCTCCTGTCAGGAATTATAGCGTCAAGTCCAGGGAATTCCAGTTAGATAGAAAGCACAAATATATATAAATATAAATAAATAAGCAATGTTAGTTTTAATTATATGAAATAAATATTAATTATATGTTTTTCGGGTGCGATTAATTTTGTAAATTGTCGAATGAAATATCAAAAAGTAATAGGTGATATGATCAATCTACTAGTAATAGGGGGACGTACAGATGAGTCGGCCCAGTGAGGAAGCAAATAAAGATGAGAAATCAGTCCGGTTTGAAAGCATTTGACAAAGAGTTGTGCCCTTCTTATAGTGGCATCCGGTTTTGTCCATATTTTAATTTAAGGCTCTGAAATAGAGGCGATAAAGGAGAGCGGTTGATGAGTAAATCCTACACGATGGCAGTATTGGCCGGAGATGCTATCGGTCCGGAGGTTATGGCGGAGGCCCTGAAGGTGCTGGATGCAGTTGAGGATAAGTATGATGTAACTTTCAAGCGCAACTTTGCCAATGTCGGCGGTATTGCGATCGATGTAGATGGCAAGGCCCTACCGGAAAAAACCGTAGAAACCTGTAAGGCATCGGATGCGATTCTTTTCGGTTCAGTTGGCGGGCCTAAATGGGAGAGCCTGCCGCCCGACGAGCAGCCGGAGCGTGGTGCGCTTCTGCCCTTGCGCAAAATTTTCGGTTTGTTCTGTAATCTTCGCCCGGCAATCATTTTTCCGGCCCTTACCGGTGCCTCCAGCCTCAAGGAAGAGGTAATTGAAGGTGGTTTCAACCTGCTTGTCGTACGTGAGCTGACCGGCGGGATATATTTTGCGCAGCCGAAAGGGATAGAAGGTCAGGGTGCAGAACGCACTGGTTTTGATACCATGAAATACTCGGATGCGGAAGTGGAGAAAATCAGCCATGTTGCCTTCCAGGCTGCCCGCAAGCGTGACAGTAAGGTCTGCTCTATAGACAAGGCCAACGTTCTTTCCACATCGGTACTTTGGCGTGAAGTTGTCGAACGGGTCGCAAAGCAGTATCCGGATGTGGTGTTATCTCATATGTATGTTGATAATGCAGCGATGCAGCTTGTGCGCTGGCCAAAGCAGTTTGATGTCATGCTTTGTGGTAATATGTTTGGTGATATCATCTCGGATGAAGCGGCCATGTTGACCGGCTCCCTGGGCATGCTGCCATCAGCATCACTTGCCGAAGGGTCATTCGGAATGTACGAGCCCTCCGGCGGGAGTGCTCCTGACATAGCAGGGCAGGGGATCGCCAACCCGATTGCCCAGATTTTGTCTGCATCGATGATGCTGCGGTATTCTTTCGGCATGATCGAAGCCGCCGATGCCATCGACTCTGCTGTTGAGAAAACGCTTAACCAGGGTTACCGTACCGGCGACATCTTCCAGAACAGGGAAGGCGAGAAGAAAGTCAACACCGTCGCGATGGGTGACGCAATTATTGCAAATCTGTAGAGACTCGACCACCCCTTGACGGGGGTGACATAGACCAGAACATAGAATAGGAACAGAACAATGAAAGTAGGTATCGTCGGTTGGCGAGGAATGGTAGGTTCGGTCCTCATGCAGCGCATGCAGGAGGAAAAAGACCTTTCCGGTATGGAGCCAGTGTTTTTCTCAACCTCACAGGCCGGGCAGAATGCCCCCATGGGGGCTGGCACTCTCAAGAATGCGAGTGATATTGATGAACTCGGCAAGCTCGATGTGATTATCACCTGCCAGGGCGGCGATTACACCAAGGCCGTGCATCCGCAACTGCGCGAGAGCGGTTGGGACGGTTACTGGATCGACGCGGCCAGTTCCCTGCGCATGGAGGAGGGCGCGGTTATAATCCTCGACCCTGTGAACCGAAACGTGATCGATGATGCTCTGGCCAACGGGGTTAAGGATTTCATCGGCGGGAATTGTACTGTCAGCCTTATGCTGATGGCGATCGGCGGCCTGTTTCGTGCTGGCCTGGTTGAATGGGTCTCTTCGATGACTTACCAGGCGGCCTCGGGTGCCGGGGCGCCCAACATGCGTGAGCTGTTGAACCAGATGGGACATCTGGAGGGCTCTGTTGCAGACCTTTTGAGTGATCCGGGCTCGGCGATTCTCGACATTGATCAGAGAGTCACCGAGATGCTGCGTGGCAATCAATTGCCGACCGCTGAATTCGGCTATCCTCTTGCGGGCAGTCTGCTGCCCTGGATTGACCGCGAGGTTGAAGATGGCCAAAGCCGTGAAGAGTGGAAAGGGTACGCTGAAACCAACAAGATCCTGGGCAATAAACAACCTGTGCCGATCGATGGCATCTGTGTTCGGGTTGGCGCCATGCGGTGTCACAGCCAGGCTTTGACGATCCGTCTCAACAAGGATCTGCCGATTGCAGAGATCGAGGCCCTGATTGACAAAGACAACGAGTGGGTCACACTGATCCCGAATAACAAAAGCGATTCACTGGCAGAGTTGACCCCGGCAGCTGTTTCAGGAATGCTAGCCATTCCAGTTGGCCGTGTGCGAAAAATGAAGATGGGCCCTCAATACATTTCAGCGTTTACCTGTGGTGACCAGTTGCTCTGGGGGGCTGCGGAGCCGCTACGGCGCATGCTGCGTATCCTCATGGAGCAGGCATAAGTCGTTGTACAGCCAATACGGGCTCCTGACAATCTTGATGGTAGTATTTTCGGGGGGCCTTGCGGCCCCCCTTAATATTTTAGGCTGAAGATTTGATCACAACGACTGAAAATGGTTTGTATCAGCCAGGACAAAGCCTGTTCCACAACCTCGATCCGCGGATTAAGGTGGCATCCTTCCTGACCCTGGTCGTACTTGCCTTCGCTGCCAGCGACTGGACGCAACTTGCGGTTCTCTTTGTCGTGGCCGCTGGTTCTCTCGGAGTGATCTCTCTTCATGCCCGGCTGGTCTTGCGGGTCTGCTCAATGTTGCGCTGGCTTTTACTCTTTACGCTGTTGATGCACCTGCTGCTGTCACCTGGTCGTACCTTGTGGGGCCTCAGCTGGCTGTCGCTTGATGGTTTGTACATGGGTATTTTTATCTGTTCGCAGATAGTTCTGGCGACCATGATGACAACGATCCTGGCGATCACTACGAAAATTGAAGACCTCACAGCGACATTTGGCTGGTTCGTACAACCGTTTTCCCGGCTGGGATGTCGAACAAAAGATTGGCAGAGGATTATTTTGCTTGCTCTCGGATTTATTCCTGCTGTTCATGAAGAAATTTATCGTTCGGGACAAAGTAAGAATGTTCCTGCCGCAGATAAGGGTCAGGACAAGAAGGCACGTTGGTCGACATTTTGTACTGAAATACAGGATTTTACGGAGAGAATGCTGACCAGAGGCGACTCAATGGCGCGTGACATTGCGGTGAACGACAACTCTTGCCGAATTCCTCCTGAGCTACCGTCGATCTGGCCCTTGTCTCTGCCTGATCGATATATCGTCACTGCCATGATGCTGATCATGGTATGCCACTGGCTTGCAGGATAACCCATGCGCACAATCGTTCTGACCATTGAATATGATGGGGGCGCCTATGTCGGCTGGCAGCTCCAGCCCAATGGCCTTGCTATTCAGGAAGTGGTTGAAAAAGCTCTGGCAGAAATTCTCGGTTACGAGGTGCGTGTTCATGCGTCTGGAAGAACCGACGCGGGAGTTCATGCGCGGGGCATGATGGCACATTTCCTGGCAGATACCAATCTGCCCCTAAAGGCTTTCCGTGAAGGCGTCAACTCTTTCCTTCCTCGAGATGTTGCGATCAAAGGTGTGCGTGAAATGCCGGCAGGTTTCCATGCCAGGTTTGCAGCCAAGGGGAAATGGTATCGATACACAATTTACCGGGGTGAAGTGCGCTCCCCCCTCGCCGCACGTTCAGCCTGGTATCTGCGCGGCAGTCTCAATCTTGACCAGATGCGCACGGCAGCAGAAAACCTGGTCGGTGAGCATGACTTCAGGGCCTTCCGCTCCTCGGGCTGTCTGGCCAAAACAACTGTCCGGGAAATCTTCAGTATTGATATTTCTGCTGACAATGAATTTATCTATGTTGACGTCAGGGGCTCGGGTTTTTTGAAAAACATGGTGCGCATGATCGTCGGTACCCTCGTCGATGTTGGCCTTGGACGACGTCCCGTAGAGGACATGGCAACGCTGGTTGCAGGAACCAATGAAATGGTCTGTGGTCAGACGGCTCCTGCTCACGGTTTATGCCTTCAGGAAGTCTGGTATTGAGGCCGTGGCGGTGAACTTGAGCCCGTGTCCATCGACAATGGTATTTTCCGGCAACCAATCCTGATACCTCTTGCTCAATCTCCACCGATTATCCTTGACTAGCCCTCTGCGCTAGAATAAATTCAGCGATTAAATATTTCACCCATTGCTCCCTTATGGAGGTATCGGCGATGCTCGATTCCGAGATTCGCGAAGGTTTGACCTTCGATGATGTTCTGTTACTCCCTGCTCATTCCAAAGTACTCCCGCGCGATGTTGATCTGACCACTAACCTTACAACCAGAATAAAACTGAATATTCCACTTTTGTCTGCTGCAATGGATACGGTAACCGAAGCACGTACAGCGATCTGCATGGCCCGTGAAGGGGGAATAGGGATTGTTCACAAGAACATGACACCGGTTGAGCAAGCCCTGGAAGTTGACCAGGTTAAGAAGTCAGAGAGCGGCATGATCGTTGATCCGATTACCATGGATCCTGACCAGAAGATTTATGAAGCGCTGGAGTTGATGGAGAAATACCGGATCTCGGGGGTCCCTATCACCAAGAACGGCTTATTGGTCGGTATCCTGACCAACCGTGACCTGCGTTTTGAAACACAGCTGGATCAACCGATTTCAAATGTCATGACCAAGGACAAGCTGGTTACGGTGCCTCCGGGTACGACGCTCGAAGAAGCCAAGAAGCATCTTCATGAACATCGGATCGAGAAGCTCCTGGTTGTCGATGACAGCTTCGCCCTCAAGGGTTTGATCACGATCAAGGATATCGAAAAAGTTCGCAAGTACCCTAACGCCTGCAAGGACGATATCGGTCGTCTCCGGGTCGGTGCCGCTCTCGGCGTCGGTGACGACCGCGAAGAGCGGCTCGAATTGCTGGTCAAATCAGGTGTCGATGCGATCATCATTGATACGGCACATGGCCACTCGCAGGCAGTCATTGATGCAGTGGCTGAAACCAGAAAAGCTTACCCTGAACTTTCCTTGGTCGCGGGTAATATTGCAACTGCCAACGCAGCAGAAGTCCTGATCAAGGCTGGGGTCGATGCCGTAAAAGTCGGCATCGGGCCGGGATCAATCTGCACTACCCGTGTGGTAGCCGGCGTTGGTGTCCCCCAAATTACTGCGATCTCTGATGTCTCAAAAGTAACCCGCAGGCACGGTGTACCGTTAATCGCCGATGGTGGCATCAAGTACTCCGGCGAACTGCCGAAAGCGATCGCTGCCGGCGCCGATACGATCATGATCGGCTCCCTCTTCGCAGGAACGGATGAATCACCAGGGGAAACGATCCTCTATCAGGGTCGGACCTATAAGTCTTACCGTGGCATGGGCAGTATCGGTGCTATGAAACAGGGCAGTAAGGATCGCTACTTTCAGAGCGACGAAATTGACGTCAAGCTCGTTCCGGAAGGGATTGAGGGGCGAGTCCCTTATAGAGGCCCACTCTCGGCAAACATTCATCAACTGATGGGTGGTCTGCGTTCCGGTATGGGTTACACCGGCTGCCAAACGATCAAAGAACTTCAGGATGGTGGGCAGTTCATGAGGATCACCAACGCAGGTCTGCGTGAATCGCATGTTCATGACGTCAATATCACTCATGAAGCGCCGAACTACCGGATTGAGAAACCCAGTTAAAGGCAGCGGTTGGAGACTGGGGACTAGGGACTGGTAATAGATTTTGAATCTTTCAGCCCCCAGGCCCATCTCCCAGCCCCCGATTTATATGGATATCCATTCTGAAAAAATCCTGATCCTCGACTTCGGATCGCAATACACCCAGTTGATCGCCAGGCGGGTGCGTGAAGCACATGTCTATTGCGAATTGCATCCTTTTGACATGAGCCTGACGGAGATCAGAGGGTTTAATGCCACAGGGATCATTCTTTCCGGGGGGCCAAAATCCGTTTATGATGAGGGCGCCCCGGCGATCGAGGAAGAACTCTTTGAGCTCGGTGTCCCCGTACTTGGTATCTGCTACGGCATGCAGCTGATGTGTCACCATTTCGGCGGCAAGGTCGTGCCTGCGGGCAAGCGTGAGTACGGTCATGCAGACTTGTTGGTCAAAGGTGCCCCCGGGCCACTTTTTGACAGTTTTTTCGTTAATGGTCACAGCCCGGTCTGGATGAGTCACGGCGATCATGTCGAAGTCGTACCAAGGGGATTCGAGGAGATTGCCGAGACGGATAACGCACCGGTCTGCGGTATCCAGAATGTTGAACGTAACCTGTATGGGGTTCAGTTTCATCCCGAAGTCAACCACACTCCCCGTGGGCAACTCCTGATTGATACCTTTGTTCGCAAGGTCTGCGGTTGTGACGGAAAATGGACTCCTGGCCATATCATCGAAGACGCCGTTGTGCGCATCCGGGAGCAGGTCGGAGCAGAAGAAGTCATCCTTGGTCTATCCGGCGGTGTGGATTCATCGGTGGCAGCGGCTTTGATCCATCGCGCCATCGGCGATCAATTGACCTGTGTGTTTGTCGATAACGGGCTGCTACGTCTTGGTGAAGGAGATCAGGTCATGTCCACCTTTGCCGAGAACCTCGGCGTCAAGGTCCTGCGTGTCGATGCCGAAGATCGCTTCCTGGGAAAACTTGCAGGTGAAACCGACCCGGAAAAGAAACGCAAGATCATCGGCAACCTGTTCGTTGATATCTTCGAGGAAGAATCGAAGAGGCTGACCAATGCCAAATGGCTCGCACAGGGGACCATTTACCCCGATGTTATTGAATCCGCCGGCGCCAAAACTGGCAAGGCCCACAATATCAAAAGCCATCACAACGTCGGAGGTCTGCCCGATTACATGACCTTGAATTTGCTGGAGCCACTGCGCGAACTGTTCAAGGATGAGGTGAGGGCGATCGGTGAGGAGCTCGGTCTGCCGCACCGCATGGTCTGGCGTCATCCGTTCCCCGGACCCGGACTCGGCGTTCGTATACTCGGCGAAATCAAGAAGGAATACTGTGAAATCCTGCGCCAGGCTGATGCTATCTATATCGATGAACTCTACCAGACCGGTCATTATGACAAAATCAGCCAGGCTTTTGCCGTGTTCCTGCCGGTGAAAAGTGTCGGTGTCATGGGGGATGGCCGCACCTACGAGTATGTCATCGCCCTGCGTGCAGTGGAGACCAAGGATTTCATGACGGCGGGCTGGTATCCAATGCCTTACGCAGACCTGGCCCGTATCAGCAATCGCATTATCAACGAAGTCCGCGGTGTGAACAGGGTCACCTACGACATTTCAAGCAAACCTCCTGCAACCATAGAGTGGGAGTAGATCAAGAAAACAATTGAATGACGAACCGGAAGCCATAGATGACTTCCGGTTTTTTATGCTGATTCTCAGAAGGAAGAAGATATGAAATTGCTTTTTCCCCAGCAATTCTTAATCTACATGGTTTATAGAAATCATCCACAACAGGCCATATGTTGATGTGGTAAACTGCTGATAAAATTTCAGAACAACTGTTGCTTTGCGGGAAAAGTCTTCCTGACAATATAATCCGGTTAGCGTAGCGACATGAGAAGAAAAAAATGAAAAAACGCTGGAAATGCACAGTCTGTGGCTACATCCATGTTGGCAACGAGCCTCCCGCAACTTGCCCAATCTGCGGTGCTGACCGTTCAAAGTTTATTCTCTTGGATCATGAGAAGAGCCATTTCATTCACGAGATGGCCGCGGCATTTAAGCTCCATCCTGTTTTGGCACATTTCCCAAACGGCCTGATGCCAACAGCAGCACTCTTTCTAGTCCTTTTTTTATTCACACAAAATACCGGGTTTGAATCAACTGCTTTCTGGCTTGTTCTGGCACTGACTGTTGTCGTTCCCGCGTCGATAGGAACCGGTCTTCACGATTGGTACAAATATTTTGGTGGACAACGCTCCCCCATATTTGCAAAAAAGATCTGCCTGGCATTAACGTTATTGGTTTTGGGTTTGGCGACAATATATTTGCGTTACGGACAACCTGACCTGCTGGTGACTGCCGGGTGGCAACGCTGGTTGTACTTGCTCTGCCTGATTGGCATGTTGGGTTGTGTTGCACTTCTGGGGCACTTTGGAAGCTTATTAGCGGTTCGGGTGGCTCAAAATCAAAGCCAAACTTATTCGGACAATCCAGCTTCAAACAGAGGTGAAAATGACGCTTGGCTTCGTTCTATTGTCACCCTCGCGCCCGACGCGATTCTTGCGGCTGACACCTCAGGAGTTATTCGCCTTTGGAATCATGGTGCTGAACGTATCTTTGCTGTCCCCGCCGATGAGGCAATTGGACAATCTCTGGACTTGATTATTCCTGAAGATCTTCGTCAACGCCATTGGAATGGTTGGGCAAAAGTTATGAGGAGTGGCAAGAGTCGTTACGGCGAAGATGAATTGTTGCGCGTTCCGGCAATACGTGGTGATGGTAATCGATTCTCTGCCGAATTTTCGATCTTTATGCTCAAGGGTAAGGACGGGGAAGTCGCCGGGGTTGCGGCTATCTTGCGAGATGTTAGTGAACAGTGGGAGCATGAAAAAGAATTGAAAGCTCAATTAATGGCCTGCCAGGATAAACGCTCTTGATCGGTGGTGAGATTCATAGTGTGTCAATACCACGCCTCTGACACACTTTAATACCACCGATCTGCCATTCTTTCACCCTTTAAACATATCCTATTTCTTTGGTGCTCAGGACACTTGAGCGTGTTTGTCTCACATGTTGTCCCAGCGAAAAGTCTCTCCCTGCGTCGGGATAGTTGTCGCCTCATAAAAAATCCCCTCCATAGTTAAGTCCTCATCCATTTCTTAAAATTAATTATTATGATACTCTTTCGTTGCAAAATCATTGCGTGAGCCTGCAGGGGTATCCAAGTCTTATATATAAGCTGGAGTGGATCGATGACAAAACCCATTGAAACGCTGACTGCCAATGAGTCCGTCTGGGCTTATCGAATACGACAAAAGATCGCCTTGGAGAGAATTATTTTGACAGTGGGTAACCCCAAGGAGAAATACCGGGCAAAGCAGTTTTTGCAGGCAATGGAACAGGCATACCCTGACCTTCTTGAAGATTTTGAGCAATATGCTTTCGAACTTCTCGATTATCCCACTCCAGAACTGTTTGATGAAAGCGAGTACTCCAAGGCTAAGGGACGCAAAACAGCTTTAAAACTGCCCAGAGATATCGTTTGGGAAGAAAAAATCATCGGGAGGGCCGTCAGGGAGTACGCAGATCTCTTTCACCCCTGTGAGGATATTTTCAATAACGCCATCAAGGGCCTGCGGTACTTGAAGACTCTCCACCCGGAACTATTCGCCAGGGCCTGGGCTCAGGCCATTGAAAACAGGGACCGGATATTGACCTGCGAGATCTACTGTAAATGTGGTTGTACCTCCCCGGATAATCTACAACCTGCAGACTCATTTAGAATTGCCGAACGAGGGCGTTTGGAGAGCGTCTCAAAGCGGATAACTTATGCCAAGCAGACTCTGGCGGTTGCGGGTGACAAGAGTCATGATGATTGGCAGTTCTTCCTGGACAGAGTCGGGGAAATGGCTCCTGAAATGTTGATGAATTGATGCTGGAATGTTGTGCAAGGGGCACCACAAATGACAACAACCACAAGGAAACCTGGTAAGCCAGCCAAAAAATATAGCCAGGCAGCTCGCCTGCACGATGTGATCCGCATCCTCGAAGTCCGTTACGGGGCCACGGTGGACGAATTGGCTGAAGAGTGCTGTGTCACCCGCAGGACAGTATATCGTGACCTGGATGCAATCAGGGATGCCGGTTACCCTCTTGTGTCCGAGCCGGAAGAGGGCGGCCAGACGGTTTACCGTTTCATCACCGGTTTTAAGAAGATCTTGCCCATAACATTTTCTCTCGAAGAACTCATGACACTGTACCTGTGTCGCGGACAGCTCGGTTTCTTGCGGGGAACGCCATTTCAGGATGACCTTGATGCCATATTCAGCCGTATCCATTCCAGCTTGCCACCACGTAGCATTGCCCATCTGGAACGGATTGCCGAGACGGCATCACCGAAATTTCAGGGTGTGCGTGATTATGCTGCCAAGCAAGAATTGTTGAAAGCGCTGCGCCGGGCATTGCTCTACCAGTATCGCATTGAGCTTGTTTACACTCCTGCACGGCGACCCACAGAAAGGTATGAATTCGACCCTTACACACTGTTGTTCTATGAAGGAGCTCTCTATCTCGGCGGCTATGCACATAACCGGAAAGCACTGAGACTCTTTTTGGTTGACCGGATCGAACAGGTCGAGGTTCTCAGAGACCGATTCGAAGTTCCTGATGATTTTTCAGCCAGTGACCTGACGGGCTCGGCGTTTGGACTGATCGATGAAGGTGAGTTCACGGTCAAGGTCCGTTTCTCAGCTGAGATCAGTCACTTGATTCGTGAGCGAACATGGCATCCCAGCCAGAAAATGGTAGAAGAAAAAGATGGCTCAGTGACACTCTCTTTTGCAGCCAGCGGTGATAAGGAAATCCTTGCATGGCTCTACTCCTATCTCCCTCATGTCCAGCTACTCGAGCCGGAAGAACTGAAAGTGCAATTCTATACCGGACTTGAACAGGGAATGAATAAACGTGACGCGATCGACTGAGTCTCGGCAGCAACTCTTCTCCGCCTCTTTATCCTTCCACCCCTGAGTTTTTATTCATACAGGCCTTTATGGTACTTCGTCTTGAGTCACTCGTGACAGTACGTATGTGACATATTCTGTCGTAGTCGTGGTTAAGATGTAATCATAACCTTACAGGGAGGTCATTATGATCTACATCGGAACGACAGAAGACAACGGCAGCGCAATATATTTTGATATCTACTCAGCCGAACGGCAGGGACGTGGCGTGCGGTTCTCCGGTACTGTCGGAGATGGCTGTTATGAGGGTGAGGTCCTGGTTGAGGTCGGCCGCAGTGAGTCGGTAACCTTTGCCGATGCTTGGCTGGGTGGTTCCGGGTTCTCTGAATTTATCAGTCGCTGTGGCTCGGCAATGCTCGAAAATGCCTTGCTGGAATCCGTTCGCGAAGTACCTTTTTTCTGCTCGCGGCAATGTCAGCCGCACGGCAATGGTGGCACTTCTGAAGCTACATTGATTTCAGAATCTTCATTATTCTGGAAGAGCTGTGCCTGCTGATTGATTCTATTTCCCGGTTGAGGTAAAAAGAGGCTTACATAATCTCTTTCCGGAAGGTATTCATGCGCAGCATAGTCCTCGCTTCTACCAGCCCTTACCGTATGCAATTGATGCGTCAGCTTGAACTGAATTTTCATGTTGCCGCGCCGCTTTACAAAGAACAGATGGACGCCAACGTCTCAGCCGAGTTGCTGGTTAAGCACCAGGCCCTGCAGAAGGCGAAAAGTATCGTGAACAAATACGATGATGCCCTGATCATAGGTGCTGATCAGGTTTTCGTTGATGCAAGACACCGTGTTCTGGGTAAACCCGGAACGCCGGAAAAAGCGGTTGAACAACTTTTGGAAATGCAGGGACGCAAGCATACGTTCTATACCGGTTTAGCAATCCATGACAGCGCCAGCGGTGAGAGTGCCACCGAATTCGAGACATTTTCAGTGACGATGCGTGAACTGACCGAAAAGCAGATCAAGCATTATGTTGACAGGGAAAATCCGGTTGATTGTGCGGGGTCGTTTAAAATAGAGGGGCTTGGCATTGCCCTGATGGAGAGGATGGCCGGCAACGATTATACCAGCCTCATCGGTCTGCCGTTGATCATGCTGGTCAACATGTTGAGCTACTTCGATGTCGAGGTTTTATAACCCGGATATGTCGGGCGGGATGTCCGGAATCCGGTAACCAGAATGTTAGCTGCCACAGCTTTTATGTTTCATGCGGGGCGGGTTTTCTGTATTCTGAAGCCGTTCTCTTAACGTAGCTTGCTGTTTTTTTCTGTCACCACTCATGTCGATGTTGTCCTGTATCCTGAATACTGAATTCAAGCTTTAGGTTATTTACACCCATGCAACATGCTAATTTCGTTCATCTTCACGTTCATACCCAATACAGCCTGCTAGATGGTGCCATCCGTGTCGTCGATCTTGTCGAACGGGCCAAAGAATACCGTATGCCGGCTATGGCGATTACCGATCATGGTAATATGTTCGGCGCCCTGGAGTTTTACACCAAGGCCCATGCCGCTGGCGTAAAGCCGATCATCGGTTGCGAGGTCTATGTCGCTCCGGGCTCGCGCCATGACAAATCCGGTGCGTCCTCCTCGGGAGACGCCTCAGGTCATCTGGTCCTTCTCTGCAAGAACCGCACTGGTTATCGTAACCTCTGCCGACTTGTCTCCACCGCTTACCAGGATGGCTTCTATTATCGTCCGCGGATTGACTGGGACATTCTCAGCGACAACAATGAAGGTCTGATTGCATTGACTGCCTGCCTTGGCGGTGAAATCCCCAGCCTGATTTGCAGTGGGCGTATGGAACATGCCCGACAGAGGGCAGAAGAAATGTCCCGGGTCTTTGACAATAACAGGCTCTATCTTGAACTTCAGGAAAATTACCTGCCGGAGCAGGAGGTTGCGAATAAAGGCCTGATTGAAATCGGCAATGAGCTCAGCCTGCCGCTGGTTGCCACCAATGACTGTCATTACCTGACCAGGGACGATGCCTTTGCCCACGAGGTCCTGCTCTGCATCCAGACCGGCAAGACGATGGATGACCCGAACCGGATGCGCTTTGCCAACGATGAGTTCTATGTCAAAACTCCCGATGAAATGGGCGAACTTTTCAAGGCTTTACCCGAAGCAATCAGTAATTCGGTCGAAATTGCCGAACGCTGCAACCTGGAGCTTGATGTCAGCGGCAAGAATTATCATTTCCCGTCCCTGGCTCTCGGCGACGCGCAGACTCCGAGTCAGGCGCTAGAGGTACAGTCGTTTGAAGGTCTTGAACAACGGATTCTGGAAATCCGCAAGCTTCGCCCCGATTTCTCGGCGGATGATCATGCCGCGTATAAAGCCCGTCTCGAAGAGGAACTGAAAATCATCAACCAGATGGGGTTCCCGGACTATTTCCTGATTGTCGCCGATTTCATCAACTGGGCAAAAAACCACGACATTCCGGTCGGCCCTGGACGCGGCAGTGCGGCCGGAAGCCTGGTCGCTTATGCTCTCAGAATCACTGATATAGACCCCAATCCGTACCATCTGCTCTTCGAGCGTTTTCTAAACCCTGAGCGTATCTCCATGCCGGATATAGACGTTGATTTCTGTATCAACGGGCGTGAGGATGTCATCAATTACGTGCGTGACAAATACGGCAAGGACAACGTCGCACAGATCATTACTTTCGGTTCGATGCTCGCCCGAGCGGTAATCCGTGATGTGGGTCGTGGTATGGGGATGCCTTACGGTGAGGTGGATACGATTGCCAAGTTGATTCCCAACCCGACCGGCAAGAAAGTGACACTAAAGGATGCACAGAAGCAGGAACCGCGCCTGCGAGAACTGATTGAGAAAGATGCCAGGGTCAAGAAACTGTTTAAAGTGGCCTTGTCTCTGGAAGGGCTCACCCGGCACGCATCGACCCATGCTGCCGGGGTTGTGGTTACCCCGGAGCCTCTGACCAACTACCTGCCGCTCTATGTCGACCCCAAATCACACGGCCAGGTTACTCAGTTTGATATGGGCTATGTGGAAAAAATTGGCCTAGTCAAGTTCGATTTCCTCGGTTTGAAAACCCTGACAGTTATTGACAAGACCGTCAAACTGATCAAGGTAAAAAATCCTCAATTCGAACTGGGACTGATCCCTCAGGATGACGAGGAATCCTTTCAGTTGCTGAGCCGCGGCGAGACCACGGGTGTTTTTCAGCTCGAATCTTCTGGAATGAAAGAGTATCTGATCAAGTTAAAGCCTTCCTGTTTCGAAGATATGATCGCCATGGTTGCTCTATATCGACCTGGCCCGCTTGGTTCCGGGATGGTTGATTCATTCATCAAGCGCAAACACGGTGTCGAAGAATTCGGTTACGATTTCCCGCAGCTGGAGCCGATTCTCAAGGATACTTACGGAGTTATTGTCTACCAGGAGCAGGTTATGCAGATCGCCCAGGTTCTTGGCAATTACAGCCTGGGAGGGGCTGATTTGCTGCGACGGGCCAGGGGCAAGAAAAAACCAGAGGAGAGGGCCAAGCAAAAGAAGATTTTCCTCGAAGGTGCCAAAGGAAACAAGCTTGAGACAAAAAAGGCC
>Ga0102946_1000281_pt1 | contig 17824 bp, 14 predicted proteins | sample SalPon2A_A_D1_MG_FD_78209 | JGI IMG/M metagenome (GOLD analysis project Ga0102946, IMG submission 78209) | Soil microbial communities from South San Francisco under conditions of wetland restoration - Salt Pond MetaG R2A_A_D1_MG | ecosystem: Environmental > Terrestrial > Soil > Wetlands | place... | reverse complement strand
GGCCATTATTGGCTGGTATGCCCTGAGCGTCTGGCCATCGCTGACTTTCTATACCCTGATCGTTGCGCTGGCCGGACTGTACTTTGGACGGGGTATTTTCAAAGGACCGGCTGTCGCTCCAAAATTCCAGATGTGGTCTTATGCCTACCTGACCATGATCGTGATACTCGCACCTGCTGTGCTGGATAGTCCGGTGAGCAGCACTGCGGAAGCTGCATTCTGGCTGCGATTGGGATTGATTGCGCTGGTCGCAGTTTACGGAACGATCACGGTTGCGGTATTTGATGCCTTCTGGAAGCGGCGTGAGGCAACACCCACCAATCTGAACCAGGCTTCTGAAAAATGAAAAATAACGAAACCCTTCAACCTGCCCTGGCGCTGATTCCGAATTCCCGTCAAAAGTGGTTTTTGCGCTACCTGGTCGCAATCCTGGTCGATCTCGTGGTGCTGAATCTTTATGTGGAATATTCGCCCCACGTTATTATTGATTCCTACACCATATCGATATTTGCAGCGATTCTGCTCCAGGTGCTTTTGCAGCTCACCCTGATTGTCGAGCACAAAGTGGCAGCTTACTTCAAAGCAAAAGAGGGAACGCTGGCGATTGTGATGCGATGGTTTTCCGCCTGGCTGATTTTGTTCGGCTCAAAATTCGTGATTCTCTGGGCGGTTGATTTTGTCTTCGGGAATCACGTTGTTTTTGCTGGCCCGTTTCACGGTGTCGTGCTGATCATCGCTGTGCTGATTACAATGCTGGCGGCGGAAGAGTTCTTCGTTCGGGTCTACCGGCGGCTGGGCTGATAACACTGCTTTCCTGATTACGCATCCAGTTCGTCATCCCGGAAGCGCGAGTAGCGCTGTCCGAATCGCCTTGCGATTAACGTCATTCCGGAAATCCGAGCGCAGGTGGAATCGAGTGTACGGTTTGGCCGAAGGCCAAGAAGGGCACGAGTGGAGCCGTGGCGCGTAGGATTATCCGGGAACCACGATGTGGCACAGGTGCTTCGCCTGGTGGATCCCGGCTCGGAGGCCGGGATGACGGAAAAGTGAAAAACCGCTGATACGAAAAAAACTAAAAGCGATAGGCGAGTGATTTCATCACCATCGAGGCTGCGGTCATTGCACTTCGAATCGGCTGTGGCAGATCCGCACCGCCGGCTTGATCAGCCATTTCAGCGTGACGCGCCTCATCGGTTTTCATCTGGTCAAGAATGGCGTGGCTGCGTGCGTCAGTCTCAGGCAGCTGGCCCAGGTGGTCTTCAAGATGCGCTTCAACCTGGCGCTCGGTTTCCTTGACGAATCCGAGGCTCCATCTGTCCCCGGCAATTCCCGCCATCGCACCGATCGCAAATGACCCCAGGTACCAGAAAGGATTGAGAACACTGGGATGTTCATCCAGCTCGGTTAATCGCTCTTCACACCAGGCGAGGTGATCAATTTCCTCGTCAGCGGCCTCCTGCATCTTCTTTGCAGTTTGAGGATCACGTGCTGTCACAGCCTGGCCGGCGTAGAGAGCCTGTGCACAAATTTCGCCGGCGTGGTTGACCCGCATCAGCCCTGCAACATGCCTGCGTTCATCTTCACTGAGTTCGGCAGTTGAAGAGTCTCCCGCGGGGTTATTCCTCTGTGGGTCGGGTGCAGCGCCTGTTGAAATCCGCAACGCTTCATCAATCGACGTGATCAGGCGATCAACGGGACTGAATTTTCTGAGACTCGTCTGTTTCATAAGTAGCTGCTTGTGTTTTCGATTGATTCTGCCCCCATTTTATCGAAAACAGTATTGTCGTTGACACCAATTTCATTCGGTTTCAAGTATACTGGCGCGCTTTGTCGGGGAGGCTCGCCTATTTTGGCGCTACTCCCTTGTTTTTATTAAAGTAAGGAGAATTTGATGCGAATCAAGATTTTGGTTGGCATTGCCGCCGCGGCGCTATTGGGTTTTGGCCAGCCGGCAATGTCGCATGAAGAACCTGAGGAAGAAAAGACTGAAGGATGGACCGGAACCGGCGAGTTTGGTTATGTCCAGACTTCCGGAAATACTGATACATCAACGCTGAACCTCGGGTTGGCCTTTGGTTACGAGAAAGATGTGTGGCGCCACACCATTACGGCAACTGCGCTGCGCTCGGAGAAAGACAGCGTCACCGATGCGGAACGCTACACTTTCGGTGGACAGAGTGATTACAAGCTCAGCGACCGCAGTTATGTGTTTGGTGCCTTGCGTTATACCAATGACGATTTTGCACCTTACGACACGACCACCTCGATGTCAGTGGGTTATGGTTATACCCTGATCGACAACGGCATCCATTTCCTGCTGGGTGAAATTGGTGTTGGTTACAGGTTGCAGCAAGTTGCGCTGACTGGCGAAGACGAAGATGAGGCCATTGTGCGTGGCAGGCTGGACTACAGTTGGGCCGTTAGTGATACGACTGACTTTACGAATCTGTTCCTGGTCGAGGCTGGTAGTGACAATACGTATTACGAAAACACCACCGCGCTGGGCGTGGCGATAAACTCAAAGTTTGCGGTCAAGGCAGCATTCCAGTGGCGTTATAACACCGAGCTGCCACCTGGTGCGATTGATGACACTGATACCCAGTTCACAACCAATCTTGTTTATAACTTCTGATCGAACGATACAGGCATGAGTTTTTATCAACGTCATATTTTCTTTTGCGTCAATGACAGGGGGCCGGGTGCGGACCGGCCCTCTTGCAATATGTGTGGTTCCGCACAGATGCGCGATTACGCGAAAAAGAAGGCAAAAGCGCTCGGCCTGACCGGCCCGGGGAAACTGCGTGTGAATAAGGCGGGCTGCCTGGATCGCTGCGAGGAAGGACCGGCCTGCGTGGTCTATCCGGATGGCGTCTGGTACACCTATGTGGACGAGGAAGATGTCGATGAGATCATCGAATCTCACCTCGTAAAAGGTAAACCCGTGGAAAGGCTGAAAATTTGACAGAAAAGCCGCTGAAAATCTGCGGGACGAATTTACACCATTAAATGGTTGAATCCACGGCACAATGTAAGTAGAATTCCCGCCCTTCACCTGCGACATTTTGTCGCTGACAGAATAATCTGAGTAAGTAACATGAAGACCTTTAACGCAAATGCGCAAAGCGTCGAACGCGATTGGTGCGTTGTCGATGCAACAGACAAGACACTTGGCCGCCTGGCTTCAGAGCTGGCAAGCCGCCTGCGTGGCAAGCATAAGCCCGAATTCACGCCACACGTGGATACTGGCGATCACATCATTGTGGTCAATGCAGAGAAGATCAAAGTCACCGGCAATAAGCTGAATGACAAGATGTATCACCGTCACACGGGCTACATTGGTAATCTCAAGTCGATTTCCCTGGGAGACCAGCTTGAGAAGCACCCTGAGCGTGTCATCCAGAGTGCAGTCAAGGGCATGTTGCCGCGTAACCCATTGGGCCGCGCCATGTTCAAAAAGCTGCATGTTTATGCCGGTCCGGAACATCCGCACGCGGCGCAGCAGCCCAAAGAACTGGATATCTGATCCAGTCCGACAAGCTTAATAGCTGGGAATTAAACGGAAAGCATTATGGCAACCGAACAATATTATGGAACCGGTCGGCGTAAATCATCAGCCGCTCGTGTATACCTGACCAAAGGCAAGGGCGAAATCGTAATCAACGATCGCCCGATCGATGAGTTCTTTGGACGTGAGACAGCACGCATGATCGTGCGTCAGCCTCTGGAAAAACTCGAAATGGTTGAAAACTTTGATATTCGCGCCACCGTATCAGGCGGCGGAATCTCAGGTCAGGCCGGCGCAATTCGCCTTGGCCTCAGCCGTGCACTGCTTGAATACGACGAAGAGCTGCGCAAGCCATTGCGCGCATCAGGCTTTCTGACCCGCGACGCCCGTGAGGTTGAGCGTAAAAAAGTTGGCCTGCACAAAGCCCGTAAAGCAACGCAGTACAGCAAACGATAATTCTGAGGGCCTTGTTTTCCGCAACTTTGCGTTGCGATCGCATCTGCGCTGCTCATTACCTGGTTTGGTAACTCTGCCGCTCGATGCATCACGCGCCTTGATTTGCACAAAAACGGCGCCTCAGAATCTCTAAGAAATACAGAGTGTTTTGGGGGATCGTCTAATGGTAGGACTGCGGACTCTGACTCCGCCAGTGGGGGTTCGAATCCCTCTCCCCCAGCCAAAATAAAGAATGCCGCTCCAATGTTTTTGGGGCGGCATTTTTATTTTTGTTTGTGGGAGGTGTGGATGCAGAGCGCTGGCAGCCCCTTGGGCTGCGGGGTTCGACTAATTCGCCGGGAGCGAATTAGGTCGCCAACGGCGCCCGCAGGGCCGAAACCATGGATGGTTTCGGACAATCCCTCTCCCCCAGCCAGTTTCAAAGGCCCGCTAAGCGGGCTTTTCTCTTAGGGTGGTTGTGGTGGAGGAGATTAATCAGAGTCGCTCTGCGACTGCATGATTTGCGTGTATAGCGACACGCAACGCCCCTCAGCCAGTTTCAAAGGCCCGCTAAGCGGGCTTTTCTCTTGTAGTCGTTTGATTTTTAAGACCAGTGAATGTGGTGAATTTGCCAGCCGTTTTGTCCCATTTTCATCACGAGCGTTTCTGTGCTGTTCAGATTCAGTGGGTTGTCGTTATAAATCCCCGAGATGGTGGATTGAGTGGTAACCACTGCCATGGCGCCTTCCCGCATGACCTTTCGATCGATCACTGTCCGGGTCATGGTTGCCATAAACTTCATGTCCGAATGCATATGGTGGCTGGCGTATTCCTCCCTGGAAGCTTCAACTCCGCCTGCTTCGAAAATCAGCACATCTGGAGCAACGACATCAAAAAGTTTTTCCTGATCACTTTCCGTTAACGCTTCGTGCAGGAAATCTGCTACCTGTGTCGGACTCAGTTTTTCCTCACCCGCCATTGCACTCGCTGTCAGCATCAGCAATACCAAACCTGCTGCGATTGAAAACCGAAACCTGGATTGATTTTTCATTTTGAGTCTCCCTGATCGAAAATCTGTTGAAGTATTGGTGGCCCTGGTCTCATGATCTTGTTTGTCATCTCATATTCTGGCGCTGCGGAGTCGCAACGCATTGGCGATCACCGAGACCGAGCTGAAACTCATGGCAGCTGCGGCAATGATTGGTGAAAGTAAAATTCCGAAAAACGGGTACAACACACCAGCGGCTACCGGCACGCCGAGTGCGTTATAGACAAATGCAAAAAACAGGTTCTGGCGAATGTTGCGCATGGTGGCCTGGCTAAGACGCCGGGCGCGAACGATGCCGCGCAAATCACCTTTCACCAGAGTGACGCCAGCGCTCTCCATGGCAACATCAGTGCCGGTGCCCATGGCAATCCCAACATGTGCCTGTGCCAGGCCAGGTGCATCATTTATGCCGTCACCGGCCATCGCGACCATACGACCTTCTTCTTGAAGTGATTTGATAATCGCGGCCTTCTGGTCGGGTAACACCCCGGCTTCAACCCGCTCAATCCCCAGCTTTCTGGCGACCGCCTCAGCCGTGGTTCGGCTGTCACCGGTCAGCATGACCACTTCCAGATTTTCCGCATGCAGGTTATCGATGGCTTCCGGTGTGTTTTTCTTGATTGGGTCAGCCACAGCGATCAGACCAGCTGCAACCTGGTTCACTGCAACCAACATAACGGTCTGTCCTTCGCTGCGCCCTGATTCCGCGGCTTCAGGTAATGAACCCGGCTCGATACCCAGACTCTGGAACAGTCTCAGGTTGCCGAGCGCAACAGCCTGACCATCAACAATGCCTGTGACTCCTTTGCCCGTGACCGACTGAAAATCATCCGCTGGTGCGAGCTTGATTTGTCTGTCCTCAGCGCCTTTAACGATGGCCTCGGCCAGGGGGTGCTCACTGCCACGCTCAAGGCTTGCGGCCAGCCGCAGAACTTCCTTGGCGTCAAAATTCCCGGTTGGCTCAACGGTTACCAAAACCGGTCGTCCTTCAGTCAGCGTTCCGGTCTTGTCCACCACGAGGGTGTCCACCTTGCGCATGATCTCCAGGGCTTCGGCATTCTTTATCAATACGCCGAGCATGGCCCCTTTGCCGGTTCCGACCATGATGGACATTGGCGTTGCCAGGCCCAGGGCACAGGGACAGGCGATGATCAGCACGGCAACCAAGTTAATCACTGCGTAACTCAGCCTGGGTTCCGGGCCCCACAGGTTCCAGGAAATGAATGAAAGGATGGCAATAACAATGACCGTGGGAACGAAAACTGCGGACACCCGGTCCACCAGCTTCTGCACCGGCGCACGTGACCGCTGCGCTTCGGCAACCATGTGCACGATTTGAGTCAACAGGGTATCGGCGCCTACTCGCTCAGCAGTCATGAGCAAACTGCCGGTACCGTTAACCGTTGCGCCAATAAGCTTTTCGCCAGCTGACTTTGCTACCGGCATCGGTTCGCCAGTCACCATGGATTCATCAACGTTACTTTCGCCATCGCGAACAATTCCATCTACCGGTACTTTCTCGCCTGGGCGAATCCGAAGGACGTCACCGACCTGCACATGTTCGAGTGGAATATTCTCTTCGTTGCCGTCATCGCGAACGATTCGGGCTGTATTTGGGGCCAGGTCCAGTAACGCCTTAATCGCTGCATTGGTGCTGCTGCGGGCGCGCAGCTCAAGCACTTGCCCGAGCAGCACCAGGGCTGTGATGACAGCGGCCGCTTCGAAATACACGTGAACCGTGCCGCCCACACCTCGCAGGTTTTCAGGAAAAATACCTGGTAACAGTAGCGCGAACATGCTGTAGGACCAGGCCACGAACACGCCGAGCCCAATCAATGTGAACATGTTAAGGTTCCAGGTCCTGATGGACTGCCAGCCCCGAACAAAGAACGGCCAGCCGCCCCAGAGCACAACAGGTGTTGCGAGCAGGAATTGAATCCACTGTGCGATCTTCATATTGAGTGAGGCTGGTAGCCAGCCGGGTGCCAGGTCGGCCACCATCGCAAGGGCAAAGGTTGGAAAGGCGAGTGCTGCACTGATCCAGAACCGGCGGGACATGTCATCCAGTTCACTGGTGTCCTGTTCGACTTCGATCGTTTGCGGTTCGAGGGCCATACCACAAAGGGGGCAACTGCCTGGTTCAGGTTGGCGGACTTCGGGGTGCATTGGGCAGGTGTAAACCGTGCCGGTGAATCCGTCCGGAACCTCATCGTATTTACCGGAGTTTTCTGTCGCAGGAGCGTTTTCGTTGCAGTCGCGATGCTCGTGGTGATTCTGATGTTTGTTTTTCATGTCGATGCTCGTAAATTGATGAATCCGGTAATCTTCCTTTTAGCTGCCCGTGATGCCTGCCAGGGGCAGGGTAAGTCCGATCCCAAGCCAGAGAAATCCGCCAATTGCAAGCGCAAAAAGAATTTTGTCGCTCACTTTGTCGCTGCCGCCAGGCAGTCCCCTGGCTTTCCAGCGCCAGATCAAAAAGGCAGTGCTCACCGTGATGAAGGCAACATTCAGGACAAAGGTGTAATCGAACGCGAAGAATTCGCGGTCGGTCACGCTTCGAGCACTGGATGAATCTGGCAGCATGCCGAATGCTGCAAGACCGTAGTGCAGCAACAACGCGCTGATAACGAGAATGACAAGGAATACACCAAGAATATAAAGTGCCATCCGCCAACCGTAGTATTGCGCCTGGATGCGCAAAACAGGCAGGACGACGAGATCGCTGAAGATAAAAGCCATGACCCCTGCAAAACTGACTCCGTTTTCATAGAGGACGGCTGCCAAAGGTATATTTCCCATGGAGCCGATGAAGGTAAAGAACGCAGCGACCGGCCCGATGAGACTTTGCAGCAACACCTCCCAAAAGGTGAGTTGCGCTTGTCCGGAACCTATAAACAACGCTTCGAAGAAACTGCGCGGCACAAAGGCGGCAATGATACCGGCGACCGTGAAGCCGATGGTCACGTCCTTCCAGACCATATGCCATTCCATGACATAGCGGCTCGCCACCCGCTGCCAGCCATCCCTGCTTTGGATCAGTTCCTTCCAGTCTGGTGCTTCTTCATCCGTGTCACTGTCTATGGCCTTGCGCGCCTGGTCTCGTGCGGACTCGGACAGCTTGCGCGGCAAGGTCAGCTTCACGACAAGCCACATCAGGAGAATGAGCAGGATGCCGCCGGCATATTCACCAACCACGAACTGCCAGCCAAGGAATACAGCGATGACGATCCCGAGTTCGATGACGAGGTTTGTGGAGGCCAGCAGGAATGCGAGAGACGGCACCAGTCCAGCACCTTTCGCGAACAGCGAGCGGGTGGTCGCAAGCGCTGCAAAGGAACAGGAACTTGAGATGAATCCGAAGAATGCGCCGAAGCCGACGCTCGACGCCCCGGCATCGCCCATACTCTTCTTCATGCGCTCGCGCGTGACAAAGACCTGGATCATGCTGCTGATCAGGTAGCCAAGACCGAAAGCCCAGAATGCCATCCAGAAAAGACCGGCGGTTGTTGTCGCCGCCTCGTTCCAGGTGTTTAGAAACTGTTGCATAACCGGTGCCTCCAGGAATTTAGATCCGCTGTTTCACTTCTTTAAATGCCATTTTCTCCAACTGATTCGCTTTTCAGCGTTAGTGTTTTCCAAATCAGGAAAGCTGCCGGAATAACAGCCAGGGTTAGTAGAGTGGCAGAGATCATGCCACCGACCATTGGGGCGGCGATCCGGCGCATCACTTCAGAGCCGGTACCGGTGCCGAGCATGATGGGCAGCAGACCCGCAATGATCGCGGCCACGGTCATCATGATAGGTCGCACCCGCATCAGGGCACCTTCGATGACGGCTTTCGCGAGGTCGCCCTGGCCGAGTTCCCTACCTTCCCTGGCGGCATTGTCAGTTACTCGATCATGTGCCTGCTTCAGGTAAACCAGCATGACCACACCGATTTCCACAGCAACGCCTGCCAGCGCAATAAACCCGACCCCGACAGCAACCGACATGTTGTAACCGAGCAGGTACAGCAGCCAGATACCGCCGATCAACGCAGTCGGCAAGGTGCCGAGAATGATGAGGACCTCCGTCAGGTTTCGGAAGTTGAGGAAGAGCAGCAATATGATGACAATCAGGGTGAAGGGCACCACGATGGCCAGTCGCTCCCTGGCTCTTTCCATGTATTCATATTGCCCGGACCATTGCAAAGAATAGCCAGCCGGCAATTCGAGTCCTTTGGCCACGGCGTCCTTCGCTGCACGGACATAGCTGCCCAGGTCGACACCGTCGATGTCGACGAAGATCCAGCCATTCAATCGCGCGTTCTCGCTCTTGATCATCGGTGGGCCATCTTCGATGCGCAGTTCTGCTACAGCAGACAAGGGGATTTGCTGTCCGGATGGTGTCACGACGGCCAACTCCTGCAGGTTCTGCAGTGAATCCCGGGTTTCGCGTGGGTAACGCAGGTTGACCGGGTAACGCTCCAGGCCCTCGACCGTCTCAGTGACATTCATGCCGCCAATGGCTGTTGTCACCACTGCCTGTACATCATCGATATTGAGTCCATAACGGGAAGCCTGCTCGCGCAGAATATCCACGGTCACATAGCGGCCACCTGCGACCCGCTCTGAGAACACCGACGCAGTACCAGGCAGATCACCGAGCAGGTCTTCTATCTGTTCCCCAACCTGCTCAATCACACCAAGATCAGGGCCAGCAACCTTGATGCCCAGAGGTGTTTTGATTCCGGTAGCCAGCATATCGATGCGTGTTTTGATCGGGTAGACCCAGGCATTGGTCAGACCCGGGATTTTCAGGCGCTGGTTCAGCTCGGCTTTTATGTCGGCAATGGTGAAGCCCGGTCGCCATTCTTCCTCCGGTTTTAGTTGCACCACAGTTTCAATCATGCTCAGTGGCGCCGGGTCGGTGGCGGTTTCCGCCCGCCCAACCTTGCCGAAAACCCGCTTTACTTCCGGCACGGACATGATCAGCTTGTCGGTTTGTTGTAGTAATTGTTGAGCCTTGCCAATCGAAATACCTGGGAAGGTGGTCGGCATGTACATCAGGTCACCTTCATTCAGGTCCGGCATAAATTCGGACCCGATATGCTTTAATGGCCAGAAGCCGATCAACACAAGCAGCCCCGCCACCACCATGACGCGCCAGGGGTGCCGGGTTACCTGGTTGATCAGTGGCCGGTATAGCCAGATAAGCAGACGATTGACCGGATTTCGATGCTCCGGAACAATCCGGCCGCGAATGAAATAACCCATCAGGACAGGGACCAGGGTGATCGATAAACCAGCTGCCGCGGCCATCGCGTAAGTCTTGGTGAAGGCCAATGGTGAAAATAGCCTTCCTTCCTGTGCCTGCAGGGTGAATACAGGCAGAAAACTCAGTGTGATGATTAATAACGAGAAAAACAGGGGCGGCCCCACCTCGACAGCTGCCTCAGTCACCGTTTGCCAGTGGGACTTCGTGTCATAGTCGTCACGTTCTATTTTCTTGTGGACTGTCTCGATCATGACGATTGCAGCATCGACCATCGCACCGATGGCGATTGCAATGCCCCCCAGTGACATGATGTTGGCGTTGAGGCCCTGCGCATCCATGACAATGAAGGCCATCAGGATGCCTAACGGAAGCGACAGGATGACCACCAGGGAAGAGCGAATATGAAACAGGAAAATCATGCATACCAGGACGACGACGATGAACTCCTGCAGGAGTTTTTTCTGAAGCGTCTTTACCGCCCGCTGAATCAGTGAGGAGCGATCATAGGTCTCAACAATTTCGACGCCTTCGGGAAGGCTCTTCTTCAACTCTTCAAGCCTCTGCTTGACGCCCTTGATCGTGGCCAACGCATTCTCGCCAAAGCGCATGACGATCAAGCCACCCACCACTTCACCTTCACCATTCAGCTCGGCGATTCCACGGCGCATCTGCGGCCCCAGACGAATCTCGGCCACGTCAGCCAGACGCACCGGTGTGCCGGTGGCGTTCATGCCCAGTGGAATCTCGCCCAGATCCTCAATCGATTGCAGGTAGCCGGTGGCGCGGATCATGTACTCCGCCTCTCCCATTTCTATTACTGAACCGCCCACTTCACGATTGCCGGACTGGATGGCTTGCCGGATTTTTGCAAGAGGCAGTCCGTAGGCGCGCAACGCGTCCGGGTTCACCACAACCTGATATTGGCGCACCATTCCGCCAATCGTCGCTACTTCAGCCACTCCGGGAACTGTCTGCAACTCGAATTTCAGGAACCAGTCCTGGATCGACCGCAGGTCTGCAAGGTTGTGCCTGCCACTGCGGTCCTGCAGTGCATACTCATAAATCCAGCCCACGCCAGTCGCGTCGGGTCCAAGCGCTGGCTTCGCCGCAGCTGGGAGTTGACCAGTGACCTGGTTCAGGTATTCCAGGACGCGGGACCGCGCCCAGTAAAGATCTGTACCGTCCTCGAAAATGACGTAAACAAAGGAATCGCCAAAGAACGAGTAACCCCGCACTGTTTCCGCGCCCGGCACGGACAGCATCGCAGTGGTCAATGGATAGGTCACCTGATCCTCGACGACCTGGGGCGCCTGGCCGGGGTGTGAGGTCTTGATGATTACCTGTACGTCCGACAGGTCAGGTATCGCGTCAACCGGTGTGCTGCGCAATACGTAAACCCCCCAGACTGCCGTAATCACGCTGAGCAACACCACCAGGAATCGGTTATCAATGGACCAGCGAATGATGCGCTCAATCATGATGGCTGTCCCTGGCGTCATCCATGGAGTCTTCAGTTTCTTCAGCCTCCAGCACTTCGATGGACTCGGGAGAGGTCATCGATTCATCAACATCCCGAAGGCTGGCGGCAGTGATCACGAAACGTCCTGAGGAGCCTTGCTTCAATTGAAACTGGATATCCTGACCGATCTCGAAGGTTGTCAGATCAACCTGGGGTTCGACTTCGAGCTCCATGTTCATCGCTGGCCAACCCAGCGCGTCAATGGGTCCATGGGAGACCCGCATTCGACCCTCGGCCACCTTGATTTCTTCGATCCAGCCATTGCCGAACGCTTTCACCGGCTCGTCATCTTCAGGCATATCATTGACCTGCCCAAGTCGAACGATGCTGCCAGCAAGGCTGGCCTCAGAATCGATCAGGAACTGAGCCGATGTCACCACTCTATCGCCTGCGCTGATTCCTGCGACGATTTCGACCCATTCACCGCTTTCCATACCAGTGAGCACTTCGTGAACCTCGAATCGGCCCTCACCGAGCGATACCACGACACGGTCACTTTCAGCCCCGCGAATCAAGGCCTGTCGTGGAATACTCAATGCACGGGGACGCAAGCGGCCAAAAATCGAAACCCTGGCATACATATTCGGTTTGAGCTTCTCGCCATGGTTTTCAAAACGAAGCCGAACACGAAGTGTTCGCGTTTTCGCATCGAGAATCGGGTACACGTAGTCAACCTCGCCAGCAAATACCGAACCAGGGATATAGTCCAGAGTGGCCTCTGCCGCTTGTCCTTCAGCCACCCATTCGGCCTGCGATTCGAACACCTCAGCCTGTAGCCAGACGCTACTCAGGTCGGCCAGGCTCATGACAGTCGAATTGGGCTGAACATACATGCCCTCACGCGCGCTGAGTTCAGTCACGACCCCATCGCGTGGTGCCACAATTTTTATTTTTTCCGATGCTTTCCCGGATGTCTTTAAAACATCAATTTCAGAGCGGATCATCCCCAGCGCACGTAATTTCTCGTCCGCACCAATTATCAACCGCTCATCGCCACGCCTTAATGCCTGCAGGTATTCTTTTTGAGCATTGACCAGTTCCGGAGAGTACAATTCAAACAGCAGATCGCCCTTGCTGACCCTTTCCCCTTCTGCATTCACGAGCAATCTTTCGATCCAGCCCTCGGTACGCAGATTGATGTGGCTGATTCGGGTTTCGTCCAGCCCGACATATCCGGTTGCCTCGATTCGTCGCCACAATGGGCGCACCTCGGCCAGCTCGGTCTGTACACCCAGGTTGTTTTCCAGGGCCGGACTGATGGTGATACCGTCCCCTCCTGCTACCTCATCTGCATAAACCGGAACCAGATCCATACCCATCGGGGACTTGCCAGGCTCGTCGCGGCGGTAGTTCGGATCCATGGGAGCCACCCAGTACTCAATCTTTCTCTCCTGCTCCAATGGTTCACTGACGGTGTCATCAAACAAGGAGGAATTGTTGGTGCCCAGTAAAAAGCCTGCGAGCAGTAACAACCCGCCGAGCAATGCCATTCCGATAATTTTTTTCATGATTATTGCCCCTCCAGGTACAACAGCCGCGCCTGGGATTTCAAGGTTTCGGCTTTTAATCCGGCGTGTTCCAATTGCAGATCGAATTCCGTGATGCGCGCACGCATCAGAGTTGTCATGTCTTCCAGAGCAGCCTGGTAGGCATCGAAAGTCGCCTGTGAGTTGAATTCGGCATCCGGCAGCAACGACGATTCGTATAAATCCAGTCGCTCCTTCTGTCGCTGCCAGGCTGCATGGTGAACTTCCGCTTCACTGCTCATTCGCCGAAAAATGTCATCGCGGTCGAATGCTGCTGCTGAAGAACTGGCGATACTTGCCTGGACGACCCGATCCTGGCGGTTACCGGTGAACAAGGGCACATCCATTCGCACCATCAGGCTCAACAAGTCGGCCCGACTACTGCCATCGGGATTCTCACCTCCACGACCACCGTAGGTCAGATCTACGGCGAACTCGGGTTTGTAGCTCTGTTCGGCCAGCTCTATGCCTTTTTCGGCGGCAATCACTTCCTGCTGGAGTGCGCGAATCCGGGGGTGGTCAGCTAATCCGTCTTTCAGGGCTTGTATGACGCTCGGCTCGGTGATTGAGGGCCACTCAGGGTCGATGTCTCGCCATGCCTCATCGCCAATCCAGGCAGCCAATCGTCCCCGTGCCCGTTGTTCTTCTTCGGATATGCGCACCGAACGCTCTTGTACTTTGGCCAGTTCAACTGCAGCTCGAAGGACATCCTGCTGTTGCACTCTGCCTGTCGCATAATAATCCTGGGTTATGTCTTCCAGGTCGGAAAACGCCGCCTCGGCCTCCTTGTTGATGGCCAACAATCGCACCTGTTTCAGAACTTCGAGGTAGTTCTCGCGTACCGCCAGTCTTACTCCAAGCGACATGTCCTCTGCCGAGTCACCAAGTGCTTTCGAACGTTCCCTCAGCTGCGCGGCGCGGAGTTCCCTGGATTGACCCCTGGGAAACCGCTGCACCAGTCCGACCTGCACCTGGGTCATGGGCTCCTGGCCAAGGTGAAATGTGTCGGTGGGTAGGGAGACCAAACCAAATCTCAATTGCGGATCGGGCAATTGTCCAGCGGCTATTTCAAGCTCGTTGAGCGCATCTTGTCGTGATTTCACCGACTCAACCGACGGATCGTGACTGGTCGCCAGCGTTTCAGCTTCAAAGAGTGTGAGAGTTTCGGCCCCAACCAGCGGAGACATAAACATGACTATCGAGGCCAGAATCAGGCCAATGATTTGTGTACAGCGAAAATCTATTCGCATCCAATGCATAACCAACTCCTGAATAATTACAGGAACGCTTTTCAGCGTTTTCACAAATAAGTGAGAAATCAGCCACCGGCTTACACGGGGCTGAAATGGTTAGCTATGCAATGGGTGGCCGAAACGGGGGGTGTGAATGGGCTGCAGTGAGGTCGGAAACATTTAGATCCTCAAGCTGCTTGAAATGCGTCAATCCAGAGAAACCGGATTTCGCAGGTAACAACGTCAGCGCAATGGAACAGGTGCCACATGTGGTCGCATCCATGCAATCGTGCGACATTGATTCCTCTTCCGGGTCACAGCAATCCTGATTACTTTCATCCATCATTGCTGCGTGATGAGCATTTTCCTGCGCATTATCCATATCACACGCCTGCAACTGCATGGGTTGCAGGGCGTAAAACAACACGAATAAGGCAAGCCAGTATTTCATCACCAATTAAAATACATCCAAAGTGTGAATTTAACAATTGATTTGCATCAACATTGCATGGACCGGGATAACTGGATTTTGTTCTCTATCGGTCCAGGGAATGCAGCACACCGTTGATCTGATGCATTTTCCCGGCAGTTGCCGCAAAGACTCGATCTTGGCTCCGGTTGGCGATCCTGTCCAAAAACATGATGATACTGCAGCCGACTCATACCACGGGTATGTACTGTGAGCCTCCTTTTGGTTGGCTGCGTTTCGTCAGCCATTCGAACTTCAATTGCGTGATGGGCATGAATGAATTTTTGGTGCTTTGAATTATAAATGAACGTGGTTTTTGTTTTACTTTTGCTCTGGCCCTATACTCATGGGCTCCTGCCGTGAGAGTAGGCTCTGACCGTTGGATAGACGGCGAGTTGGGCATGAGTTCACAGTGCTTTACTTGAGTGAACCGGGGTCGGTGGGAGCAGAGCGAGGACCAAAGCGCGTTGCGCGGCGGTGTCGTTATTTCATCCAACGAACAGAGGTTAAAGAATGAAAAAATTTCAAACTACAGCGGCGAGCGCACTGGTAGTTGCGCTTGCCGGCTGCGCTGCGATTGGCGATAAAGCGGTCAGTACCAATGGAGACTCAATTGCCAACGCGGAGGCTGTTACCAGCACAACAATGCAGAACCGGCTGATGCCAGCAATGACCGCCCCACCAGATGTCATCTCACGAAAGAATCTTGATTCTGACCGGCCAATTCGCGTGTCAGGCGATCATGCCTCATATGAAGGCAGCGCGGCTTCCCGCGTCATCATGTCTGATTTTCTATATGCTTCTGAGGCGTTTTCAGCAACTTCCTCGGAGAGTGGCGCCCCGCGCGTGGCCGGTGGCGCACAAATCGATTCGCCCTTTTCAAATGAAGAAGTAGAAGCAGCGATTGCCAATGCCCAGGCATCGGCTCCGAACTCAGGTATGCAAAAACTGCGGACCGGAGCACGGGGTAACAGCGGCCCGAAGATTAAATCCTCCTTTGACGCCATTGGCGCCGAAAACTGCTGCAATGACCCAGTGCCGTTTACAGCCACAGTTCCACCGGATCCTGATATCGCAGTGGGCTACGACCACGTGATCGTAGTGGTGAATGTGAGCTTTGCAATTTACGACAAGAGCGGCAACGAACTGCTGCCACCGACGCCGTTCAGCACCTTTTTTGCCGGTGTTGACCCGGCCTGCGATCCGGGTGGCCCTTTTGATCCCGATGTGGTCTTCGATGAATCCACTGGTCAGTTCATTCTCGGCGTGGATGGCAACGGTACGGACTACTGCATCGCGATGACCACCGAAGGTGATCCGATGGGTGCGTGGAATCGTTTCGCCTTCCCCGCAGACATCAACGGCGAATTCTTCGATTTCCCGCACATGGGTGTGGGCGTTGATGCTGTTTACGTTGGCTCAAACCAGTTCGGCTTAACTGGTTTTGCTGGTGGCCGGGTATTTGCGGTCAACAAGGATGACCTGATGTCCGGAGATCCGTTGGAAGTGGTTCAGCGGTTGGTGCCTAACTTCAACAGCACGCCACAACCGGCGCAGCTTCATGGCGTCAGCAATGGAACCTACCCGACCGAGGGCCCGGATTTCATCATGACCGAGTTCTTCGATGGTATTAACCACTCGGTATGGGCCTGGAACGATCCATTTGGTGCCGATGAATTTGTCTTGCTTGGTGATGTAGATCTGGCCACTGCGTCGGGTGTCCCCTGCCCTGGAGGCTCCTGCTTCCCGGTGCCAGTCGAACAGGCAGGCTCTGACGTTCTGCTGGCTGGCAATGACTGGCGCGGGCAGGAAACCAAGTACCGTAATGGCATGCTCTGGACGACCCAGAATGTTTCCTGTGATCCGGGTACTGGTGTTGTCAACTGTGTGCGCTGGGCGCAGATCGACCCTGCGGCAGTCACACCGGGATCCAGCACAGACGGCGTACTGAATGCTGCCGTATTCTCAGCCGAGGACGGTAACAGCCGGTGGTTCCCATCGATTGGCGTGGACGCCTGCGACAATATGGCCATCGGATACAGCATCAGCGGACCTGATATTTTCCCGTCCGTCGCCGTCAATGGTCGCAAGCATAACGATCGCTACGGAGAAGTGCGCAACGAGAAGGTGGTTGTGTATGGCAACGAGTCTTATCGCTCATTCCAGAATCCTGCGGCGCCGAACCGCTGGGGCGACTACTCCGGCATGGCAGTCGATCCGGAAGGAAGCCGCTTCTGGTATGTTGGAGAGTATGCGGGTGAGACCGACAACGTCTTCGCCAACTGGCGTACATACGTCGCCGAACTCAACCTGGGTTGCGATGCCGACGACCAGTAACGACAGGAACTTGTTTCGGGATTTTCTTCGATTCGATGTTTCAGGATCGTGTAAAACGGGGCCTTCGGGCCCCGTTTTTTTTAGAAATTTTAGTAAAAAGAAAGGCAATGCAAACTCTGCGCGCTGTTCGTATCCCAGGTTTCTTTCAGGCAGGATGGATGACCCATCTGGCACTCGTGGTCGTCCTGCAAATCGCGTTCGTCCCAGCAAGCATGGCGCAAGCACTTTTATCGCTCGAGGTTGACGGCCGCCAGTATGGAATTTTTGCGAGTCTGTCCCAGTCGCAGGCCTCGCAAGGAATCGTAACGCTTGAGGATGGGTGGGTCAGTGCAAGCTTTCTTGCGTTGTGGCAACCGGGTTTTGCAACGGATGAATCCCTGCCCGAGGGCCGTTACGACTTTGATGGTGCATGCGCCGGGCGACGGCTGGAGCTGAAACAGACCCTGGCGACCGGTCAGCGCGGCCGGGAGCGCTCCTGGATGTTAATGGATGCCTGT
>Ga0102946_1000280_pt1 | contig 17838 bp, 20 predicted proteins | sample SalPon2A_A_D1_MG_FD_78209 | JGI IMG/M metagenome (GOLD analysis project Ga0102946, IMG submission 78209) | Soil microbial communities from South San Francisco under conditions of wetland restoration - Salt Pond MetaG R2A_A_D1_MG | ecosystem: Environmental > Terrestrial > Soil > Wetlands | place... | reverse complement strand
GTGCGCTCGCGATCGCGCTCGGCGAGCGTCTCCTCGATTCCGGAGCGCTTCTCGTTCATCGCCTTGAGCTCGGCCTCGACCTTCTCGCGGTCCGCTCGCGCGGCCTGGGCCTCGGCCTCGGCGCCGCGTAGATCACCGCCGCCCATCGCCAGCCGGTCGCCAAGGAGCTCGAGCTGGAGCTCCATGGTCTGGCGCTCGAGGCGAGCGTGAGTCTCGGCGGCGTTCGCCTGTCGCCGCAGCGGTCGCAGGCGGGAGCGCGCTTCCCGCTCGACGTCGAGGGCGCGGTCCAGGTTGGACCGGGTGCGGCGCAGCTTGAGCTGCGCGCGGCGGCGGCGTTTGCGGTGCTTGCCGAGCCCAGCCGCCTCCTCGATCAACAGGCGCCGCTCCTTCGGCTTGGAGAGGACGATCTCCTCGACCTTCCCCTGGCCGATGACCGAATGCATCTCGCGCCCGAGGCTGGCGTCGGAGAGGGCGTCGGTGATGTCGGCGAGCCGGCAGTTGGCGCCGTTGAGGCGGTAGCCACCCTCCCCGTCGCGCCCCAGCCTACGGACGACCGAGATCTCCGAGAACTCCGAAGAGGCCGTTCCGTCCGAGTTGTCGATCACGACCTCGACCTCGGCGGCCGTCCGGGCGGAGCGCTCACGACCGCCGGCGAAGATCACGTCCTGCATCGACTGGCCGCGGACGGCGAGCGGGCTCTGCTCACCGAGCGCCCAGAGCACGCCGTCGGTGATGTTCGACTTGCCGCATCCGTTGGGACCGACGATCACGCTGACGCCCGGCGAAAACTCGAGCTTGGTTCGCTCGGGGAAGGACTTGAAGCCCTTGAGGGTTATCGACTTGAGATGCATCTACGCCTTGTTGCCCTTGGTGCCTGTAAGCGTGCTGGTTGGACCGGACGTGACCGTAGTTCGGGAAAAGCCGCGATATGCGGGGATTCCCGAAGGAGCGGCTAGTCCTCGATGGCCGCGAGCGCGGCCTCGGCCGCTGCCTGCTCGGCCGCCTTCTTGCTGTGGCCCGAACCGGCGCCGACGACGTCGCCGTCGACGCGGGCCTCGACCTCGAACCTGCGGTCGTGAGGCGGACCCTGCTCGCCGGCCACGACATAGGTTACGAGCGCACCGCGCCGAGCGAGTCGCTCCTGGAGCGCTGACTTGAAGTCGAGCAGCGTCTCGCTCGCGTACTCGATCTCGGGCGCGAACGCGGCCAGCACCGCCCCCGTGGTCCGCTCGAGCCCCTGCTCGAGGTACGCGGCGCCGATCAGGGCCTCGGTGATCGATGCCATCGCCCGCTCGCTCGCGACCAGCTCGCTCACCGAGATACCGCTGTCGGCGCTCTGCGGACGGGACTCAGCCAGCATCTCCGCCACGCCCAGGGAGCGGGCGATCGCGGCACAGGCGCGACCGCTGACCGCCTGGCCGTGGATCTTGGTGAGCCGCCCGATATCGGAGCGGGGAAAGCGCCGGTACAGCTCCGCGGCCACGATCAGGCCGAGGACGCTGTCGCCGAGGAAGGCGGGACGGCCCCACGAGCGCGCTCGGCGCTCGACCCAGGAGCTGTGCGTCACGGCCTGTTCGCGAGCCGCCGGCGAAAGCGCGGCCACCAGCTCACGCAGAGGGGCTACGGCCTCGAGGCCCGGCCGCTCGCTCTGCTCGGCTGAGGAGCCGGGCACGTCACTCCCCTGGAAGCCTCGAATGGACGAAGTCGACAGCCATGCCGACCGTCTCGATCCCGGCAGCTTCCTCCTCGGTCATCTTGATGCCGTAGGTGTCCTCGAGCTCCATCACGAGCTCGTAGAGGTCCAGCGAGTCCGCGTCGAGATCCTCGCGGAAGCGAACGTCGTCACGGATCTCGCCGGGATCCAGCTCCAGCTCGGTCGAGAGATGGTCGCGGACCATCGCAAAGATCTCGTCGCGGCTTGTAGGCGAAGCGCTGCTCATCGCTGGGAGGGATGGTCTATCACGCCGGAGCCTCCGCGTCCCCCGACGTCCGCGCTCGCTCGCGCGCGGCCGCGCGGCCGACGCCACTGCGCTCAAGCAGGGTCCGGGTGCGCTCGACAGTCTCCTGCCGCACGGCGCGAGCGGCGAGCCGAATCTGATTCGCGACCCCCTCCGGCCCCGCCGACCCGTGCCCCACGACCGCGACTCCCCGGAGGCCGAGAAGGATCGCACCCCCGGTCTGGTCGGGGTCGAGGCTGCTGCGAAGCGCGCCGAGCGCGGGCCGAAGCAGCGCGCCGCCGAGCAGCGCCCTGGGCCCGGATCGCGCGGCCGCACGCACGGCGCCACCCACCGCCCCGGCGGTCCCCTCAATCGTCTTCAACGTGACGTTGCCGGTGAATCCATCGGTGACGACCACGTCGGCACCGCCGCTCAACAGCTCACGGCCCTCGATGTTCCCGGTGAACTCGATCCCCTCGCCGGCCGCCAGCGCCTCGTGCGCAGCCACGGTCAGGGCGGACCCCTTTTTGCTCTCAGCGCCGACCGACAGCAACGCGACGCGCGGGGACTCGACCTCGAGCGCCGCCTGGGCAAAGGCCGAGCCGAGGTAGGCGAACTGCACGAGGTGGGAGGCGCGGGCGTCGGAGTTGGCTCCCGCGTCCAGCAGGAGCACGGGCCGGTCCAACCCCGGGGCCGGCAGCTGCACGGCCAGGGCAGGACGCTGGACCGACCGGAGGCGCTTGAGCGCGAACAGGGCGGCAGTCATCGTCGCCCCGGTCGAGCCCGGGCTCGCGAGCGCGTGGGAGCGACCCTCGGCCACGTCCGCCGCGGCGCGGACGATTGAGGCGTTCTCGCGGGACCGGACGGCGGCAACCGGCTCCTCGTCGTTGGCGATCAGGCCGGGGGCCTCCACGACCTCGACGCCCTCGAGCGCCGTCAGGGCACCGAGGTCGGCCGCGCGCCCGAACGCGCGGACCCGCAGGTCCTCACCGTCGGCGATCGCACGACCGATTCCCTCGACCACGACCTCGGGGCCACCCTCGGCCCCCAGGGCGTCGAACGCGATCACGACCGGCTCACCCTCCGAGCGCGGAGACGGCCCGGTCGGGCCCGGCACTACTCGTCCTCAGCGGGGGCCGGCGCGTCCAGCGACGGCTCCTCGAACGTGATCACCTCACGCCCACGATAGGTGCCGCAGGTTGGGCAGACGCGGTGCGGCAGACGCGGGCTGTGGCACTGCGGGCACTCATTCAGTCGCGGCGCGGAGATCGCGTCGTGGCTGCGACGGCGGTCGCGGCGGGCACTGGACTGGCGCTTCTTCGGTACGGCCATGGGAGTCGAGCATGGTAGCGGTATCCGGACACCGCGTGGGGCCGCTCGCGCCGGGCCGCGAAGCGACCCCGTGGCAGCCCCGGACACGCCGGGTGGACACGGTGTCGAATAGTTGGTAGCGTCGCCCGCGCAGGATGGCCGGCGCCCGCACCCCCAGCGGTGCCATTTCGCCGTTCTGCACCCGCCGGCCCGGGTCCCATTTCCCCCGAAAGGATCCGGGCCGGCCCTTTTTTCAGTTGTCGGCCGGGGTCCCGGCGCGCCGACGCGCGATCAGTCGTCGCCGGGCTCGCTCTCGGACGCCTCGGTCAGCTCCCGCAGCTTCGCAAACCGTGGATCGAGAGGCCGCTCGTGCTGATGCTCGGCGGGATCGACATCGTTCAGCGAGATCCCACACTCGGGACAGAGGCCCGCGCAGTCGGAACGGCACAGGACCTTGTCGGGCATAGCAAGAGCGAGAGCGTCGGAGAGCCAGGCGCCCGCGTCGAGGATGCCGTCCTCAACGTAGGGGCTGTTCAGCTCCGGGTCGTCGGACCGGGGCTGGTCCACCTCGCGCTCCGCGAGCCTGATCGGCAGCTCCACGGGCTCGAGGCAACGGGCGCAGGGTCCGGTCAGCAGGGTCTTGGCAACCAGCCGGAGCGCGAACCCCGAGGTCGTGCGCGAGACCTCGATCGTGGCCTCCACGTCGCCGCCGGCGACCGGATAGCTCTCGCTGCCGATCGACGGTGTCCGCGGGGCCACGGTGAGCTGCCGGGAGCGGGCCTGCCCGCTCCGCAGGCCGAGGCGCTCGAGGTCGATCTGCGTCGCTTCCATAGTCTCCGAGGTTAGATGGCCGAGCAGCCCCCACACGGACAGTTCCACTGGGATCCCGGGACCTACCTCGAGATGATCCGCGGCGAGGTCCCCCGCTTCGATGAGCTGCAGGCTGCATCGATCGACGCCATCCCCGCTGAGCCGCAGCGCGTGCTGGAGCTCGGGGTCGGCACCGGCGAGACCTCACGCAGGCTGCTCGATGCCCATCCCGGCGCCGAGATCATCGGCCTGGACTCGAGCCCGGAGATGCTCTTTCGCGCGCGGTCGCTGGGGATCGAGACGCGGCTCGCCCGGATGGAGGATCCGCTGCCGGACGGCCCGTGGGATCTCGTCATCGCCGTGCTCAGCGTGCATCACCTCCGGACCGAGCAGAAGCGGGATCTGTTCAGGCGGATCCAGGACCAGTCCCGCGCCCTGGTGATCGGGGACGTCGTCGAGGTCCCTGACGGCGATCGCACGACGCCGATCGATCCCGAATTCGATCACCCCGAGCCCGCCGAGCGACTGGCCGAGCTCTGCGGTGGCGAGCTCAGCTGGCGGGCCGATGACCTTGCGGTCGTCGTGGCAAGCTACGCGTGACCCAGCCGCGGACGATCCCCTGACCGACTCGGAAGACAGCCCCCGCAAGGCCCTGGTTACCGGCGCCGCCGCCGGGATCGGGGCCGCGATCGCGATCCGCCTCCGCGGCGCCGGGATCGAGGTCGTCACGCTCGACCGCGAGCCGGGCTGCGACCTGCAGGTCGATCTGCGCGAACACGAGATTCCGGAGCTCCCGGACATCGACATCTGCGTCTCCAACGCCGCGATCACCGACACGATCGCCGCCGCCGACCGGCTCGAGCACGAGGCGTGGACGCGCGACATCGAGGTCAACCTGACCGGCTCGTTCCGCGCGATCCAGGCCTGCCTTGGGGGAATGCGGGAGCGCCGGTGGGGCCGCATCGTCGTGATCTCGAGCATCGCCGCGCGCGACGGCCTGCCGGGACAGGTCTCCTACGCTGCGTCGAAGGCGGGCCTGATCGGCATGGTGAAGACGCTTGCCGCCGAGAACGTGCGGCGTGGGATCACCGCCAACGCGGTACTCCCCGGAATGGTCGCCACCGAGAAGGTGCGGGCGATGCCCCAGGAGATCCTCGAGGCCCTCGGCGACCTGCTGCCGATGAAGCGCATGGCCGACCCCGAGGAGGTCGCCGCCCTGGTCACCTTCCTGAGCTCGGAGATCGCCGGCTCCATCACCGGAGAGTCGATCGGGATCGATGGCGGTGCCTCCCTCAACACGATGTCGCTGACCCGGGCGCTGCGCGACCGCGGCGGCTGGCGCTGAGCGCGCAGCCTCAGCCGCGAACACCTGCAGTGGATGAGGCGATCCCCGGACAGGACCCGCGGCCTGCCGCATGGTCCCTAGTCAGTGAAGAACGGAGCGCGCCCTAGTCCTCGGGCTCGAGCTCAGGCTCGTCGTCGCGGCCGGCGAGGCGGTCACGCCCGCGCTGGACGGCGGCGAGGAACTTCTGAAGGTTGACCTCGAGCGTCGAGAGGATCTCGTCGGCGTAGTCCTCGGCCCCGAGGCGAATCTGGCGCTCGGTGTCGCGGGCGTCCTCGAGGATCTCCTCGGCGCCGCGCTCGGCCTGCTTGTAGACCTCCTCGTCGGAGATCAGGCGCGCCTGCTGGTCACGGGCCTCCTTGACCACGCGCTCGGCCTCGCGCTTTGCCTCGGCGAGCATCTCCTGTCGCTCCTTCACGATCCAGCGGGCCTGCTTGATCTCCTCGGGAATCGTGGCCCGCATCTGATCGAGCAGGTCGTAGATCTCCTCGCGGTCAACGCGCACCTGGTCGGTCAGCGGGACCGGCCGCGCGTTGTGGATCAGGTCGTCGAGCTTGTCGATCAGTACGAGTACGTCCATGAATGCGCCTAAAGATTACGGGTCACGTCGGAAATCCCTTGTCTCCCAACACTTTCCGGGCGGGTTTGCAAGCTCCTGCCCACGCGCCCCCGGCCCCCGAACCGGCTCATCGCCGCTCGATGCGTTCGGAGAGCTGTGCGGAAACCTCGCCGGGAACGAGATCGCTGACATCGCCGCCGAAGGTCGCCAGCTCCTTGACCCCCGTCGAGGAGAGGAAGCTGTACTCGGGGGACGCCATCACGTAGACGCTCTCGATCTCCGGCGCGAGCTTGCGGTTGAGCTGGTTCATCTCGAACTCGTACTCGAAGTCGGAGATCGCCCGCAGGCCCTTGACGATCGCGGTCGCCTCGTTCTCGCGGGCGAAGTCGACGAGCAGCGTCGAGAAGATCTGCACCTCGACGTTGCCGTGCTCGGCGGTCGCCCGCTCGATGAATCCCTTGCGCTCCTCCGGCGTGAACAGCGGCTCGCTCTTGCGGACCGGCTGATTGACGACGCCGACGATCACGCGCGGGAAGACCCGCGACGTACGGCCGATGATGTCGAGGTGGCCGTTGGTGACCGGGTCGTAGCTGCCCGGGCAGATGGCCGTCCGGCGATCAGTCATCCGTCCCACCCTCCGCGGAGTGAACCCGAACCAGCGATCGCCCATACCGACGCTCGGTGAGGAGCGGGAGCGAAAGCAGCGCAGGGGTGGCGGACGCGGATTCGACGATCACGCGACCGGCCTCCGTGAGGCGCGCGGGCAGCAGGCTGTCGAGCTCTGGACCAAGGCGGTCGGCGAGTCTATAGGGCGGATCGCAGAACACGAGATCGAAGCGGCGAACCTCCTCCCGCAGCACGGCGGATACGTCACCCCCGATCACCTCACATCGACCGCCGAGACCCAGCAGCTCGACGTTCCCCCGAGCCGGGCCCGGAGCCAAGTCAACCAGGGTCACCGGCATGGCGCCTCGGCTCAACGCCTCGATCCCGAGCGCTCCGGTGCCGCAGTAGAGGTCAAGCGCAGAGAGTCCTTCGATCGGGCCGAGCATCGAGAAGATCGCCTCCCGGGTGCGCTCCGTGCTCGGCCGCACGTCGGCGCCCGCCGGGGACCGCAGGCGCCGTCCGCCCAGCGAGCCGGCCACGATCCGCGGCCCTGGGCGAGCGCGCGCCATCACGCGGCAATCGGCTCGGCCCGCTCATCGCCGAACCTGGCGCGGACGATCTCCAGCAGCGGCCCGAGCGCCGGCGCATCGAGGGCCCCGTGACGCTCCAGCAGCGCGAGCAGCTCCTGGCGCGCGAGCGCGAGCAGCTCGGAGTCCTCCGGCAGCGTGGCGACGCGGAACCGCGGCAAGCCCGACTGACGCGTGCCGAGCACCTCCCCCTCCCCGCGCAGCGAGAGGTCCACCTCGGCGAGCCGGAAGCCGTCCCGCTCGCCCTCGATCGCCGCGAGCCGGGCCCTGGCGCTTTCGGTCTCGGGATCTGCGAAGAGGATGCAGAACGACTCGTGCTCCCCGCGCCCGATCCGGCCTCGCAGCTGATGGAGCTGGCTGAGCCCGTAGCGGTCGGCGTCCTCGATCACCATAACCGTCGCGTTCGGGACGTCGATGCCGACCTCGATCACGCTGGTGGCGACGAGCACGTCGGCGGCTCCCGACGCGAAGCGCGCCATCGCCTCGGCCTTCTCCGCCGACCGCATCTGGCCATGCAGGACTTCGACCCGCTGCTCGGAGAACTCGCCCGCGGCGAGGCGTCTGCCCTCGGCGACCGCCGCCTTGGCCTGCTCGCTCTCGCTCTCGGAGACCAGGGGGCAGACGATGAACGCCTGGCGGCCGGCGGCGATCTGCTCGCGGATGAAGCCGTAGGCGCCACGGCGCCGGTCCTCCTCGACCACCCAGGTCTTCACCGGGCGGCGCCCGGCGGGGAGCTCGGCGAGAGCCGTCGTGTCGAGGTCGCCGTAGGCTGTCAGCGAGAGCGTCCGCGGGATCGGTGTCGCCGTCATGTGGAGCGCGTGCGGCGCGACCCCGTCCGGACCCTTCGAGTCGAGCGCCCGCCGCTGCGCGACCCCGAAGCGATGCTGCTCGTCCACGACGGCGACCGCGAGGCGCTGGAACTGCACCCCGGGCTCGATCAGCGCGTGAGTGCCGACGAGCAGGCCCAGCTCGCCGCTCCCCAGTAGCCCGAGCGTCCTCCTCCGGGCCGCCGCCGGGGTCGATCCGGTCAGCAGCGCCGCCGGTAGCGGCAGCCCGGCGAGCAGTGACTCGAGCGTCGCGAAGTGCTGCCGGGCGAGCGTTTCGGTCGGGGCCATCAGCACTGCCTGCCCGCCCGACTCGATCGCGCGGAGCATCGCGTAGAGCGCGACGACGGTCTTACCGGAGCCCACCTCCCCCATCAGCAGTCGCTGCATCGGACGGCCCAGGGCGAGATCGGCATCAACCTCCGAGAAGGCGTGACGCTGGTCGTCGGTGGGCCGGAACGGCAGCGAGCCGATCCACCCGGAGACGAGCTCGCCCGGATCCTCGAGCGGCAGCGCAGGCCGCTCCCGGTCCCGCTCCCCGCGCCGCGAGGCGAGCGCGGCCTGATGGAGGAAGAGCTCCTCGAAGGCAAGCCGGTGGCGCGCCACCTCGATCGAATCCCGGGAGTCTGGGAAGTGGGCCGCGAGCCGGGCGTCGGCCGCGCCCGCGAGGCGGCGCCGGGCCCGGAGCTCGGCCGGGAGCGGCTCGTCCGCCTCGGGGGCGTGGGCGAGCGCCTGCCAGGCCCACTCCCGCAGCTTCTGGGGGCGCACGCCCTCCCCCGCCGGGTGAACCGGGACGAGCCCGCGGGTATGGATCCCGGCAGGGACCTCCCCCCGGGCGCGGACCGGCCCGGACTCGATGCCGGACGCCTCGGCCTCGCCGTCGAGGAACTCGTAGTTGTCCACCCGCATGCCCTTCCTGTCGACCCGCCCGTTGAGCAGCAGCCGGACCCCGGGCTTCAGCCGCTCCCCGAGCCAGGCCTGGTTGAACCAGGTCGCGGTCATCGGGCCCGACTCGTCCGCGACGGTGGCCTCGACGATCCGCAGGCCGCGCCGGCGGGTCGGTCGCACCCGAGCCGAGCGAACCTCGGCGACGACGGTCGCCTCGGCGCCGACGGGAAGCTGGGCGATCGGTGTCGCGTCGGCGCGATCGGCATAGGAGTGCGGCGCGTGCTCGACCAGGTCGCTGAGGGTCTCGAGACCGATCCGCGCGCACGCCTCGCTCAGCTTCGGGCCGATGCCGCGCAGGGAGCCGAGCTCGGCCGCGAGCCGGCGCCCGCGCCGCGCGGACCGCAGCGGGACCGCCAGCAGCTCCGCCCGCGAGGGTCGCTCACCCGAACCGACCGCCCGCGGCGTGGGCGGAGCGTCCGCGACGTCATTGCGATCCGGGCGGGCCGTTGCGGACGTCGGTGCTGGTGCCGCGCTCATCCTCACTGAGGCTACGCGCCGGGGTCGCCGGAACCGCGCGGAACCGGCTGGACGACGCAGCCCAATACGCTGGCATCCATGGGTCGCATCGACGATCGCCTCGAGGAGCTGGGCCTGGAGCTGCCGGCGCCCTTCTCCCCGCCGCCCGGGATCGAGTTCAGCTTTGACCTCGTCACCGTTTCGGGGAGCACGGCCTACGTCTCCGGTCACGGGCCGGTCGACGGCACGGAGGTCCTGGTCGCGGGCAAGGTCGGCGATTCCGTCTCCGTCGAGGAGGCGGCGAGCGCGGCTCGGCTCACCGGACTCTCGATCCTGACCTCGCTGCGGGAGGCGCTCGGGGATCTCGACCGCGTGACCCGGTGGGTCAAGGCACTGGGCCTCGTCAACTGCGCCCCGGGCTTCAACGCGACGCCGCCGGTCATCAACGGGTTCAGCGACCTGATCATCGAGATCTGGGGCGAGAGCGGCCGCCATGCGCGCTCGGCGATCGGAGCCGCGGAGCTGCCGTTCGACATGGCCGTCGAGGTCGAGGCAATCGTCGAGATCGACGGCCGCGGCGGCGACTCCTGGTGAAGGGACGCCAGGGCTTCGGCCGGCTCCCCCACCCCCGGCCGGACTCCGCCCCCGCGGACCGGGCGCCCAACGGCCGGCCCTACGAGTCCGTGTGGAGCTACCCGCGACCGCCCGAGATGCGCCCCGAGAGCCGCGCGGTAACCGTGACCTGCGGCGGCCGTCCGATCGCCCGGAGCGAGCGGGCGCTGCGGGTCTGCGAGACGGCGGGCGCCCCGACGATCTACGTGCCGACCGCTGACGTCGCCGCCGGGGCGTTGAGGCGAGCGCCCGGCAAGACCCTCTGCGAGTGGAAGGGCTCGGCGGCCTACTTCGACATCGTCGTCCCGGGCACCGATCCGGTCGAGCGCGCCGCCTGGACCTACCCCCGGCCGACGCGCCACTACGCGGAGCTGAGCGACCACGTCTCCTTCTTTCCGGCGCTGGTCGACTGCCGGCTCGGCGACGAGGCGGTCGCGCCGCAGCCCGGGGGCTTCTACGGGGGCTGGGTCACCGCGGAGATCCTCGGCCCGATCAAGGGCGAGCCGGGAAGCGAAGGCTGGTAGCCGGGCTCGCCCCGATCAGCGCGGCAGCTCGCAGGAGGGCGGCCGGTGCCGCGCCCAGATCTCGCCGATCCAGGCGGCGGCCGGATGCTCCTGCAGGCGCTCGAGCCGCGGAATGCCAGGAGGTCGTGGCAGCTCGTACTGGAGCTCGTCCGGCCAGGCCAGGGGCCACAGCAGCGATGCCGCTGTCAGATCGGCGACCGAGAACGAGTCGCCGACCAGGAACTCGCCGGAGCCGCGCTCACGCTCGATTCGATCGAGCGCATCCTCCAGCGTGCCCCAGGCGCGTTCCGCCTCGGGCTCGGCGAAGGTGTAGCGGCGGCTCACGTACAGCCAGCCGAGCGGGAACGTGAGCTTCATCAACGCGCGCTGTAGTGCCGGCCGGCCGACGGTGATGAACTCGGCCATGTACTCGCGATCGTCGCGAAGCTCCCAGAACAACGCCCGCCTCATGGCGTGCCCGACCTCGTCGTCGAAATCGCGCTGGAGCGCGAGGGCCCGCTCTCGCTCCGCCGGATCCCCCGGATACAGGGCCGGCTCGGGGTGGAGGCGCTCGAGCGCATCGATGATCCCGCTGGAATCGGCGATCCGCTCGCCACCGAGATCGAGAACCGGAAGCGTCCCCCGCAGCGAAAACGCCATCGCGCGCGGCTCGACCGGCGCCACGGTGCGCCGGACATGCGCGATCCGCTTGTAGTCGAGCGCCCAGCGTGCCTTCTCGTTGTAGTTCGAGAAGTTGTACTGCCAGAGGCGGGGAGGCCTGGGCATCAGCCGAACTCGACCTCGACCCCGTCGATCTCGAGCGAGACGAGGGTCGGATGCCGGAGCGAGCGCAGGTTGCGCCGGCGCGGGAGGACGCGTCGCCGCGTCGGCAGGACGAGCCCGTCGAACTCCCGGTGAGCGGAGCAGTAGTGGGCAGCGTGGGCACGAGCGGCGACGACCTCCGCGGTGTAGTCATGGCGAACCAGCCGCCCATCGCTATCGAAGAAGAAGCTCTGCTTGGCGCTGTGGGTCTGCAGGTCCGACGGGAAGCGGGCATCGAGGCGTCGCCAGGGCTGTCCGTCCCTCACCCACGGCCGACCCTCCGTCACCTCGATCTCGTCGCGCGTCAGCAGCAGCGGCGTCGTCAGGTAGTTCCACATGGCGTAGCCGGCGAAATAGGTCGCATCGAGCGCGTCCCAGCGCAGATTGCGCCGCAGGCCCGAGAGCCCGAAGAACCGGGAACGCGGATCCGTGCGAGCTTCGACCTGATCCCCGGCCGCGGTCTCGATCCGGACCGTGTTGCCGTCGAGGACCCCGACGAGCCCCCGCTCCGGATAGGGATCGAGGGTCGCATGCTGGCGGTCGAAGTCGACCGTCACGGTGTAGTCGGCGAAGCGGTTTCCCGGCGCGCGCGTCCGCGGTAGCAGGCCGCCCGTCCGGGTCCGGGCGCTGAGCCGCCGGGCCTGGCGCCAGCGCGACTGCCCACCCGCGGCCTCCAGCGCCTCCGCGAGCAGGCTCATTGGGCCGAGACCAGCCACCAGTGGGTGCGCTGTCCGCCGTCGAGCACCTGGGCCTCCAGCGAGTCCGGGAGCAGCGCCTCGACCTCTCCCCGGGACAACGGAGCGGTGGCACCGCAGAAGACGGTGAGCACCTCCGCGCTGTCGCCGATTGCCTCGACGACTCCGGAGAGGGCCTCGGCCGGGCTGCCCCAGCAGATCACCTCGTCGCCGATCAGACCGATGCTGTCACCGACGGCGAAGCGCCCGTCGCCGTCCTCTCGGGCAGCTTCGGCGACGACCGCCGTCCGGACGTCGTCGAGCTGGTCGGCGATCTCCTCGGCCATCTCCTCGGCGGAGCGTTCGCGGTTGAGCGTCACGAGGATCTCCGCCGCCGCCTGCGGCGAGTGACACCCGGCCACGAATACTCGTTTGTCGCTGCTGCGCGCCGCCTCCTCAGCCGCGAGCACGACGTTGGGAGAGTTGGGAAGCACCACGGCCTCCAAGGCGGGTGCCGCCTCGATGGCCGCGAGGATCTCCTCGGTCGAGGGGTTGAGCTTCGGGCCGCCGGGCACCACGCTCACCCCCATCTCGGCGAAGAGCTGCTCGAAGCCCGCGCCGTCGGCAACGGCGATCAGGGCGGCGCCCGCACCGGCGGAGGCAGTCTGTGCCCTCGCCGCCCGGGCCGCGATCTGATCGGGCATGTAGTCGCAGCTGTCCACGTGGACCTCACCGAGTGGGGCGAGCAGCTGAACCACGTCATCGGGCGTGTCGGTATGGATGTGAACTCGGAGCATCGCCGCATCGCCGACCACCTCGATCGAGTCACCGAGCTCGGCGACGCCGTCGGGGAGCTCGGGCACCAGGGCCTCGTCATTGCGGCGGACGATCAGGTTCAGGCAGTGGTCGAAGCGGGAGTCGGCATGTGCGCTCGCGTCGATTCGCGCCGCCGGGTAGTGAGGCAGCGGCGGCAGCCCGTCGTCGTTTCCGAGCAGGCCGGCGATCATCCCGCGGACGAGGACGACGAGCGCATAGGCGCCGGCATCCACGGTCTCGGCCTCCGCGAGCACCTGCAGCTGCTCCGGCGAGCGGCGGACAGCCTCCTCCCCGGCCTCGAGCACGACCGTGAGCATCTCGGCGAGCAGCCCGTTCTGCTCCTCGTCGCTGACATCCTCCCCAAGCGCCTGGTGGCCGGCGAGGCGCTCCGCGGCGGCCGCGGCCATCTCGTCGGCGGCCGTGAGGATCGTGCCCTCGGCCGGTTTGGCGACGGAGCCGCGCGCCGCCCTGGCCGCGCTCTGCAGCGACTCGACGATCAGCTCGGGATCGACGAGCCGCCCGGTCGGTGTGGCGAGCACCTCAGCGGCGCCCCGAACGATCTGACTCGTGATCACACCGGAGTTCCCGCGGGCGCCCAGCAGTGCAGCCTCCGCGACGGTGCTGACGATCTGTTCTCGCGGAGCGTCCTCGCCCGCGTCACGCTCCAGCCGGTCCAGCGCCTGGCGAACCGCCTCCATGGTGCGCGCCATGTTGTCGCCCGTGTCGCCGTCGGCGACCGGGAAGACGTTGAGGTCGTTGATCTCCTCGCGCCGAGACTCGAGATGGCGAAGGGCAACCTCGACGACGCGACGGAATCGCTGGATGGAGGGATCTGGCACGACGGCGAAAATACCGGCGCGGCCGTTGGTCGTGCAGCGCGACTCGCGGGCGCCGCGGCGCGCGGCTCAGACGGCCTTGACGACCTTGTTGGCCTTCAGGCAGCGGGTGCACACGTAGACGCGACGGGATGAGCCGCCGTCATCGATCCGCACCTTCTGGAGATTCGGGTTGAAGCGGCGCCGGGTCGCGACCATCGAGTGGCTGCGCGAGTTCCCGAACGCGGGCTTTTTCCCGCAGCTGTGACATACCTTTGCCATCGGACGCGGCATGCTAGAGCAAGCGCGGCGGCCGAGCCCGCGGACCCGGTAGCTTGACGGGATCGCTCGGATCATCGGCATCTCGGGAAGCCTCCGGCGGGCTTCGAAGAACCTGGCGCTGCTGCGGGCCGCCGCCGAGCTCACCCCTGAGGGGTCCGCGATCACGGTCGAGAGCATCGCCGGAATCCCCCTGTACGACGGCGACATCGAGCAGGCCGAGGGGATTCCCGAGCGCGTCATCGAGCTCCAGGAGCGGATCGGCGCGGCCGACGGCGTGCTGCTCGTCACGCCCGAGTACAACGCGGGCGTGCCTGGGGTTGCCAAGAACGCAATCGACTGGATCTCCCGCGGCGACAGGGGCAGGGTGCTCAAGGGCAAGCCGGTGGCTCTGCTCGGCACGGGCGGCGGCGGGGGCACCCGCTACGCACAGGGTGCCTGGCTCCCGACCATGCGGATGCTCGGCGCCCGGCTCTACAGCGAGAACTCGCTGTTCGCCGCCCGCGCCTGGACGCTCTTCGATGACGAGGGCAGACTCACGGACGAGGCGACCCGGGAGCAGCTCCAGACGGTGGTCGAGGGCTTCGTGGAGTTCTGCGAGCGGTAGAGCGCGGGGACGGGCCCGCTAGCCCTCGAGCTCCCTGGCCATCAGCGCCATACGCGTGATCGCGATCGCCGCGTTGCGACCCTGATCGCGCTTGCCGCCGCCGGCGCGCGCCTCGGCCTGCTCACGGGTATCACAGGTGATCACGCCGAACGCGGACGGCACGCCGGTTGCGAGGGCGACGTTCTGGATGCCGCGGGCCGCCTCGGCGCAGACGAAGTCGTAGTGGTCGGTCTCGCCGCGGATCACGACGCCTAGACAGGCCACTCCTGAGTAGCGGCCCGAGTCGGCACAGAGCTTGGCGGCGAGGGGCAGCTCATAGGCCCCGGGAACCTCATGGATGACAACGCTCGCGGGACTGATCCCCGCCTCGTGGAAGCCCTCGAGCGCACCCGCGACGAGGCGGTCGGCGAGATCGCGATAGAAGGTAGCCACGCAGACGGCCCACTCGGTGCCCGCGAGCGCCTCGCGATCGGAGTCGCTGTAGGAGGGCTCGCTACCCGCGCCCATTCCCGTCCTCCCCGTCGTCGGCCTCTGGTCGGTCGGAGCCGCGGCCGGCATCCCGCTCGTGCTCGTGATGCAGCATCTCCTCATCGAGGCCGAGCGCCTGGTGATGGAGGGTGTGGCCCATCTTCTCGCGCTTGGTGTTCAGGTAGCCCTCGTTGTGGAGGTTGGGCTGGGAGTGGATCGGGACCTGCTCGGTGACCGAGAGGCCATAGCCCTCCATGCCGATGATCTTCTTCGGGTTGTTGGTCAGGATCCGGATCGTCGAGAGCCCGAGGTCCTTGAGGATCTGGGCTCCGATCCCGTAGTCGCGGAGGTCGGCGGGCAGGCCGAGCTTGAGGTTGGCGTCGACGGTGTCAAGCCCCTCCTCCTGGAGCTTGTAGGCCCTCAGCTTGTTGAGCAGCCCGATGCCCCGGCCCTCCTGACTCAGGTAGAGCAGGACGCCCTCACCCTCCGCCTCGATCTGCGCGAGCGCAGCCTCGAGCTGCTCGCCGCAGTCGCAGCGCAGGCTGTGGAAGACATCGCCGGTCAGGCATTCGCTGTGCACCCGAACGAGGACGTCCTCGGATCCGGCGACCTCGCCCTTGACCATCGCGACGTGGTGCTTGTCGTCGACCAGCGAGCGGTAGCCGACCGCCGCGAACTCGCCGAGCGCCGTCGGCAGCTTGGTCGAGACGATGCGCTCCACGAGCTTCTCGGTCCGGCGCCGGTAGGCGATCAGGTCGGCAACGGTGACCATCAGCAGGTCGTGCTCGGCGCAGTACGCCTCCAGGTCCGGGACGCGCGCCATGGTCCCGTCCTCGTTCATCACCTCGCAGATCACGCCCGCGGGAATCAGGCCTGCCAGCCGGGCGAGGTCGATGCTCGCCTCGGTATGGCCGGTGCGCTCCAGGACGCCCCCGTCCTTGCCCTTGAGCGGGAAGATGTGGCCGGGCTGGACGAGATCGCTCGGGCCCGAGTGGGGGTCGATGGCAACCTGGACGGTCCGGGCCCGATCGTGGGCTGAGATCCCCGTCGTAACGCCCTCGGCAGCCTCGATCGTGATCGTGAAGGCGGTCTGCAACGGAGCCTCGTTCTTCGCCGTCATCAGGTTGAGCCCGAGCTCCTCGCAGCGCTCCCCCGAAAGCGCCAGGCAGATCAGCCCGCGGGCGTGCATGGCCATGAAGTTGATCGCCTCGGGGGTGGCGAACTGCGCCGCCATCACCAGATCGCCCTCGTTCTCGCGGTCCTCGCCGTCGCAGACGACCACCATGCGCCCGCGGCGGATCTCCTCGATGGCTTCCTCGATCGTCGAGAAGGGGGAGGTACGGGTACCGGAGGAGTTGTCTTCGCCTTCTTCGGGCCTTTCTGCCTGTCGATCGTTCATTCGGATCGCTTCCTTTCTTCGAAGCCTTGCAGGAGTCGCTCGGCGTAGCGGGCGATCAGGTCGACCTCGACGTTGATGCGTCGCCCGGGCTCCGCATCACCGAGGGTAGTCCGCTCCAGCGTCTCGGGGATCAGCGAGACCTCCGCCTCCGGGCCGTCGAGTGCCGAGACGGTCAGGCTGACCCCGTCGAGGGCGATCGAGCCGTGCTCGACAACGTACGGAGACAGCTCGGAGGGAAGCTGGAAGCGAAGCCTGCGGGCGAACCCGTCCGGCTCCACCGCGGTCAGCTCCGCGGTCCCGTCAACGTGCCCCTGGACGATGTGGCCCCCGAGGCGGTCGGCGGCGCGGAGCGCCGGTTCGAGGTTCACCCGAAAGCCCGGCTCCGCGCCCGAGAGCGACGTGAGCCCGAGGGTCTGGTTCATCACCTCGACAGCGAACGTCTCGGCACCCGGCTCGGTCACGGTGAGGCAGACGCCGTTGACGGCGACCGAGTCGCCCCCGCCGAGCTCGCCCGCAAGCCCGCTGCGAATCCTCAGGCGGGCGCCATCGCGGGAGGCGTCGACCTCGTCAAGCGTGCCGATGTCGGCGATCAAGCCGGTGAACATTGCATCCCTCCGTCTACCACTCTCGGAGCCTCGCACTGATCAGCAGGTCCTCGCCCGACGCCTGCCAGTCCATGCGGTGCGCCTCCCGAGCCTCGGCGATCACGGGGACGCCCTCGCCGCCGAGCAGCGGCATCGCGGCGGCGCCGCCGACCAGCTTCGGGGCCACGAACAGCTTCAGCTCGTCGATCTCGCCGGCATCGAAAAAGCCCCCTGCAAGGGTGGCGCCGCCCTCGAGCAGCAGGCTGGTCACATCGCGGCGGCCGAGCTCGCCGAGCGCCGCGGTGATTCGATCGGCGCCATCCCCGGCGCAGGAGATCACCTCGATGCCCGCGTTGCCGAAGCGGTCCAGCCCGGCCGGTGGCGCGTCCGGCGCCGCGATCACGATCAGCGGCGCCTCCGTGGCGGTTGCCACCAGGCGTCCGTCGAGCGGGAGACGCAGCTCGGAGTCGAACACGACCCGCTTCGGCTGCCGCTCAGCGCCGACGCCCCGCGCGGTCAGCAGCGGATCGTCCGCGAGCGCCGTGCCGACGCCGACGGCGACGGCGTCGGAGACGGCCCGCCAACGGTGCACGAGACTGCGGCTCGAGTCTCCCGAGATCCACTTCGAATCCCCGGAGGCGGTCGCCGTGCGCCCGTCGAGCGTCACCGCGGCCTTGAGCGTCACCAGGGGGCGGCCCGTGCGGGCGTGCTTACGGAACGGCTGGATCGCGAGCCGGGCGGCCACGGCCTCCTCACCGTCGATGAAGTCCACGGCGACCCCTCCCTCGCGGAGCGCCGCCGGCCCGCGGCCCGCCGTCTTCTCGCTCGGATCGTCGGTGCCGATCACGACGCGCCCGAGCCCGGCCGCGAGGATCGCCT